>Ga0209253_10000806_pt1 | contig 27183 bp, 21 predicted proteins | sample FrelakmetBRP12BR_FD_187145 | JGI IMG/M metagenome (GOLD analysis project Ga0209253, IMG submission 187145) | Freshwater lake sediment microbial communities from the University of Notre Dame, USA, for methane emissions studies - BRP12 BR (SPAdes)... | ecosystem: Environmental > Aquatic >...
AGCCCCAGGAGATCGCGGATGTCCTCTTCATCGTCTGCAATCAAGACCGTCTCTTTCATGGTCCAACTCCGCAAGGCGATCTATGGACGTCACAAGCCTGACAGACCTCTATGGCAGGTTTTTGGCCGCAACGCCATGAGTAAGCAGTATGCAGAAAGGATTCCTGCCTACTCCTTACTAGAACTCAGCGGCTCAGAAGAGACCACACCCCCTGGCCGGGCTCAAATACTTCTCCTCAGCCGGCGCAGAAGTTACAAAGACTCTAAGCACCGATTCGGTTCTCGGAGGTATTTGAAGCCCTACAATTCTAGAGCGCCAGCTTTTCAGCTACAAGGCCGAGCAGCAATTCCCGGTCAATGGGCTTGGACACGGTTGGGATATCCTTTCTTAAATTCGGAGGCCTGGGTCCAATGCCGCTGATGACAATGACGGGGATTTCTTTCCCCTCTTTTTCCTTCCGCAGCCCCACGAAGAACATGGTCCCGCCTTTGACAGGCATTTCCATGTCCAGAGTGATGAGATCCGGCTTTTCGGTTTTCACCTTCTCCAGGGCCTCTTCCCCATGATAAGCGACGCACGTGGCATACCCTGCATCTTTGAAGGTTGCATCGAGATAGCTCACGATATCTGGATCGTCGTCAACAATCAGGATTTTCTTTGTCATCTCTTATCTCCTTCGAGGGTTCAGTCACCTAAGTCCCAGGGTCCTGCCGGCTTGCACCACCTCAGACGAAAAGATTCCCGAGCCGGAACCCATGTCCCTTTATCCCTTCAGTTTCCCCAATGCTTTGGTGAGCTCAATCAAGACCCCCAGGCCTTGCTTTACGTCATCGCTGTAGGCCGCTTTGACCAGGCCCACCGGCCCAACGCTCTGGCAGGTCCCCAAATCCAAGCACGCGGGGATTTCCACCATTCTTTGCAGGAGGGTCTGAACCTCCGGGTTGGCCAGTTTTCTCAACAGGCCCAAGAGGGAGGTGAACGCATCGCTCATCAATTCAAAGTCCTCAGGAGTGTACTGTTTGGCCACTTTCGCCCTCACGCTGAGCATTGCCGCATAGGTTCGAAAGACGCCCTTCTGTTCCATGTCATCCAGGTAGTGGATCAATTGAGGCACCGTGGATTTGAGGAGAGGTTCCAGGGTAGTGAACAAATCGATCAGGCTTTCAAGCTGTTCAAGAGACCAGGAGAAGTTCCGGATGCTCCGAAGACCCCGCTTGACGAGCCTGAACAAATCCTCAATCTGAAACGCGGACTCCACATCCTGAAGCTCCTCAATGAGGACCTTAAACCCGCGATTGATGAGGGGGGTCAAGTCGTCCTTCAATTCCATCATGCTTTTGAACGTCTCGCTTAAGGGGGCCAGGGTAGCCTCCAAGCGGTCGAGTCGCTGAAGAATGAGCTCTTCATTATTCATCACCGGCACCTCCATAGCTCATGCCGTAGGCACGCTGCGGCGAAGTTTTCCTGCCATCTCCATTTGCGGTTCGAGAGGCAATTCCAGGCCTTTCAACATCATGTTCCAGTAGACCCATTTGAACATCATCTTGCCCCAGTAGTTGAAATAGCTTTCACCAAGCAAATCGCATGGCCCCAGCCCCGGAAAAGGAAACTTCCCGGGAAGCGGTTCGACCGTGTAGTTGAAATCAATGAGAACAGCCTTCTCGTAACCGGTACATATGAAACAGGTGGAATGGCCGTCAAAAGTCGTTTTTGGACCATGGCCGTCAATTTCCCGGATGATGTTTTCCACTACGGTCGCTGATTCATAATGAGCCACTGAACCGGCCTTGGACGTGGGCACGTTCGTCGCATCTCCAATCACATAGATGTTGTCGAAGTCTTTTGCCTTGAGAGTGAAATGATCCGTGTTCACGTAACCGATGGGGTCTCCCATGCCCGAGTCGATGATCACCTGGGATCCGAAGTTGGGAGGAATAGAGACGAGCAGATCATAGGCCACCTCGTCTCCTTTATGGGATTCGATCGTCTTCTCGCTCACGTTGACCTGAGCGATGTCGAAATTGGGCGTGATCTTGATATTCTTTTGCTCGGCAATATGGGAGAAAGCTTTCGAGGCCATCGGCTTAGTAAACGCCCCGGCCAGCGGGGTAACCAACTCGATCTCAATGTTTTTCCTAACCCCATTGACGGTAAAAAACCAGTCTGCCATGTAGATGAATTCCAGGGGGGCCACGGGACATTTGAAAGGCAACTCGGCGATATTCAGCACCACCCTGCCTTTGTCGAAGTACTTCATTTTCTTCTGCAGGGCCACGGCCCCTTCAAGGGTGTAAAAATCACAAATATTATTGCGCCAGTCTTCCATCATGCCGTCGATTTCATCGGGCATGATGCGGCACCCTGTGGCAATGACCAGCCAGTCATAGTTATAAAGTCCTTGCTTGGCTTTGATGACGCGCTGTTTGGGATCAATGCCCGTTACTTCGTCCAGGACGAAATCCACACCATTTGGAATAAAGTCGCTTTTGGGTTTAACGCAGTCCGCCGCCGAGTAAATGCCGAATGGAATGAAGAGCCAGCCGGGCTGATAGTGATGCTGCCAGTCCCGGTCAATGATCGTGATCTTCCACTCCTTTTCGTCCAGCTGCCTCCTGAGCAGCGTGGCCACCATGGTTCCTCCTGAGCCCGATCCCAAAATCACAATGTTCTTCATGCCCAATAACCCTCCTCTTTTTAATTATCCATAGAGCCGTCTCAAGTCGCTCCATGACGCCTTTCCGCGTCAGTGCAGTGACACGAAGGCGCCCATTCTTGGCCAAGACATTTAAATACACGAGTGCCTAAGGTTGCCCCTCCAGCATTCAAATCTGACTCAAAGTGGCCGCGCACATTGAACTGTCTATGAGAAGTGCAGTTTGAATCCCTGCCCTGTGAAGGGATGACATGTGCTCGCGTTGAACACTCGCTTCAAAAAAAACGCATTTCTTGTTTTTTGTATTTCCAAGATGGGAGAGACCGGCCGACAACCGATCTGTTCTGTTCTCTTCGTTTGATGGGGTATATTCCATACTTTAATGCTATACTTTATACATGAAACGTTGCCTGTCAAGAAAAAAGGGTGGCCTCGAAACCAAACCCGATAAACACCCCGCCGATATTGAAATAGCCGATGCGTGATACTGGCTTCCCTCAAAGGGATGGACGCAAGGATGAGCTCAACCGCACTCAGCGTTGCTTGACAAAGAACGGCCCTTCCCGTATCCTTCCCAAGAATCTAATCAGTACTCAGGCCTTTCCCGCCTGGTTTCGAGCAATGTCCTCTACCTTCCAAACAGGAAAGCGTGGAAAAGGAAATCATCACCGTTTTGAAAGAGAAGGGGCCGCTTACCGGGGCTGAGATATTCAAAACTTTGGGCGATGATGCCCTTCTTCTGTGGCGTGCCTGCAAGCTCTCGAAAAATCTGGCCATCCAGACCGTGGGGTGCAGGTATCTCAGGCTAGACTCCAAAATTGAAGGGTTTGCCCGCCTGTCCCCCTCCATCTTGAGAGAATTTTTGACCTATTCTGTGATTGGATTCCCATGGGATCGGGATTCCCTGAACCGGAAAACTGAAGAGATTGCTTCACACATTAAAGAAGTAAGCAAGGCAAAGTTAGAACTGGCCAACAATATTTTGTCAGCCGTGCTGAGCCAGTTGGAAAATGATGTCCTGATAAAGAACCGGGCCTGTATCCTGATCGCAGGGGATATTGTCTATGAGATGGCCCATGACGTACCCCGACCGGAAAGAAGCACGGGCAAATGGGTGAAGGGATCGGATATGGATCTGGTGGTCGTCGTGGATGACCTGTTTCCCAGGGAGCTAATGGAGAGAATGGATGAGGTGATCTACCAGGAGAAACAGAAGGTTCTTATGGCACCGCACCTGAGGGAAGAGATCGACTATGTTGTAAAGGACCTGGCCCGTGTAAGGGAGCAGATGGGGTTTGATACCTTCAAGCACATGATTGCCTGCAAGATTCTCCAAGAGGGAACGCTGCTTTGTGGCAGGCAAGACCTGTTCAATACCGTCAAAGCCATGTTGCGGGAGCGGGGCATCACTGAAAAGCTCATTGGGATGGAAGATCGAGCCGCGATTTTCAGAAGGGATGCAGAAGAGTACCTCCTGAAGGAAGACCCTGAAAAGATCAGGAATGAAGGCTTGTATCTCTTCTACCCTACGGAGGAATCTGAAGAGTTCGAATGAAAAGCTGTCGCCAGCTTAAGGGACAAAGGCACAGAGGGACAAAGAGACAAAGGGATATAATGATTTTTCTGCTTTGTGCCTTTGTGCCTCTGTCCCTTTGTACCTGTCTTCATCATCCCGCTACTCCGCCAGCTCAACATCCCTATGAGTGAGGGACGCTTCCCTCTTTAGCCCCTTCAGATGGGCAAGAATCTCTTCTGCAATGGCCACCGCGCGGTGCTTTCCGCCTGTGCACCCCACTGCAATGGTTAAATAAGACTTACCCTCCTTTTCGTAGAGAGGGATGAGATACTCCAGCAGCGAAAAGTATTTCACGAAGAATTCTTGGGTTTCTGCCTGTCTTTTCACAAACTGACTCACTCGCTCATCTCTGCCATCCAGCTTTCTTAGTTCAGGAACAAAGTGAGGATTGGGAATAAATCGGACATCTATCACCAGGTCTGCATCGAGGGGGATACCATACTTAAAGCCAAACGAGAGAATTGCAATCCGCATCCTTTCCGTTTTGACGCTGCGATACGCATGTTGAATAATGACATCCTTGAGCTGGTGTACCGTTAAGGCAGATGTGTCAATGATCTTGTCTGCAGACTCTTTCAGGCCTTTCAACTGTTCCTTTTCGGAACGGATATTTTCAAGAAGATGTTTTCCGTTGGAAACCGGATGGTGCCGTCGGGTCTCACTGTAGCGCTTCACCAGAACCTCTTCGGACGCCATCAGAAAGATGATTTCCAACTGATAACCCTCATCCCGCAATTGCTGGAAGATCTCCTGATGTTTTTCAACGAACCCCTTTTCCCTGAGGTCCATCACGAACGCGAGTTTCTGGATTTCTGATACACCCCATGCGCGGAGTTCAAGGAATTTGGGCAGCAGCTGGACCGGCATGTTGTCCACACAAAAATAACCTATGTCCTCAAGCGCATTGATAGCAGTACTTTTGCCGGAGCCTGAAAGTCCCGTAATGATGATGACATTGAGGTCTTTCATATCTTCACCTTTAAGTCGGTTCATCTCCGGCACTGCGATATGATCTTCTGTATCAACAAAGCCAGCTTAGCCGCGTCATGCCGGACAATCCCGCCGGCAGTATCCATCAAATCGGATGCATAGATGGTACGATCGCCCCAGCACGGTGCATGCTCATCAATTTCAATGAATTCGGCCTTCTCAGCCCTATATTCGTCCAGGAGCCTCTCATCCGGTTTCCCAGTATTGAAGATGACTCCGTCAACCTGCCGCCCAACACATTCTTCCACCTTGCAAACAAAATCATAGCCGGTAAAATGATCTGTTTCACCAAATTTCGTCATGATGTTGACAACATACAAGATCGTTGCCTCTGTCTCCTTGAGCGCATCTCTGACGCCTGGCACGATAAGGTTAGGAATAATGCTTGTGAAAAGGTCACCCGGCCCGATAATGATATACTCTGCACAGTTGATCGCTTCAATGACCGGAGGATAGACCGAAACGGAATCAGCGTGGTGGGGAACCAAGAAGATATCCTGAATCTTTTCACGCCGGGTACCTTGCGGCACATTGATGGCTGCCTGGCCGTAGATCCTCTCCCCGTCGCTCAATTCAGCAACGAGCGTTGCCTTATCAATGGTAACGGGCAAAATCCTGCCCCTGACGTCAAGGATTTCAACAAGGGCCTGGATACCTGCCGGGAAGCTGCCTGCATAGTCTGAAAGCACTGTAAGGAGCAAGTTTCCTGCATTGTGTCCCTTGAGCCGTATGTCGCTTGTGAACCTTTTCAGCAAGATTGTTCGTGCAATCTTATGATACGGGGACAGGGCCAGGATGCATTTCAGCACATCACCTGGCGGAAGAATTCCCAGTTCATCCCGCAACCTGCCGGTGCTTCCACCGCTGTCGGCCATTGATACCACCGCGGTAATCTCAATGCCTTCCAGATCTCTCAAGCCAGAGAGGAGCGCGAACTGCCCTGTGCCCCCGCCAATGGTAACGACCTTCTGTTTATGCCTGTTCATACCTCACCCCTATTGCCCGTTCCCTCGAAAAACCCCGCGGCAGGGCAAGAAACCCTTTGCCCGATTGAGACAACTATAGGGGCATGTCCCTTTTTAGTCAATAAAGAAGCCATGTTAGTCTCACACTCCAATGGCTCTATGAACCGCCTATCCTTTAATCACTCAAGGCGCCTTCACGTAAACCTTCTCCTTTTCCACTAACTGATTGACAAAAAACTCAAATGTCTTTAAAAAGACTCCCGAAGCTTGGACGGAATAGGGGTCGGTATCAAGTTGGGAAAATAAGAGTAGCTATTTTTCTGTCATTTCGAGCAAAGGGAGAAATCTTTCCCGAACCGGATCAAAGATTTCTCAGTCGCTTCGCTCCTTCGAAATGACACGCGGACCAATGCAAGCACTAGAGGTACTGCTGGGGTAGCGAGGGAGGGTACCGTGGAACTCAAACCCAAAGGCTATGAAAAGATCATCCAACTGATCAATAAAGGTGTAGATATTCCCAATCCCCTGACCCTTGACATCGGCGAGGAAGTCAATGTTGAACGGATCTCGGGCGACCGGGTCAAGATTTATCCCGGCTGCCGCATTTATGGCGCGGAAACCGTCATCGCCTCCGGCGCCCAGATCGGCTACGAAGGCCCGGTAACCATAGAGGACTGCCAGATCGGTCCCAAGGTTGAACTCAAAGGCGGGTATTTTAAAGAGGCCGTCTTCCTTGAAGGTGCGAACATCGGGCTGGCTGCTCACGTACGCGAAGGGTGTATCCTGGAGGAACTGGCCGGCGGCGCCCACTGCGTCGGCTTAAAGCAAACCATCCTCTTCCCTTTCGTCACACTGGGCAGTTTGATAAACTTTTGTGACTGCCTCATGGCTGGAGGCACCAGCCGTAAGAACCACAGCGAAGTGGGCAGTTCTTACATCCATTTCAACTTCACCCCCAGTGGGGACAAGACCACCCCATCTCTCATTGGTGACGTACCCCGCGGCGTCATGCTCAACCAACCACCCATCTTTCTGGGCGGTCAAGGAGGTATGGTCGGGCCGTTGCGATTGGGTTACGGCAACGTGGTCGCTGCCGGTACGATTCTACGCCAGGACTTCAAAGAGGAAAATAAATTGATTGTCGGCAAACCCCACCGCGGTGCAGTCATCGATTTCAATCCCTATGCCTATCCCAGTCTTTCCCGTGTAGTGGAAAACAATTTCCTTTATCTGGCCAATCTGATGGCCTTGGAGCAATGGTATGTCTGCGTTCGGCAACCATTTTTTGGTGGGCAAGAATTCGGCGAACTTATTTACACCGGCCTATTGGACAAATTGACATTGGCCCAAAAAGAACGCATCAAACGGCTCAAGGACATGGCCGACAAGATAGCTGTATCGCTCAAAAAAACCGGTTCCAAGGGTCAGAGCGGGGGGGGCAGGCAGGAATTCCATGAGAACATCGAACGAGCCTTTGAACTGTTCTCCGGAAAGATAACTGCCGATGCAGCCGCTGAGTATCGTGACCACTTCCTTACCCTGTTCTTTAATCACAAGAAAGACAACAATGGAAGTTACGTGGAGGTCGTGAAAAGCCTGCCGACTGCCGTTTCGAAAGCGGGGACGCTGTGGCTTGACAAGATCATCCTTGAGCTTTGCCGGCGCGTCGCTGCACTTTTCCCTTCATTGGAATTATTCAAGAAGATGATCTCTTAAACAGATCGTCTTCATCAAGGAGGTAAACCTATGGGCAAGCTATTCGGTACGGACGGTATCAGGGGAGAAGCAAACCGTTACCCTATGGATGCCGCCATCGCCTTCTCTGTTGGACAGGCGGTGGCCAATTTGTTCAAAAAGGCCGGACACCGAACCCGAGTCGTTATCGGCAAGGACACCCGCATTTCCGGCTACATGCTGGAAAGCTCCCTTGAGGCGGGCGTCAGCTCAATGGGCGGCATTTCCTATCTGGTCCGCGTGTTGCCTACTCCAGGAATTGCTTTTATAGCGCAAAGCATGCGGGCTGACGCGGGCATTGTCATTTCCGCCTCCCACAACCCTTACCAGGACAACGGCATCAAGATCTTTTCCGGCAATGGTTTTAAGTTGTCCGACGAGCAGGAAGAGACTATTGAAAACCTCATCCTGAGCGGCAAACTGCCCGAGATGGTGCCCCCAGCCAAGGAGATGGGTCGGGCTCACAGGATGGAGGATGCCCCTGGGCGATTCATCGTTTTTTTGAAGAACACCTTTCCGCGCGATCTGTCCATGGAAGGCATGAAGATTGTCATTGACGCGGCCAATGGCGCCACCTATAGGGTGGCCCCCGCCACATTCACAGAATTGGGAGCCAATGTGGAAGTCATCCACAATAATCCGAACGGCCTCAACATCAATGAAGACTGTGGTTCGCAGCATACCCAGGATTTGGAAAAACGCGTGGTGGAGACCGGAGCCGCCATCGGTTTGGCATTTGATGGCGACGGAGACCGTCTGATTGCCGTCGATGAAAAAGGACGCACGATCACCGGTGATCAGATCCTGATCATCTGCGCCAGAGCGCTCAAAGATCAGGGCAGGCTGAAAAATGACTTGCTTGTCAGCACGGTAATGAGCAACCTGGGATTGACCTTTGCCTGCAAGAAATACGGCTTCAAACACCATGCCTCGAAAGTGGGTGACCGCTATGTCTTGGAGGACATGCAGCGTTTGGGCGCTGTGATCGGGGGAGAAGAGTCGGGCCACATGATCTTTCTCGACCACCACACCACAGGCGATGGCATCATCACAGCGTTACAGTTGATCGCTGCAATGATCCAAAAAGGCAAACCCCTTTCCGAACTTGCAGGGATGATGGAAATCTTCCCTCAAAAACTCATTAATGTGCCGGTCAAGAGCAAGCCGGACATTTCTACTGTGCCCCAGGTGGTCGCTGCGATCAAACAGGCGGAAGCGGAACTTGGCGACCGAGGCCGTGTGCTGGTTCGCTATTCAGGGACACAAAACGCGTGCCGGGTGATGGTTGAGGGACCAACCGATGCGCTGACAGAAAAGTTTTGTAAGCAAATCGCCGAGGCAGTAAAAGCTGCCCTGGGATGATCTCGGGGGGGAACTCACCGAAGGAAGCCCGAACTTTTACCTGGAATCAGGAGGCCAAAGATGCCTATTCGTGTAATGGTGACAAAGGATTTTGACCACATGAGCAAAGTGGCGGGTGATCTTGTCAAAAAGGATATCATCCAGATTTTGCGAAAAAAGAGGGAATATGTTCTGGGCCTGGCCACAGGGAGTTCACCCACAGGCCTTTACAAGTATCTTGCCAAGGCAGCCAACGACGGCGCATTCGACAGCAGCCGAATCCGCAGTTTCAATCTCGATGAATACGTGGGTCTGCCCGGGCAAAATACACAGCAACGCGTGATGCATCCCGAGAGCTACTGTTACTTTATGATCCAGGAATTTTTTGGTCTCCTCCGGCGCAAGTTCATCGAATCCAACCTACCCTATGGCTCGTTGATCGATCAAAAAAAGCTCATCGTCGAACTCAAGGCACACCCTGAGGATTGGCGCGAGCTTGGCAGGGATGCTGGAAAGTCCATCCACATCAAAGCCAGGCCGGCGTCCGAGTACCTGTCATGGGTCCGAAAGGATGTCCTTGTCGCGTATGCTCAGAAAATCAGAAAAGCCGGTGGTATTGATTTGCACATTATCGGCGTCGGCGGTCGGGGTCACGTGGCCTTTCATGAGTCAGGAATCCCTTTCAAGGGCAGCGAGGTCATGCTGGTGAAACTGGACGACAACACGGTGGCCAACGCAGTAGCGGACGGGCATTTCCCTTCGGAAAAGGACTCTCCACGTTACGCCGTCTCCATGGGCGCCGAACTGGTCTATCAGGCAAAAAGGGTGGTCCTGTTGGCCTCCGGAGAGCGAAAATTACAGCCTGTGACCGAATCCTTGCTTGACGATCCAACCCCTGATGTCCCCATTTCTTACGGACAGATATATGCGCAAAAAGGCGGTCATCTGATTTATGTGGTGGACGAGACAGCAGGCCGGGGACTACTCGCCAACAAAAAGAGGCTCAAACAAAAAGGGATCATCATCCAAGACCGATCGCTGAAGCGCTGAAACATATTCCCCTCTAAAGAGAGATGAAGCGTCACTCGATATCTTAAAGGCGGTGTCAACTTGGAGAGGACAGTGGCACTGCTAATTTCCACTGAACCCGGCACGAATCCGGAGACATCTATTGTCAGCAGACAGGGGACCCTGTCATTCTGTGTCAGAGTTGCCTCAAAAGAGCCATAAAATTAAATTTCATATTTTATAAATATTTCAAAACATTACCTCTCAAGAACCGCTCCACCCGCTAGACAAACAAAAGTGAATCCACCCTTTCGGCTCCGCCAAAAAAGATTGCCTTTGCAGTTTCCTTGAGCAGCTCGTTCTATGCTTTTGCCCATTCACTCAAAGGCATGAGAATTGCATCGTTTAACAGGAGTCTGATTGAGAAATCCCTAGGATCTGACCGTTTTCAGGCAAAAGTTAAAACTCATGATGGCTTTCTTGTTTTAGCCTTATGCTCTTGAAAACATATTGGAAGGAGGTTTGAAAAATGAAGCGAAATTTCTTTGTGTGCCTCGTGGTTTTTGTTGTTGCTCTGGCCCTCGCGTTACCCGCCTTTGCCCAGGACAAAAAGGACAAGCCTAAGTCGGAAAAGATCAAGAACGCCCTGATCGTGAAGGCAGCCCAACCGGATGCGAGCGGAAAGTTCGCATCGATCAGCATCCAGACCGAAAAGGGGACTTTCCCTGTGCTCAGGAATGATATCGCCAAGAAGATGGAGCCCCATGCGGGTTCAAGAGCGGAGTTGGAGGCTATGCCCAAAGAGGTGGACGGGAAGAAAGTTTACGAAGTGTGGACCTTCTCGCGAACCGTTGAAGGCCAAAAGCCGCGTCGTCTTCCTTCGGAATAAGCTCGGCCTGCCTTTCTGTTGAGACTTTGTTCGTCTCGTTTCAAACAGTGAAGGGGTTTCACTGGACCCCTTCACTGTTTTTCTATTTTCCGGGTTGATGCGCCCGTAAAAAGTCCAAAATCCCATTTTTGTTCATGGTTCGATACCCCTTCGACCTGCTCAGGGCGGTGAGCAAAGTCGAACCGCTCACCACGAACGGAAAACCAGATACTTACGTTTGCGGGAAAGCGTTCGCCCTGAGGTATCGAAGGGTGAACGCCGCTTTTTATGAACACATCAGGGTTGGCGGGTTACCCGAAGATAGCCTCCACGAACTCAGAGGCGTCAAAGGGACGAAGATCGTCCATCTTCTCACCGATACCAATAAAACGGATGGGAATCTTCAGTTGATGGGAGATCCCCACCACGATCCCTCCTTTTGCCGTACCGTCCAGCTTGGTCAAAACAATGCCGGTCACTCCGATAGCCTTGTGAAACATCTCGGCCTGCGCAATCGCATTCTGCCCTGTGGTTGCATCCAGAACAAGCCACACATCGTGTGGAGCTCCGGGGAGCTTTCGACCGGCCACACGATGAATTTTTTCCAGCTCTTCCATGAGATTGCTCTTGGTGTGGAGGCGGCCTGCAGTATCGATAATGACCACATCCGTTTGCTTTGAAAGAGCGGAGGACAGAGCGTCAAAAACAACGGCAGAGGGGTCCGCCCCCTGCCTCTGCTTGACCAGCTCGGCACCGGCTCGCTGGGCCCATATCTCCAACTGTTCAACCGCTGCGGCTCGGAAGGTGTCGGCAGCCACAAGCATCACTGATTTGCCTTGACCTTTGAGCTGGTATCCCAGCTTTCCGATCGTCGTGGTCTTGCCGACGCCGTTGACCCCGATCATCATGACCACATAAGGCTCTCCGGCATTGGGTGTTCTCTCTGCAACCTCCGGCACATCCAGAAAGGCACGGATATGCTCTTTCAGGGCGGTCCTCAGTTTCTCGGGTTGATCCAGCTCTTTTCTCGCCACCCCTTCCTGGACAAGGCGAATCAGCTCCCGGGTCGTAGCGACGCCCAGATCAGAGGTGAAAAGAACCTCCTCCAGGTCTTCCAGCAGATCTTCATCGATTTCTTTTTTTCCGAAAAGGAGCTGATCCAATCGGCCGGCAAATCCGGACCTTGTCTTTGTAAGCCCTTCCCTCAGCCTTGCAATGAGGCCCTTGCTTTGTTTCTGCTCTTCTTTTTCTTTCTTCTTGAAGAAACCAAACATATTCAACCTTCTCAGAGCAGACATTGTGCCACGGTCAAAGAACCGGAACAGATGAACTGAATGAATATCGAATCTCGATCAAGGAATTTCGAAAGATGAAGTTTATTGCCTTCGATTGCCTCCTTCGGCGTTCGATATTCGTCATTCGATATTCTGCGGTTCGCCCTGGAACTTCTCCGCAAGGTGCAGGAAGGTTACAGGCTTATCGCTGAAGGTTAGAAATGGACCATATTCCGTCAGGGGAGGCAAGAGAAAAAGGGGAGGCGAAGAAACGGCCAGTCCCGCCGGAGCGGGACTGGCAAGAGGATGAGGGCAACGAAGGTACCGGGCGTTTTCGGCAGTCTTTCAGTGAAGCTGAAAACCTTCCAGGCTCACCGTAACAACCTTGGAGACACCCTGCCTCTCCATGGTGACCCCGTAGAGTCTGTCCACGATCTCCATGGATCTCCGGTTATGGGTCACCAGAATAATCTGGGAGTATTTTCGGATTTCCTTCAACAGCTCATTGAACCGATCGATGTTCGCTTCGTCAAGAGGCGCATCCACCTCGTCGAGCAGAAGGAACGGGCTCGGCTTGATCAGGTAAATGGCAAAGATGAGCGCCATGGCAACCAGCGCTTTTTCACCTCCGGAGAGCAGGGCCATATGGCTCAACTTCTTGCCGGGAGGCTGCACTTCGACCAGCACTCCGCTTTCAAGCGGCTTCGCCTCATCCACAAGCTTCAGGTTGGCTGTTCCGCCGTTGAACAGGATCGGGAAGACCGTCTTCAGCTTCTCGTCCACGAGATGGAAAGTCTCCATGAATCTTTCAAGACAGGTTTTGTTGATCTTCCGAATCGCTTCCTGGAGAGAAGCGATGGAGTCGAGCAGATCCTGTCTCTGGGTGGTGATGAAGGTGTATCTTTCCTTGAGGGCTTCGTGTTCCTGGATGGCGGTCAGGTTGACTTCGCCAAGCCTTCCCTTCAGTTTCTTCTGATGCTCCAGCCTCTCCCGCACTTCCGCCTCGGGCATCTCCCCACCCAGGTACTCCTGGTAGATATCCGGCAAGTGGAGGTCGTATTTTCCCCTGGTCATCTCGACCAACCCATCCATCTTGAAGCCGATCTCAGACTGCTCCATCCTCGCCGTGTGGATCTTTTCTTTCAGTGCCTCCACTTCTCCTCGCACGAACTCCGCTTTCTTTTCCTCTTCCCGGATCAGGTTCTTGAATTGATTCCGGTCCAGGTCAGCCTGATTCATGGCTTCTTCAGCCTGACCCAGCTGAGCATAGAGCCCCTTGAGTTCGTCACGGAAGGTCTCTTCTTTCTTAACGCAATCCTCCTGGCTTTCTTGGGCGGCGACAACGTCCCCTTCGATTCTCCTGAAGGTTTCCTGCGCTTCACGGACAAAATCATCAATTCTTTCGACCTCGCGAGTGAAGCCCCTTTGTTCCTCTTTGGAAAGGCTGTGATTCATCCTCAGCCTCGCCAGCTCGTTTCGGAATCTCTCGAATTCTTCTTCGCTCTCTCGAAGTTCCACTTCTTTCTGTTGAAAGAAAGCTTCCTCCGATGCTCTTTTTTCCTTGCAGACAAGCAGTTCTGATTCGACTCGGGTCAACGTCTCCTTGTGCTTGTTTTGCTCTCTGTCCCTCTGGTCGAGCTCATCGGAAATCCGCTGCGACAGTCTGTCCATCTGATCCAGCTCATGGCTGAGCTGAAAATTGGCTTTATCCAGCTCATTCACCTTGTCCTGGCCATCCAGCTTCTCTTCCTTCAAGGTCGCAAGGATGCTCTCTCGTTCTTCTTTCTCTTGAACCGCCTCCTCCAGTCTCCCTTTGATCTCTTCAAGCCTTTTCCCATGGCTGACCACGGCCGCCACGAGCTCTTTCATCTCCCGCTTTCTTGCCAGGATCCCGCTGAAGCTCTGGGCCTGCTTTCCACCGGTCAGGATCCCGCTCCTGTCTATCATGTCGCCTTCAAGGGTCACGAGGCACTGGTTTTTCCCGTACTCCTCCCAGGCAGACAGCGCTTGATTCAGATCTTCCGCAAGGGCTGCATTCCCGAGAAGGACATCGACCACCGGCTTGTACGGCTCAGGCGATTTCACAAGTTCCCGCAAGAGCGGGAACCCGCTTGAACTCCCATTGTCCCCATTTCCATTGAGATCGGCCACAGGGACAAAACTGCTTTTGCCCTTGGCCCGGACCTTGAGGTATTCCACAGCCTGCTGGCCGTCTCTGAGCGACTCGACAAGGATGTACTGAAGCTTGTCTCCCAGGACCGCTTCAAGAGCCTGCTCGTACTTGGGGTCGGCCTGGATCACATCCGCGACAAGCCCCTTGATTCGGCCTTCCCGTTTTGCTTCCAGGTCCTCCGCCTTCATGATGGTCCGCACACCCACCTTGTACCCTTCGAAATTGTCGAGGAGGGACCGCAGGCTGGCGAGCCGGGACTCGTCAACGCTCAAGGCGGTTTGCGCATCCTTGAGATCAGACTCCAGGTGCCTTCGGATTTGTTCCAGATCATGGCATCTCTGTTCCTCTCCGGAGACATCCTTCTCGATCTCATTGAGCTTCTCAACCAGAGCCTTCCGTAACTCGCCCTTCCTCCCAGCCGCCTGGAGGAGGGTCTCCATCTTCGCCCGCACCTCCTCCCTTTCCTTCTCAAGTCGCGTCCGGCTGTCCGTGATCTCTCCTATCCGCCTTGCGAGGAAGCCGGACTCCTGAGTCAGGCTCGCTTCCTTGGACATTCCGGAGTGAACCCTGGCTCTTGCCTGCTCAAAAACCTCCCTGATCTCCTTCAAAAGCTCCTGGCGGTTTTTCGCCCTTGTCTCCACCAGGGATATTTCTTCCTCTATGGAAGCGGCTTTTTCTTTCACTTCCTGGATTCTTTCGAGCAGAAGGCCTCTTTCTTTCTCCAACTCTCCCAGTCGTCTGGAGAGATCTTCTTTGTCTTTTTCCAGGCGTCTTTCAAGCTCCGTCTGCATCCTTTTCTCTGCTGCCATGGCCTCCACCATGGCTTCCTTTTTGCTCACCTTTTCCTTGGCCTTCAGGTGAGCTTCCCGCAGCGACGTGACCTCCCTGTCTTTTTCTTCTAGCTCCAGGTTCATGGATTCGATTTTCGCCTGAACCCTGGAGTACTCTGTAGACCGGCCGATCTCCTCCCGGACAAGCGCCTCTGCGGATTTCATTCTCTCGCTGGATTCCTCCTTCAGTTCCTGGAAGGCGTGGGCGCTCAATATCAGCTCAAGGCGCTGGATCTCCTGGCCGATGGCCTTGTACCTCTTCGCCTTTGCAGACTGCCGCTTGAGGGATCTCATCTGTTTTTCCACTTCCCCAAGGATGTCCTCCACTCGCTGCAGATTCGCTTGGGTGGCCTCTATTTTCCTCAGAGATTCATCAGCCTTTTTCTTGTACTTGGTAATCCCTGCTGCTTCCTCGATCATGGCCCTGGTTTCTTCGGGCTTTTGTTCGATGATCGTGGTGATCTGGCCTTGCCCTATGATCGAGTAGGCTCTGTTGCCCAGGCCGGTGTCCATGAAGATTTCCTGGATATCTTTCAATCGGCAGGGCACATTGTTGATCAGATACTCGCTTTCACCGGAACGGAAAAGCCTTCTCGTCACAGCGAGCTCGGCGGCATGCGAGTACTGGAGCGGGAAAGACCCGTCCCCGTTTTCAAAAAGGATGGAAACCTCCGCCATGCCGAAAGGCTTGTGGTCTGCCGTGCCGTTGAAGATCACATCTTCCATCTGCCGGCCCCTGAGCAGTCTTGCGCTCTGCTCACCCATGGCCCACCGGATCGCATCGACGATGTTGCTCTTGCCGCACCCATTGGGCCCCACGATCGCACTCAGCCCCAGTGGGAAACCGATTTCCAGCTTATCCACAAAAGACTTAAAGCCGAGCATGGAGACTCTTTTGATCTTCATTGAAACCTCCACAGCTCAATTGAGCCGAAACATTTTACAGATTTCTATCAAATCATTGGGCCTTTGTAAAGAACAAATACCACATGCTGTATATAAGCACGGAAAAAACGCCAATATCTTGTAGACGCATCAAGTTAAATTAGAACAAAATTGACAAGTTGAGATTATGTATATAACATATATCAACTTATTCCAAATTAGAGATAAGTATGAAACATTCTCCAAAGCGCTTTCCTCTTCTTTCAATTCTAGCCTTCCTCCTCGCCTTTTGCTCCTCGGGCAACAGTACGGCCCAGGAAAAGGACGAAGAGACCTACTCCATTTCCCTGACCCAGACAGCAGAACCTGAAGTCGAAACAGAGCAAGAGGTCCGGGGAGTTGAAAAAAAAGACGCCTTTAACTTAGAGGGCAAGAAAGTCGTCACCGAAACGTACACGGTAAAAAAAGGGGATCACCTCTGGCAGCTTCTGAGAGAAAGGGGACTGCTGGAAAAGAAAAATCTTCCCGAGGTGCTGGCCGCTCTCAAAAAACTGAACAGCTCTTTTTCAAACCTCGATGCGATGTATCCAGGCGATAAGATCGTCATCCCTCTCACCATCACTCCGGTCAGAGGTTTTCCGGCCGTCGCTCAGAAAGGGGAGGAAACCCCCATCTCCCTGGAACAGCTCAAGGACCTGAAACTCGAAAGCTACACGGTGCACCAGGGCGACAGCCTGATCAAAGTGGTGAAGGGCCGCTACAGCCTGAGGAATGAGCAAGTCAATGAAGCCTACCTTCAAATCCTGAGCAGACTCAACCCGGAGATCGAGAACCTGAACCGCATCTATCCGGGGCAGGTCGTCAGGCTCCCGATCTACACGCCTCAGATCGTCAAGATGCCGATCAAGCGTGAAAAGCCTTCCCGGCCTCCGGAGACGGCTCAGGCTTCCGCAGAAAGGCCTTCTCCCCCACCTGAGCAGAAAAAAGGGCCACCTGCTGTGAGCCAGCAACTCACGGAATTCTTTGCTCTCCTGGGAGAGGAGTGGATCAACGCAGGCGAGCACTTCATCCCCCTCAAGGCCGGCGGACAGGTCAATCTCAAGGCTGAGGCCTTTCCCATCCTGAGTCTTGGCAACGGCCAACGGGTGATCGTTGACCTCCACCATGAACTGCCGGAGAAAATGGCCCAGGTGATCGCAGCGAACTGGGACAATTACAGGGTCGTCCACCTGAAAGAGGATGAAGATCTCCGGAGCGCTCTGAACAAAATCCTTGCAGCCTGTGAGTACTACAAAATCTACAAGCAGGGCGAACCGCTCGAATTGCGAGGGGACATTACGCTCCAGGTCAGCGCAGACTGGATCATCCAGACTTCCGAGGACCGGAGCAGAACCCTTCTCATTAACCTCGCGGACAAATCAGGCTCCAGAATCCCTCCGGAACTCAGGAACTTTCTCGCAAACCTCGGCGTGAAATCCATCGAATATCCTTCTGTCCAGCAGTCGGCCGCCGAGCCTCCTACCCCTGGAAAAGCCGATATTCTTTATGCGGGCAAGGACAAGGCGGCTGTCATCGAGAGTGTTCTGAACCTAACCGGCCTGGCCTTCTCAAGAGATGTGGAAATGCCGGTTATTCAGGGACGGAAAAGCGGGGTCAGTCTCATGGTCAAGGCGGATTTCTTTCTCTATGTGGATGGGAAGGATTCCGTCATTGATTTCACGGGCATTGGTCCGGATATCATTCCCCTTTTGAAGGAGTACAAAGTCTCCGTTCTTTCCCTGGTAAATGAACAGGATCCGGCGCGAATCGTCTCCAGAACGCTGGAGTTCATCGGAGTAAAATTCGACTCGAAACCTCACCCCTTCACTGCAGCCGGCAAAGAAGATTCCAAGAATTTCAAGCTCACCATTCCCGGGATCGTTTTCAGGGACAACCATGGCCAGAACGTGTTTGCCAGTCATCTGAGACTTCCTGATGACATTGCAGGGTTCCTCTCTCGCCGGGGCTATAAGGTTCTCAGCCTCGCCGTCTCCTGATTGTCGATTCTTCTCTCCTCGAATTCGAAGCTACAAAAAGCTTGACACCTGAGCGGTGAATTGTTGGAGTAGAAAAATAGCGGCGTGTTGCACAAGACCTTTTACCGATCTCTGCAATGCTCCACCACGCCATTACTCCAGTACAGCAGTATTCTTTTCTTCTATGACTCACATTCATTTCGGGAGGTATTCATCCTATGGCCTTGATGACCCCTGAGCAATTCGAAGAAAGCCTCAAGACGCTGAAGCCCAAAGTCTTCATGAACGGGAAGAGGGTGGAAAGCATTCTCGAAAACAGGAACACCCGAACCGTGGTGGAGGCCAACAAGGCGAGCTACGCCTGGGCTCTTGACCCGCAGAGCAAAGAGATCATGTCCTGCCACTCCCCGCTGATCAATGAGGTCGTCAACCGCTACACCCATGTCAGCACAAGCAGGGAAGACCTCGTCCGAAAGGCCGAAGCAGGAACCTTCACCGCCGAGAACCTGGGAACCTGCATTTATCGGTGTGTGGGATATGACGCCTTTCACGCCCTGGCCGGCACCACCTGGGAAATGGACCGAAATCTGGCAACAGCCTACTATCCCAGGTTCATGGACTATCTCAAGATGGTCCAGAGAAAGGATCTCTCCGTTGCCGGCGCGCTCACGGAACCGAGGGGAAGCCGAAGCAAGAAAACCCTGGACTGGCCCGATCCTTATCTTTCCTTGAAAGTGGTGGACAGGAACAAGCAGGGCATTGTGGTCAGGGGCGCCAAGATCAACATCAGCGGCGCTTTTGCCAGCCACGAACTGGTGGTGCTCCCTCAGGCCGCCCACTTCGAGGGAGAGGAGGACTATGCCGTTGCCTTTGCAACACCCACGGATGCCCAGGGGATAACCTACGTTTGCCAGTACACCCCTTACTCTGCGGAAAGAGACCTGGCCGATGATCTTGAGGAACTCGGGAACCCTCTTTATGGCCAGCGCGAAACCTCCATGGTCATCTTTGACCATGTTTTCGTCCCATGGGAAAGGGTCTTTCACTGCGGGGAGTACCCTTATTCCGTCAAGTTTGTCACCCGCTTTGCCAGAACCCATCGGATGACGTGCGGCGGCACCTGTAAAGTTGGATTTATGAATCAGATTATCGGAGCCGCCAAGCTGATTCAGGAGTACAAAGGGCTCCAAAAAGCCGCCCACATCAATGAAGAGCTCATGGAAATGGTGGTGCTCAGAGAGACGGGACGTGCCTGCGGCCTGGCAGCGGCTCACAGGGGCGCCGAGGAACCTGAGGGGTCAGGGGTCTTTTTGCCGGACGAACTCATGGGAAATGTTTCCAAGCTCAACATCTGCAATGCCTTCTGGAGAGTGATGGCCCTGGCCGGCGACATCGGAGGGGGACTGATCGTGACCATGCCCTCCATGAAAGAGCTGAAAAATCCCGAGGTCAGGGACTATGTGGAGGAGTTCTACAGCTTCGGCTCTGATGAGCCCACAGAAAACATCATGAAAGTGCACAAGCTCCTGCAAAACTGGACATCGGGCCTACACGGCGTGGGGACCTGGCACGGCGCCGGGCCGGTGATGGCGCAAAAGATCATGCTTCAGCGAGTCATTGACTACGAACACGAGAAGGATCTCGTCAAGCGCACCTTGAAACTGAAGGGGTGAAAGCCGGACGGCCCTCGCCAAAATTCAAAACGAGGGCCGGTCCCCTTTGTCTTGATCCTGGGACCGATTGCCCTCGTTTCTGTTATTTGAATTTTGGATTTTGAATTTGTTTCGAGTTTCGAATTTCGTGCTTCGTGTTTATGTTTTTCTCCTCCTCATCTCCTCCGCCATGGTTTTGATTTCCAGAAGGCTCGTTTTCATGGCGCTCCAACCGTACCAGAGCGTGTAGTCCGGGTTGGCATGAAAAGCCCCCTGGAAGGTGCGCATCCTTTGTTCCATGAACATGATGTAGAGCTTCTGCTCGATCAGCGTGGGGCTGTCATGGAACGAGAGGATATCAGGGAAGGGGTAGGCGTAGCCCTTGGGCTTCTGCAGAATCCCTTCCTTGTAGAGCGCGGCCACCGTGAGGATCGCCTCCGCCATGAGCAGATCCGCTTCCCGGATCATGTTGTCTGCCTTCTCAAGCTCCCCCTTGGCGAAAGAGGTGGAGTGGCATGCGATACAGGCCTTCACCATCTTGTCGCGTTCGTTCTGCCAGGCCTCCTGAGTCAGCCGGACCATGTCTATGGCCTTGATCGCCTCCAGCCGGGGCGTCGGCTTGCCCTCCGGATCCAGCACACCAAGAGCCTTTAGAACGGTCGTCCTGGCTTCTGCCCATTTCTTGTCCTCGGGCATGGGCAATCGGACCGCGAGGAAGCCCCAACCCGTCATCACGCCATGATTCCCGTCTCTCATGTGGCACGTCTGGCAGGTAGGCGCAACAGCGGATTCCGGGAGAATGCCTTTCTGCTTCAGAGAATATCGGACGCCGTGCTTGGAGGAGGAATACATTTCCCAGTGTGCGTGGTCAAAGCCCATGTGGCAGGTCTGGCAAGCCTCCGGCTGCTGGGCCTCCTTAGTAGAAAAGGTGTGACGGGTATGGCATGCATCGCAGGAAGCCATGCCAAAGCCTGCTCCCGCTTCTCTCAGGGCCTGGCTTTCCTCCACGGTCTTCAATCCGATTTTGTGACACCCTCCGCAACCTTTCATGCCGTCCATCAGGGCCATGGGCTGGCGGTGTGCCGTGGGCATGGCCTTCATGGCGGTCCACGCTTGGGAGTGCTTGCCTCCCCTGAACTCATCCCATTGCACCTGGTGGCACATGGCGCACCTCTCCGGTTTCATGCGGCCGGCCTTGTGCACATCCTCGTCTGTCATGTGCTGTTCACCGTGGCAGACCGAGCAGGAAACCTCGGACTCTGCGTGTTTGCTCGCCTTCCAGTCTGCAACGATGCCCGGCGACACGCTGGTGTGGCACGCCACGCACTCCGCCTTGACGGTCCACTTCTTCTCAATCGGATAATGCGCACCGACCCACTCCCTGTACCCGCCCTTCAACACAACGGCGTTCTTAAATCCCAGTTCTTTGAGCTGGAGCGCCAGCCTGGCGCTCGTCGATTCCGTGGGTCAAGCTCAATAAATCACTATCTTCTTGTTCTTGTCGTACTTTTGAACCCAACTCTGGACTGTGAGCGGATCCTCATGGACGGAGCCTGGAATGAGCTGATCGCTATACTTCCATTGCTCTGAGGGCCGGGCATCAATGATCACCAAATCCGGTTTTCCCAGCATTGCCTTTAACTGCTCTTTCGTAATTCTGGGAACTTCCGGAAAAGGAATCTTGTCATCCGCAGCACCGGTCACAAATGAAGGTCCGACGACCAGGACAGCCAACACGAGCCCGGCGACGATCAGAACCACACTCCTCATAACGTCCTCCTACTAAGAATGATAAGGGTGAAATTTACGTAACTGCTCAGGTGTTTAGGCTGAAGGCTGAAGACTGAAGGGCAGCAATGATCATCCATGACACAATCATCTGCCAACGTATCCAAACGATCTTGGCTTTGTGTGATCGCGCATGTCTTTTCCTTCAGCCTATCTATCTTCAGTCTATCTACCTGAGTAGTTACAAATTTACTATATACCACGCCGTGACAGGGAGTCAATCAATCCTTCCTGCGAAAAGAGTCTTCACTTACGGGTTAGAATGGATTATGGAAGAGAAAGAGATAGGAGGGGAAAAACACTATGGAAAAGAAAGACTCGTTGCAAGGAAGACCCGACCCCGCTCGTCTTGAACTGGTCAAGAATCTGCCCAAAGAAGTCTTGCAGTCCCTGACCAAAGAGGAAGTAAAAGTGCTCCTCTCTGACGATGAATGGCCGGAATCTCTTCACGAAAAGCTCAAAGGCTTCGTCGTGAAATGAAAGTGACGAGTAACGAGTGACAAGAAGGGAGAGAGGTATGCGAGAAAGGCAAGAAAAGGTCAAAGCGAGAAAAGAATAAACATGAAGGGCAGGAAAAGTCTCTGACGAACAAGACAGAAAAACCTTTATCGCGCCACTTCTTTTCGCGCATTTCTCGCGAAGCGCGAATGCTGTCTTCTTTATTCTGCCTACTGTATTCTTCTACTGTTTACTGATCACTGTTCACTGATGACTGATTACTGCTTACCGATGACTGTTCACTGTTGACTCTTTACTGCTTACTGTCTTTTACGCTTCCCCCATGTAGGCCTTGCGGACCATCTCGTTCTGGCGCAGGTTTTTTGCGGTGTCGCTGAGGAGCACCACTCCCGTCTGAAGCACATACCCTCTTTCCGCCACCAGCAACGCCATGCGGGCATTCTGCTCCACCAGGAGGATCGTGGTTCCGCCGGCATGAAGCTGCTTGATCGTATCAAAAATGCTGTCCACCAGGACCGGAGCCAAGCCCATGGAAGGTTCATCAAGGAGAAGGAGTCTTGGATTGGCCATCAAGGCCCTGCCCGTGGCGAGCATTTGCTGTTCCCCGCCGCTCAGGGTCCCGGCCAACTGCTTGCGCCTTTCTTCCAGCCTGGGAAAGAGGGCAAAGACGCGATCAATGTTGCTCTCCATGAGCTTCTTATCCCTGCACGTGAAGGCGCCCATCTCCAGATTTTCCGTCACCGTGAGACGGCCGAAGACCCGCCTTCCCTCAGGGACCTGGACGACGCCTTTGGCCACAATCTCGTGAGCCCGATACCGGGTGAGCTCCTCACCTTCAAACTGAATGGACCCCTGGCGCGGCTTCAGCAACCCGCTCATGGTGTTGAGGGTTGTGCTTTTGCCGGCCCCATTGCCTCCGATGAGGGTCACCACCTCGCCTTTCTCCACGGTGAGAGAAAGATCTTTAAGGGCGTGGATGTGCCCATAATAGGTATGCACATTTTTCACTTCCAGAAATGCCATAGTGGAAACTCCTTCTACGCGGCAACTCCTTGGGTCTCAGCGGCGCTTCCCTTGCCCAAATAGGCTTCAATCACGAGTGGGTTTTTCTTGATCTCCTCGGGTGTCCCTTCAGCAATCTTCCTGCCGTAGTCCAGCACCGTAACGGTTTCCGAGATCCCCATGACCACGCGCATCTGGTGTTCAATGAGCAGGATGGTAATGCCCACTTCATCCCGGAGGTGCCGGATAAAATCCATCATCGTCTGCGTTTCACTCGGGTTCATTCCGGCGGTCGGCTCATCCAGGAGCAACAACTTCGGCTTTGAGGCAAGAGCGCGTGCGATCTCCAGGCGCCTTTGCTCCCCATAGGGAAGGTTCTTTGCCAGAAGATCTCCCTTGCCTGCCAGATTGACAAACTTGAGCAAGCGGTTCCCTTCCTCGGCGGCCTCCTTCTCTTCCTTTCGAGTCGAGGGCAAATTGGCGATAATACCGAAGTAGTTCGCCTTCAAACGGCAGTGAAGGCCCACAAGGACATTTTCAATGGCCGTGAGGTTGGGAAAGAGGCGAATGTTCTGATAGGTTCTGGCAATTCCAAGACGAACGATCTGGTCAGGCATCAGGCCTGCCAGAGAATGGCTATTCAAGCGGATCTCCCCCTCTTCCGGACGGTAAAACCCGGTCACGCAGTTGAAGAAAGTGGTCTTGCCTGCCCCATTCGGCCCGATGATACTGTGGATGGCCTTTTCTTTGATTTCCACGTCCAGCTCATCCACTGCCACCAGCCCGCCGAAACGCTTTGTCGTTTTTTTCGCTGTAAGAATAGCCATAGAGTCTCCTAAGACGAAGCCGAAGCGGTTGACGTTGCTCCATTGTTCTCGCTAGGTTCTTCCTCGTGGAATTCCCTGCGCCTCACCGCCTCAGGCCAAAGCCCCTCAGGCCTGACGAGCATCATCACCACCAGGGCTAAACCATAAACCAGGAGGCGATACTCGGCAAATTCCCGCAGGAGTTCCGGAAGGCCGACCAGGGCTGCCGCCCCGACGATCACCCCGGGAATGCTTCCCATCCCCCCGACAATGATGACACAGAGGATATTGATGGAGATCATCACGTTCATGCTGTGGGGGTAAACGGAAGTCAATTTGGTCGCAAAGATGGCCCCGCTCAAAGCAGAGAAGGCCGCTCCTGTGCCAAAGGCGAGCAACTTGGTGGCCACCAGGTTGATGCCCATGGCCTGGGCCACGTCTTCGTCCTCACGCATGGCTTTCCACGCCCGACCGAGCCGGGAATCCCGAAGGCGCAAGGAAATGAAAATCACCAGAAAGCAACCGGCCAGAATGAGATAATAGATCTCCTGCGGCATACCGAACTCGAATCCGGCGATAGAGGCTTTCGGGATCTTGCCGATCCCCTGTGCCCCGCCCAGCCAGGGTTTCAAGAAGTCCGACAGAACCATGATCCGAATGATTTCTCCGAATCCGAGCGTGGCGATGGCCAGGTAGTCGCCGCGCATCTTGAGAACAGGAATCCCGAGCATGACCCCGAACACGATCCCGATCAGGATGGCGAAAGGCAGAGCTTGCCAGAAAGAGAGGCTGAAAAAACCCAGCTCAGGAGAGGTCAGTATCGCCGTCACGTAAGCGCCGATCGCAAAAAACGCCACATAGCCCAGGTCCAGAAGCCCGGCATACCCGACCACAATGTTCAACCCCAGCCCCAGCAGAACGTAAAGACCGACGATGGTGAGCACTTCGCTCAGGAAGAGCCCCACGATCTGAGGGAGCACGAAAAGAATGAGCAGCAGAATCGCAATGGCGGTCCACTGGATGGCGCGTTGGCCTGTCGCAGGCAGGCTTTTGAAACCCGACTGAACCGCCTTTCCTTTGAGAGACCAAAGGAGCGTGACCGCAGCAACCAGAATAAACAATGCTGCGGCGCCCTGTTCCGTCAGTCCGTTGGAGGAAAAAACCCATTCCGCAAACTCAGCGAGCATCTCCCACGCCGCCAGAGTCGGGCGAATCAAATCTTGAAGCACCCCTGCGCCAACAACGGACACCAGGGACACGGTCAGGGCTTTGCGGAGATACCCTGGCAGCAAATACAAGGCCCCTCCAAAGAGGCCGCAAAGAGAGCCCGCCACAAACAGAACAGGAGCGGTCTCCAGGCCTTCTCCAAAACTGAGCAGCTGATACAGGGTGGGCGACGCATTGATAAAAACCGCCCGCAGGTTGACGTTCTGACCTACCCAAATCAGGAGCAGGAGCAAGCCCCCGGTGATAAACCCACAGGTGACACTGTTGATCAGGACCCACAAGGGATGAGCCCGGGTGGTTCGTTTCGCGGCAAGATAACCCATAAACACCACCGCCGCACCCAGAAGCGCACCATCCATGGAGAGGACGCCGCTCACAATCTGACGCTGGCTAAAGGCCTCCACCATTCCCATGAGGGAGAGAAGGACTGTTATCAGACCGCCCAGCAACCCGGCCTTGATCCCGTGCTTCCAAAGGGTGAGAACTCGTGTCATCTTGTCATCCTTTCCATTAAGCCTTTTTCACTGCCAGACGCTCTCCCATAATACCCGTGGGCCGGAAAATAAGGACCATTACAAGCATGATGAAGGCAATGGCATCCTTGAGCTGGTAAGGCGCCACAATGCCGAGACCGTCGAGGAACAGGCTCGGCCCTATGGATTCGATCAGGCCGAGGAAGATCCCCCCTAACATCGCCCCCGGGATGTTGCCGATGCCTCCAAGAACTGCCGCCGTAAATGCTTTGATCCCCGGAATGAATCCCATGAAGAAATGCACTTGCTTAAACATGATGGCATAGAGGACCCCGGCGGCCCCGGCGGCCATTCCGCCGATAATGAAGGTCGTGGAGATCATTTTGTCAACGTCAATGCCCATGAGGTAGGCCGCCTCTTTGTCTTCGGACACTGCCCGGATGGCCTTGCCCACGCGGGTGCGCTGAATAAACGCGTAGAGGGCAAACATGAGCACCGCCGCAGCCACAATCACCAGAGCCTGAAACTTGAGGATGCGAAGGCCCCAGAAGGCCCACTGGCCTTCCAGCATCTTGACGACAGGATACGCCTGGAATCCCGGTCCATAAAGCCCTCGAAACATGTACTGGAGAAAGAAGGATGCCCCGATCGCCGTAATCAGCGGAATCAATCGAGGGGCGTTTCGCAGAGGACGATAGGCAATGCGCTCCAAAAGGTAGGCGATCAGGGTGGAGGTGGCCATGGCCACAAGAAAAATGACGATCAGGCTCAAGAAAGGATGGCTGTCCAGGAAACCCGATCTGTAAAACGCCGCAGCGACATAATAAGCGGTATAGGGGCCGCTCATGAAGACTTCGCTGTGCGCGAAATTGATCATCCGCAAGACACCGTAAACCATGGTGTATCCCATGGCAATCAGAGCATAAACGCTCCCTTGGGCAAGGCCGAAGATCATGAAGTCAAACCAGTGTCGCCCCGCATACCGGCCGGAAGCCAGCGTGGCCACTGAACCCACGATGATCGAGACCACAATACCCGCTCCGATCAGCCACATGACCAGGTCCGTTCCTGAAAATCTTTCTCTCCATCCTTTCAACATGGGGCCAGTTCTCCCTTGAGATCGTCAAATCGATCTGAACAGACTAAGCAAAATCATCCATTTCCTGGATAAGCTCGATGAACGGCTGAGCCGGTCGCGACTTTGCCGGCCGGCTCAGCACAGGCTCTTATGAAGAAACCCGGTTTCTTTCTTGAGACCGAGTTCCTTTGGACTTGAGGTTAGTAAGGCTTCCAGAACGGTACGCTCGGCATTTCCCCCTTTTTCACATTGTCCGCAGTCGTAATGTAGACTGCGATTCTCGGGTCAGCGCAGTCACCGAACTTATTGCACGTGAGGTTCCCGGTCAGGCCCTTCATATCTTTCGTCGCATAGAGGGCATCCCGCAGAGCCTTTCTTCCGATGCA
>Ga0209253_10000807_pt1 | contig 27178 bp, 23 predicted proteins | sample FrelakmetBRP12BR_FD_187145 | JGI IMG/M metagenome (GOLD analysis project Ga0209253, IMG submission 187145) | Freshwater lake sediment microbial communities from the University of Notre Dame, USA, for methane emissions studies - BRP12 BR (SPAdes)... | ecosystem: Environmental > Aquatic >...
GCGTCCGCGTCCACCGTGGGAGGCAACCGGAACGACAGCTTGAACTGGGTCTTCGGCCGGAGCACGTTGCCTGCGGATTCCAGGGCGGGCAAACCGGCTGCGCCAATGACTTCGAGTGCGGGCTTCCACGTCCTGTTCAGGATAAGCTGCACCGGATCACGCGCGATTGGCCCACAGCCACAAGTGAACGGGAATTTGTCGTGCACGTGCGTACGCAGCACGTTGGCGGCCTCCCGGGCCTGCGCGACGCGGTCTTCCGGGATCGCCACATGCAGTTCCGGTGGAATGATCTCGCCGCTCGCGGCGTCCTCGATCCGCGCGAGCAGTTGGCGCGCAATACGGAAGGTGGACGGCACGATACCGCTCGCGTCCCCGGAGTGCACCCCCAGCTCCAGCACTTCCACCGTCAACGTCCCGGCAACTAACCCCCGCAAGCTCGTGGTGGCCCACAACTGATCGTAGTTACCGCATCCCGAGTCGAGGCAGACCACGAGCTCCGGTGTCCCGAGGCGATCCGAAAGGACATCCACATAAGCCGGCAGATCCGGGCTGCCGCTCTCCTCGCTACACTCGAGCAGCAGCACGCAACGGGGATGCGGAACGCGCTGGTCATAGAGGGCCATCAGCGCGCCCAAAGCCGCGAACAGGGCGTAGCCATCGTCGGCGCCGCCCCGTCCGAACAGGCGTTCGTCCTCGATGACAGGCTTCCAGGGTCCCAAGTCGTCGCGCCATCCGGCGAACTCCGGCTGCTTATCGAGGTGCCCGTAGAGCAGCACGGTACCCGGTCGTGTGCCGGCGATCTCGATGCAGAGCAGCGGCGTGCGACCGGGTAGCCTCAGGACCTCGACGCTCATGCCCGCGATCCGATGAACCTCACACCACTTAACCGCGAGCCGCACCGCGTCTTCCACATAGCCGTGCTGCTCCCAATGATGATCGAAAAAAGGCGACTTGGCGGGGATGCGGATGTATTCGGTAAGCGCAGGCATGATCGCGTCCTGCCACAACTCGGCCACAAAGCGCTGAACCTTGCGCGGCTCCATTTCAATCACACTCCCAATTGCGAGGGACAGGGGAGTGTAGCCGTGGCGACCGATGGGGACAACGCAGCACAGCGTTGCAGCAGTGTTGCCCGCCGGCTACGATCGGTTGGGTCAGCGAGATTCGTCTGCGCAGTGCTAGAATGCGGGCGTCGCCGGTATCATGCCAAAGGTCGCCACCGCTATGTATGAGTCTGACCTGACCAAGTTCATGCGCCAACTTTTCAGGGATAAACCCCACCTCGCCCAGGCGCAACGGGAAGCAAGAGCCATCTGGTGGGATAAGAAGGTCGATTTCGCTCAGCTCAAGCGAATGGAGGAATCCCGTGTGCCTGTCAGAGGTTACGTTTATTACCCCTTGATTCAGCCCCCGGAGAGCCTAGAGCCTGGAACGAAGGACCGGACCCAATCATAGGCCGATCTGCGTCGGGAGTCAGTCCGACCTCGCACCCAAATAGGAGCAGTCGAATGCGCACCGAAGTGCATGTCCATGGCGACCTGGTAATTTGTAAGGGCGTGACACGTAGCCAGATCGAATCCGCAATCGAGCCTTGGCTCGAGTACGTGGACGTCGATACGCTGGATGACGCGAGAAGCAGCGTGCCCGAGGAACCCGGTATCAACTTCGATCCCGGGAACCGGACGCTCGAAATCTGCTGGACGGGCCAAATTGGCCGCAGCTTTCAGCAGCGGCTCGAGCAGGCCCTCCATGCGCTCGGTCCCCTCACGGAGCAGGCAGCAGAGGTCGACGTAACGCTATATCACGAAAATGGCGACGAGGAGAATCAGGTGATCTTCGTCGGACCGTCACCTGAAGCCATCCACGAAGCCCAGCGACTGCGCATGCTGGAGGACGTCGGACATCTACTGTCGCGCCAGTTCGGACAGGAAACGGTGGACGAGGTGCTAGCGGTAGTAAACGGCCTTTTTGCCCGTGACTGGCAGCGCAAGTTGAACAGTGACGGCGAGCTCGATCTCACCTGTCTGCAGAACGCTTCAGCGCCGGGGCGACGGCACCTGCACTGATTCCTTGCCCCTCGTCTGGGGCGAAACCTCATCCCTTTTCGCCATGCGGCATTCCGGTGCGGCTCTGTTGTGCCCGCCTCGGGCAGCTCACGACCCACATAATGCTTGGTTGAGGCAAATCGCCCGAGGGGCCCCCGATGCTCAGCGAGAAAAACAGCCGCTTCGTCCGTGCTCTGTGGCAGCTTACTCGCCCTTACTGGTTTTCCAAGGAGAAATGGTCGGCGCGCCTTCTGCTCGCCGTGATCATCGCGTTGACCCTCGGGATGGTATGGATCAACGTTGAGATCAACCGTTGGCAGAACGCATTCTTCAACTCCCTCCAGGACAAGCAGCAGGCTGCCTTCTTTGAGCTGCTGATTCGCTTCGGCTGGCTCGCCGCGGCGTATATCGTCATGGCCGTGTACCAGCTCTATCTCAACCAGTGGCTGCAGATTCGCTGGCGCCGTTGGATGACCGACGTCTACCTGAGGGAGTGGCTGGCGGACCGGACGTACTACCGCATGCAGCTCGTCGACCGCGGCACCGATAACCCGGACCAGCGGATCGCCGAGGACTTCAGGCTCTTTATTGCCCAGACCCTGTCGCTCACACTGGGTCTTATCAACGCCTTCGTGACCCTCGTCTCGTTCATCGGCATCTTGTGGGGGCTGTCCGGTGTCCTCGAATTCACCCTCGGAGGCGTCGCGTATGAGGTATACGGCTACATGGTCTGGGTCGCCCTCGCCTACGCAGCGATGGGGACCTGGCTCACGCACCACATCGGGAGGCCGCTGATCGCGCTGAATTTCGACCAGCAGCGATTCGAAGCCGACTTTCGCTTTGGGTTGGTGCGCTTCCGTGAGAACGCGGAGGGGGTAGCGCTGTACCGCGGCGAATCAAACGAGCTCAGTGAGTTCAGACGGCGGTTTTCCAATGTCGTCGGCAACTGGATCCGGATCATGATTCGGCAGAAGCGGCTGACCTGGTTTACAGCTGGCTACGCCCAGGTCGCGATCATCTTTCCCTACGTCGTTGCGGCGCCGCGTTACTTTTCTGGAGCGATTCCCCTGGGTGGCCTCATGCAGACTGCGAGCGCGTTCGGGCAGGTTCAGGGCGCGCTGTCATGGTTCATCGACGCCTATACGACGTTCGCAGAATGGCGCGCATCGGCGGACCGGCTCATCACCTTCCATCAGGCCATGCAGCGCGCAGTGGGAGCGAGGGACACCGAGGAGCTGCAGGTCGAGGAGGTGGAAACCGGAGGCCTTGAAATCCGCGATCTGAGCTTGGCGCTACCCGACGGGAGGGTCTTGCTGGAGAACGCGAGCGCAATGTCGCGATCGGGCGATGCAGTTCTGCTGACCGGACCCTCGGGCAGCGGGAAGAGTACCCTCTTTCGGGCGATCGCCGGCATCTGGCCATTCGGGCGCGGAAGAATCCTGCGACCGATCGCCCATGCGCTTTTTCTGCCGCAACGCCCCTACATTCCAATTGGAAGCCTGCGGAGCGCGGTCACCTTCCCGGCCGAGGCGGGTTGCTTTCCCGATTCCGCGATCCGCGACGCCCTCAATGCCTGTGGCCTCGCGCAACTCGCTGATCGTCTCGACGAAGATCAACACTGGGCCCTTCAGCTTTCTCCGGGCGAGCAGCAAAGACTGGCCTTTGCCCGCGCGCTGCTGCTGCGCCCGGCATGGCTCTACCTCGACGAGGCGACCTCCGCCCTGGACGAGGCCTCCGAGGAAAGGATGTACCGTTTACTCAAGGAACGGCTGCCGGACACCGCGATCCTCAGCATCGGACATCGTCCGACGCTCCTCCGCTTCCATACTCGGCGCCTTCATTTCGCTACCACGAAAGCGGGTCCGGCTCGGCTCGAGGCGACCTTGATTACGCTCTGAAGGTGCTGCGGTTCACGCTTCGGCGCGCCCCACTCGCAACCAGAACGTGACGGGACCCTCGTTCACGAGCGCCACCTGCATCTGCGCTCCAAACCTTCCGCTGGCAACGCGTGGGTAGGTGGCGGCGGCGCGCGCCACCAGGTGCGCGAAGAGGCGAGAGCCAACCTCGGGCGGTGCAGCTGGCGTGAAGCTGGGGCGCGTTCCCTTGTGCGTGTCGGCAGCGAGCGTGAACTGTGGGACGAGAAGCAGTTCGCCGTCGATATTCCGAAGCGAAAGGTTCATGCGTCCTTCGCTGTCCGCAAAAACTCGATAGGCGAGCAAGCGTTCGAGCAACCGCTCCGCCACCATTTCCTCGTCTTCGCGCTCGATCGCCACGAGCACGAGAAGTCCCCGGCCGATCGCGGCAATCACTTCGCCCCCAACCATCACGCGAGCCTCAGTGACCCGCTGCAGAAGTCCGATCATTGACCCCTCACGCGCTGCCGTCTGGTCTGTCAACCCCATCGGCATGCTTGTTGCTCACCGCTGCCCAGCCGTTCAGCCAGCCCGCCACGCTGTCACCGGAGCATGCCCCTGCCGGCCAGCGCCTGCGCCGGTGCCCGCGCGGCGGGGAGCGGCGACCCCAGAGCAATACTCAAAACCTTTCCGTTGTCATGACGATTCTCAAGCACACGAGCCTGATTCCCATGCACGACGAGCTCAGGGGATTTTCCCGCACCATCGCGGAGATCGAGTGGCTGATCTTCATCGTCGTGCTCGCCTTTCAGTTCATTCGACCCCTCGCTCATGAAGACCGAACTGCGATCATGCTGGCAGTCATCCTCTTCGGAGGATTCACCGTCGCGTTTCGCTACGCAAACGTTTGCAAGGCGGAGACACGCTGGAAGCTCGCGATCGAAACCCTTGCAATGATTCTTTTCGTGAGCTGGGTCATCTGGCATTCGGGCAAAACGCGACAGCCCTCTCACGAATCTCTACTTATTACCGATCATCGCGAGTGCCCTGGCGCTGGGCGCGCTCGCTACGATTCTGGAGCTCGGGGTAGTCACCGGCTGCTACCTATTCTTCAGCATTGCAGGTGACAGTCAACCCGTCTTCTCGCGGCACGACGCCATCGGCCTTGGGGCCGAGCTCGCTCCGGTTCTGCTTGTCGCCTACATTACAACCATGCTCTCCGCCGACATCCATTACGCGTTGAAGCGAGCGAAGCTCGTGGCGGAAACCGATCCCCTGACGGGCCTTTACAATCTGCGGGCGTTCACCATGATCGTGAATCGGGCGTTCGATCAGGCCGTCCGTTACTCACACCCCCTAAGCCTGATCATGATGGATTCCGACAACCTGAAAGGGGTGAACGACAGCTACGGCCACGAGGCCGGCAATCGCCTGCTGAAGCAACTTGCCACCTGCGTTCAAGGCCAGCTCCGCTCTTCCGACATCTTCGCGCGCTACGGGGGCGACGAGTTCGTCGTGCTGCTGCCCGAGACAGGGACGCAGGGCGCCCGCGACTTTGCCGAGCGCATTCGTCGCACGGTGGAAGCACGCGGATTCGAGATATCAGAGCAGACCATTCAGACCACCGTCAGCCTTGGCGTTGCAACCTATCCGGATGATGGTGCAGACCTCGCAATTCTGCTGGACAAGGCGGACAAGGCGATGTATCGCTCGCAGCAGGGGGGTCGTAACCGGGCGACCCATGTCGGGAAGGAGCATCCGATGTTGCCGCGGCAGGCACCTGCTCTTGCGACGAGCGCCTACGCCGATTAACGGCCTTCCCAGAATTTCTCACGACCCGCCGCTACGCCGCCGAGGCGATGCGCGGCGACTCACTCAGTCGATCCCCACTCGGCGACAGCGGGGCGATGTTCCTGTGCAGGAACCAGTGATCGAGCACCACATGGCGTGTGAACCATGCGCTCGCCATGAGTGCCCGGCCCAGTGCACGCTTGAGGGCAGCAGGAACATGCTCGGAGAGACTCCGGGATTCGCGCGGACCGAAGCGGGCGCTGAGACGCTCGCGGTAAGCGGCGAGCCGCTCGGCCCGACAGTCGCCGCTTCCGCCAAGAATGGTCTCGGCAGCCATGAGCCCCGACTCAATCGCCGGACGGATGCCCTCTCCGCTTTGCGCATAAGCGAGCCCCGCCGCGTCGCCGATTAGGAGCACCCCATCTCCTACCACGTCCCGGGGAGCGTGGCCGTAAAGCAGGTAGGCATGCCCGTTGGAGCGCGAAGGTGGATCGAAGCCAATCGTTCCTCGGCGCTTCAGAAACCCCCAGAACGCCACGAGCTGTTCCGAGAGTCGGTGAGTGTCTTCGCGCCCCAGCCCAATGTTCAAGTACTGACCCTTGCGAAAGCACCACCCGTATCCCTTGAGATCGGGACAGAAGTAGAGCTCCGGGCGCTCGCCGACGGCTGCACAGCGTTCGAACTGGTCCGGTGTCAGCGCGAACTCCAACTCCTGCGCGGCGATGATGGACTCCCCCGTCCCGAGGTCTGCGCCGAGGTAGCGCGCAACGGGACAGAAATGGCCTCCCGCGCCAACCAGAACATGCGCGCGAATGCGACCGTTGACCACGAATCCCTTGCCGTCCCGCTCAATAGTGCGCAGCGCCTGCCCCAACTCCAGCCGCGCGCCAGAGCGCCGCAGCAAGTAGTCATCGAACTCTAGGCGCCGAATACCGAAGCTCACGGGTTGCGTGTAGTCGGTATCGACCTCCCTGCCATCCAGAATTCCGGTTCGAAATCCCGTGATCGGCTGGAACACGCGTCCGCGGCGGTAATCGTCCACATCGAGCTCGAGGGATTCGACGACCGCCGGTGTGATCCATCCTGCGCAGACCTTGTCGCGGGGAAACGTGCGTTTGTCCATGACGACCACGTCGATCCCCGACCGCGCAAGCGCGCGAGCACAGGTGGACCCCGCGGGGCCACCGCCCACCACTAGAGCGTCGCACGCCATCTCCACCGCCTCAGCCCCCGTCGCGATAGATCCAGGCCCGCGTCAACGGCCAATCGCTCACCGTCGGGCGCGCAAAGAGCACCTGGAACAGCTGCAGTTCGCCACTGCGGAACGCGGCCTCCGACCCTGCAAGGTAGAGCCGCCACATCCGCACGAACCGCTCGTCATACATCCCGCGAACTTGGTCGCGCGACGCTTCGAACCGCTCGAGCCAGTGGTGAAGCGTTATCGCGTAATGGGGGCGCAGGTTCTCGACGTCGAGGACGGAGAGGCGGCGCGTTTCAAAGATCTGCGTCATCTCGGAGAGCGCCGGCGGGTGCGCGCCGGGAAAGATGCGGCGCTCGATCCACGGGTGCATGTAGCCCGGGCGATTCCTTCCGATGCTGTGAATGAGACCGCGACCTGTGGGCGTCAGGGACCGGTGGATCACCTCTCCAAGGTCACGGTAATTTTCTACGCCCACATGCTCGAGCATGCCGACTGAAACGAAAGCATCGTAGCGATCGGAGATGTTGCGGTAATCATCGAGGACGTACTCAACCCGATCGGCAAGCCCTTCCTGTTTCGCCCGCTCGCGGGCGTACTTGACCTGCTCTTCGGAGATGTTGAAGGCGCGCACTTTCGCCACGCCAAAGTGCCGTACCATATGCAGCGCGAGGCCACCCCACCCGCAACCCGCCTCCACGACGTTATCCGCGGGCGTGAGCCTAAGCTTCCGACAGACGTGATCGAGTTTCGCTTGCTGCGCTGCCTCAAGCGTCATCCCCGCATCGGCAAAGTACGCACAAGTGTATTGCATCTCCTCGTCGAGCCACAGCTGGTAAAACGCATTCCCGATGTCATAGTGATGGTGGATGTGCTCGCGCGAGCCTTTCAGGGTATTGCGGCGCGGACGCCGTTCACCCGGAAAGAGTCTTAGGCCCGCCGCGCTGTAGGGAACGTCTACCGTCGTCGCGTAGAGCGCCGCGAGAAAGCCGACCAAGTCACCTTCTACCTCGATCTCTCCGCTCGCATAGTCGTCCCCAAAATTGCGGTTCGGATCCCACAACAGGCGGAAGAACGCGGCGCGCGTGCGGACGATGAGCGTAGCAATGGGCGGACTGTCGCCGCTCAGGATCTCGGTGTCGTCCCACAGGACAAGCCGAAGCGGCGGATCAGCGAGCTTACGCAGCAGCTGCTCGAGCAGGCTACGCTCCACGGCGAGCACCTTGCTGTCACGCGCTTCGCTTCGCGTCGACGCAGCCGGTGGGTTGGACGTCTGGACCGCAACGGCCGCCATTTCGATGTTGGCTTCGCCTATCTCTGGCGCGTCAAGGGTCGGGGCGTGATGGTTTTTCATTGCAATCGGACCATGCGCTGATGACTGCATTGTTCGAGGATCAATGGCTTCGTCGCCTGTTCGCGTGGGGATTGAAACATGTTTTCAGTGCATGGACAACCTGGGGAACCAGTACGGGCAAACGCTCGCTTGGCTGCCGTGCCCGGGACTAGGTCGCAACGCGAGGCGCCGACGGCCGCGCGCTGTGAAGGCGGCGCGCAATCAGCACCGCGACAAGCGTGGCCACCGTCGCGAAAGTCCCGACGGTTGCGTAGTGCGTGAGTTCACCTTCTGCGTTGCGACCGATGACAAAGCCCGCGGCGAGTGTCGCGCCCGAGGAGCTGAACTGCTGCACCGAGGCGTTGACGCTCATGAAGCTGCCCCTGAGGCGCGGCTCGACGCTCGCCGCGATCATCGCCATCGCCGGCACGAAGCGCCCTGAAACCAGCACCATGAAGAGGGTCGTGACCGCAATCGCCAAGCCGAGCGGCACGGCAGGGAGCGTGGTGACAAGCGAGATGGGAACCACGGACAACAGTGCGGTGACCATGAACACCCGGCGCTTTCCGAGCCGGTCCGCGAGCCGACCGATCATTCGCGCCGTGACGAGCGTCATCAACCCACCTACGAGGTAGATGAGCGGCAGCTGCTCTAGCGTAAGCCCGACATTCGCGACCATGTAGGGGCTGATAAACGGGATCACGGCGAAGGCACCAAGGGTCAGCGTCGCTGCGAGCGCAAACGCGCGGACGTGGTTTCGCCGCGCGAATACTTCCGCCAACTGGGCGATGGCGCTGCGCCCCATCGCGTGACGGACGTGGTGATGCAGGCGGGGAATGCAACGCGCCGCAAAGTAAAGGACAACGGCCGACAGCGCGGACAGAAAGAAGAACGGCGCGCGCCAACCATACGCGTTCGCCAGAACGAGCCCGATGGGCACGCCCGCCACCGCGGCAACGGAAAAAGCCGACATCACGGTGCCCATGGCGGCCCCCCGACGAGATTCCGGGATAACGTCGCCGAGGACCGCAAAGACAGTTGCGCCCAGCACCCCGCCGAACGCACCCGCGACGGCGCGCGCGAGCAGCAGCCAGCCGTATCCTGGAGCAAGGCCGCACGCCAGCGTCGCGGCAAGAAAGCCGATATACAACGTGAGGAGCGATTGACGGCGGTCGAACCGGTCGATGACAAGTGCCGCAAGTAGCCCGACAGTCCCGGCGCTCAGCGTGTAGGCGGACACCAGAAGACTGAACCGCTGAGGTCCGATGCCGAAGAGCTGCATGAACTGCGGCCCCAGCGGCATCATGATCATGAAGTCAACGATGTGCGTGAACTGGATGCCTGCGAGCACCGCCAAGAGCGGGCGCTCACGTTCTAGGTCGAGATGCGGCAGCGCCGACTCCTCGGCGCAGTCCACACACGGCAGCTCGTCGTCGGTGCCCTCTGCTGCGCTGTCGCCGGCACGCGCCGCCATCAGTGCCGAACTTCGGCCGACGGTCCGAGATCGTGGACCGAGACAAAGTGCGCCTCTCCCTGCGCGCCGCAGCCGGGCTGCAATCCGGGCACGATGCGCACGTCCAGGATACGGCAATCGCCAAGCAGGGACAGGATCGAACCCGCGACCTCACTCAGATCGTCGAACGGGCCGAGCCGCCAGCGAAAACCCTGCAGCAGGCTCGGGTCGAAGGGCGAGCTCAGCCCGATCCGGACCTCGCCCCCGGCATGCACCGAGAGCACTGCCACCGGTTCGCCCACCGACGCGCGCAGTTGCCGCAACACGCGACTGACGAAGAGATGCAGTCGCGTCTCCTCGAGGGCGAACCTGCCGGACGGTGCAGCTACCACGAGCGACTTGGGTGGGCGGGGAAGCGGCAGCAGGGACAGCCCGTCCTGCCCGAGTTGACTGGCGAGCGCGCGCGTCACGGGCATGCCCCAGGCCCCGATGCGGGAGGCGGACTCGACGACCGACAGCCCCTGCGCCGGCGCGATCGCGGCGCCCACCAGAAAGCGAAGATGGGCCTGCTCTTCGCCGGCGTCGACGCGGATGTCGCTGCCGGGCAAGGTTCGCGTACCCGCATCCGGATTGTCGATGCTGCGCGTCCAGCGATACAGTAGGCTCGGTGGCAAAGACTCCAGCGTGGTGGCAGTCACGAGTGTCGCGGCGAGCCCGAAGTTCTCGCTCTGACCAACTGCACCGTGGCTGCGCAGCAGCTCACCGATCGCTGCCGCATCGGGAAGCGCTGCCACCACTCTCGCACCCGGCTTGCCGCCTGCAACGAATACCAACGGGATCGCGAACACCCGCACGAGCAGTCCCTCGGCATCTTCGGGCGCGGGGTCGTCGATCGCCCCTTTCAGCGCTTCGAGCAGAAGCCGACGCACGCGCTCATTCGGCGCGGCGGCGAAGGCGTCAGCGATCGCCGTGTCGTCGCCGGCCGCAGCAAGCTCGCGCAGTCGCGTCGTCAATTTGCCCCGGACGCCGTGCTCGGTCGTCGCGAGGGCCACGAGCGGATGATCCGGTCGGCCGTCATATGAACGTGGGTCTGGCCATTCGACCTGCGCCTGCGACGCGCTCGTCACGGCCGTTGCTCCGGCGGAGGAGGCTCGGAGCCCGCTGCGCCTTCCTGGACGCGAAGCGCACATAACCGAAGGACGCCACGAAGAACCAGAGGAGGGCGGCGGCGGCGGCGGGACTCAGGACGGAGAGCAGCGTGCTCAACTCCGCGTTCAGAGAAAAAGCGTGAGAACGCCGGTGTAACCATAGAGGCGGTCGCAGGAAATCTCGCCGTTGCAGAAGAAGCCGACGAGGGGGATGTCCCCGAGGCTCTGCCGGATCAGCGTAAGCTCTTCTGAATTAGGACCAAAGAGGCTCGCGCCTCGACCCAGGCAAGAATAGTAGACCGCGCCGCGCGGTCGCGTGAAGAGTCCCTCCTTCATACTCTCGAGCATTTGGACCATGTCTTCGACGGCATTGCCGGCGTCACGGCGACAAAACATCATCGGCATGCCTTCGCGCACCGACTCGCCAACAGCCACTACCTTGGACTCTGGATCGACGCCGATCAGATTTCGCACGAGGTAGTCGCTCCGGTCCGAACCGAGCACCGGAAAACCCGCGAATATGCGCCCACCGAGGCGTTGGGGGCTGCGCGTGAGGCGCTCGCCGACATCCTCGGCAAGCACATCTAACGCCGGGCGACCGTCGAGCGTCACGATCACGTTCTTCTGGCATTCTGTAATCGTGTGTCTGGGTCCGGCTGGCCTGCATCCCTGTGTAAGCCGCGTCGCCACGACCACGTCACCCGTAAAGAGCACCCCGGAGACGCCACCGCTGGTGATCACGTTCGCGACCTGGTAGTAGCCCCTTCGCGAGCTCGTGAGTCCCCCCACCACGAACCCGCTCTCGATCTTCTTTGAGAGCGCGCTCACCAGGGCCGACGCTTGTCCGTTGCGCGGATCGACGTGGACGACCGCAAAATTCGCGGGCACGCCGTTCAACAGAAACGGGCCACTCGGCATTCCCTCCAAACCCCTTATGGTAGGCAGCACCTCGAAGGAATCAGGCGGAAACTCGCCCAGCATAAGCGCCACCGCGGGCTCGTCGAGGTATTCTTGGCCACTTGCGCAGATCCCGATGCCAACGCTCCCCACCCACTGCTGCACGCCCGTGCGTTCCCGCAACAGGTCCAGCATCGCATCGAGCTGCCCGCAGAACGTGTCGTTCACGTAGAGAAAGCCGAGGTTGGCACCCGGCGCATGAGTGCTAGCTTGCTCAAGACAGCGCTCGACCACCGAGCGCCAACCGCTGCCTGCCGCGTGGCCGTAGCCGAAGCCTCTCATCGGGACTCTTGTGATGGACCGAGTTAAGCCATGAGCCCGACAGGGCTCCCATGGATCGGATGATAATCGCTGGCAGCTCTGCGTGGTCATCAGGTCACCCACGGCAGCGGTGTGTGCCCAGGTAGCAGCGCCACGCGGTCGATCCATGCGCGCACCGAAGGGTAAGGTTCCAGGTTGATGCCCCCCTCGGGAGCAAGCGCTGCGTACGGGTAGCACGCGATGTCGGCAAGGGTCAGGCGGTCAAGCACCAGCCAGGGATGGGAGACGAGGCGCCCGTCCATGACCGACAGCGCGACGCGCCCCGCAGCCTGTGTCTCTTCGAGATTCCACGGTCGATTGAAGCGCAGCACAGCGCGGGAGCGAGCCAGCCCGTAAAGTCCTTCGTTCTGGGCAAGCGCGAGCCATTGGGTAACCTCGGCCATGCCGCGCGCGTCTATGGGCAGCAGGTCCTCGCGCTCCAGCTTTCGCGCCAGATACACGAGGATCGCGGTGGAGTCCCAGATTACGAACCCGTCGTCGTCCAGCACCGGTACCTGCCCCCGCGGGTTCATGCGGAGAAATGCCGGGCACTTGTGCTCGCCCGCAACCATGTTAACCCGCACGATCTCGCAAGGTGTTTCGGTCAGTGAAAGGAAGAGGCGGACCTTGTAGCAATTTCCCGACCGTTCGGAATCGTAGAGCTTCACCGTAGCATCTCGCAACCGCTCCGCGGACGTTTCAGGAATTATCCGCCTCCCCGTTTGCCGCCACAACCGCGAAAGAGAGGTCGATATAATGGCGACACCTGCAACCTGCCCGGAAATGCCTCCGCGATGAGCCTACAGAGCGTCCCGTCCGGGAACGACCTCCCGAACGATTTCAACGTTGTTATCGAGGTCCCCATGCGCGGGGAACCGGCCAAGTACGAAGTGGACAAGGAGAGCGGAGCGATGTTCGTGGACCGCTTCATGGCCACCGCGATGCACTACCCCTGTAACTACGGCTACATCCCCCACACTCTGGCCGATGACGGGGACCCCGTGGACGTGCTTGTGATCACACCCGTACCCTTGATCACCGGCTCGGTCGTCCGCTGTCGTCCGGTCGGTGTCCTCAGGATGGAGGACGAGGCGGGGGACGACTCGAAGCTGCTCGCCGTACCCGTGGATAAGCTCTGGCCGGCTTATCGCGACATCGAAACCCCGCGCGATTTGCCCGAGATGACGCTCGCGCAGATCACACACTTCTTCGAGCACTACAAGGATCTCGAGCGCGGCAAGTGGGTGAAGATCAAGGGCTGGTATGGTGCTGAAGAAGCCAAGCAGGTCATACTCACGGCTGTGGCCACTTTCAACAATGCGAAAGTGAAGCCCGCCTTCTGAGCGCACTTTTGAGGAGATCGAGTTGATGCCGACTGCCGATGTTCTGGACAAGGCTCCCGTGCTGCTGCGCGAAGATGATGAGGGCATCACGACGCTTACCCTCAACCGTCCGGAGCAATACAATGCCCTCTCGGGGAAGCTGCTCGAGGCCCTTGAATCGGAGCTTGTCAAGCTGCATGACGATGAATCGGTGCGCGTCGTCATCATCGCCGGCGCGGGCAAGGCATTTTGCGCCGGCCACGATCTCAAGGAGCTACGCGGCCTCGACGATCCGGTGCTCGCGCATCCCGTCTTTTCGCTATGCGCCAACGTCATGCTGAAGATCACGGGGCTCCCGCAGCCGGTGATCGCCCGCGTGCACGGCATCGCCACGGCCGCGGGGTGCCAGCTTGTGGGCGCCTGCGACCTCGCGGTCGCTTCGACTCAAGCCCGCTTCGCCACCTCTGGGATCAACGTCGGGCTGTTTTGCAGCACGCCCGGGGTTGCCCTGGGCCGCAACCTCCCACGAAAGAAAGCGATGGAGATGCTGCTAACCGGCGATTTCATCGACGCTGAGAGCGCCCTCGCCTACGGCCTGGTCAACCGGGTAGTGCCACCCGACGGACTTGACGCAGCCGTGCACGCACTAGCTGCGAAGATCGCATCGCGCCCGCGCGCGGCGCTTGCAGACGGCAAGCGGGTGTTCTATGAACAGATCGAGTTAAACGCGGAGAGCGCTTACTCGGTGGCAGCAGACGAGATGGCCCGCAACCTCTTTTCACCCGGGACGCAAGAGGGGATCGATGCGTTCTTGCAGAAGCGCCCGCCGCGCTGGTCCTGACGGAATTTGCTGGATCTACGCGGCCGTGTTGGAGAAAAACGCTCGCACGACTCGGTAACCGACAAGCTGTCAGTTTGGTTTCTCTTCGGTCGAAGCGGGTACCGTCGTACCGATCGCCATCGACAGCAGCAGATCGTTCAACCGCCGCACGAACGTAGCCGGGTCGTCGAGCTGACCGCCTTCGGCGAGGAGTGCCTGGTCGAATATGACTCTGGCGAGATCGTCGAACCGCTCGCCCTGGGACTCGCCCTTGAGGCGCTCGATTAGCGGATGCCGCGAATTGATCTCGAGGATCGGCTTCATATCGGGCACTTTCTGCCCGGCCGCCTTCAGCAGGCGCTCCAGATTCCCGCTCATGCCGTACTGGTCGGCCACGAGGCAGGCCGGTGAGCCAGTGAGCCGGTGGGTCACTCGAACCTCCTTCACCCGCTCGCCCAGGGTCTTGGCGATTCGCTGGGTCAGCTCCTTCGACTCTGCCGCTGCCTGCTCCTGCCGCTTTTTCTCTTCCTCGTCTGCGAGCTTGCCGAGATCGAGATCGCCCTTGGCGACCGACTGCAGCGGTTTGCCTTCGAACTCGTGGAGGTGCGCGGTCACCCACTCGTCCACGCGGTCGTACATTAGAAGCACCTCGATGCCCTTCTTGCGGAAGATCTCAAGGTGCGGGCTGTTCTTCGCTGCGGCGAAGCTGTCCGCAGTAATGTAGTAGATCTTGTCCTGCCCGTCCTTCATGCGCGACACGTAGTTGGCGAGCGACACCGACTGCGCGTCCGTATCGTTGTGGGTGGACGCAAAGCGCAAGAGCTTGGCGATGCGCTCCCGGTTCGCGTCGTCCTCGCCGACGCCCTCCTTGAATGCGCGCCCGAACTCGCGCCAGAAGGTGGCGAACTTGTCCGGCTGGTTGGCGGCCAAGTCCTCGATGAGATTGAGCACCTTTTTCACCGATCCGGCGCGGATCGCCTCGACATCGCGCGAGTGCTGCAGAATCTCGCGCGAGACGTTGAGCGGCAGATCGTTAGAGTCGATCACGCCGCGCACGAAGCGCAGGTAAAGTGGCATTAGCTGCTCGGCATCGTCCATGATGAAGACGCGACGCACGTAGAGCTTGATGCCGTGGCGATGCTCGCGGTCCCACAGGTCAAACGGCGCGTGGGCGGGTAGGTAGAGGAGCTGCGTGTATTCCTGCTTGCCCTCGACCTTGGCGTGGGCGTAGGCGAGCGGCGCCTCGAAGTCGTGGGCCACGTGCTTGTAGAACTCGAGGTACTGCTCCTCGGTGATCTCGGACTTGGGGCGTGCCCACAAGGCAGAGGCCTGGTTGACCACTTCGGTCTCGTCGGTCAGGACATTGGTTTTCTTCTCCTCGTCCCACTTTTCCTTCCGCATCAAGATCGGCACCTGGATGTGATCGGAGTATTTGCGGATGATTGATTTCACTCGCCAGCCGTCGAGCAACTCGCTCTCCGACTCCCGCAGGTGCAGGATCACGTCGGTGCCGCGCGCCGCGCGGTCGACCGTCTCGATCGTGTAATCCCCCTCCCCTGCCGACTCCCAGCGGACGGCATGCTCGTGCCCGACCCCAGCGCGGCGGGTGACGACGGTAACCTTGTCGGCAACGATGAAGGACGAGTAGAAACCGACTCCGAACTGGCCGATCAGCCGCGCATCTTTCGCCTGATCTCCCGTCAGCGCCTCAAAGAATTCGCGGGTCCCGGACTTGGCGATGGTCCCGATGTGGTCGATGACTTCCTGGCGCGACATGCCGACACCGTTGTCGGACACGGTGAGGGTGCGCGCCTCCTTGTCGAAGGTAACGCGGATCTTGAGATCCGAATCCCCTTCAAACAGGCTAGGATCGGACAGCGCCTCGAATCGCAGCTTGTCGCAGGCATCGGACGCGTTGGAAATGAGCTCTCTCAGGAAAATCTCCTTGTTGCTGTACAAGGAGTGGATCATCAGGTTGAGCAGCTGCTTGACCTCGGCCTGGAAGCCGAGAGTTTCCCTGGTTGCGGTCGTTTCCATCGTTGCTGACTCCCTTTCCAAATGGACGTGGAATATTGGGGCCGGAAAGGTTGCTTTCAAGGCTCGCCGCGCTTCCTTGGGCAGACCTCGTCTCAGGCCATTGCAGGCGGATCTCGTACCCAACGCGACGGCGCAGGTAAGCCGCTGAGAAACTCACCTTCCGCCACAGGGGCCGCGCCCTAGTACGGGAAGGGGCCGGGGAAACGGCCGGTGAACAGGGTATGGCTGACGAATCCGGTGGCAGGAACCCAGGCATGCACCTGAAATCCGGGCGGCTCCAATATGAAGGAGAGCGGATCGTCGGGTCGCATCCCCAAGGCAACTTGGTGCCCGGTGCTCGGACAAACCGAGGTGAGGATGCCGTGCCATTGCGCCTGGATCGAACGGTGGAGGTGCCCGCAGAAGATCCGCACCACTTGCGGAAACTGCGTGAGCAATCGAGCGAGTTGGTCTGCGCCGGCAAGTCCGAGGTCATCGAGGTTGGCGACGCCGGTGAGGAACGGCGGATGGTGCATAACCAGGGCAGTGGGGCGATCCGGCGCCTCGGCAAGGCGAGTTTCGAGCCAAGCAAGACGCGCGTCGCACAGCTCGCCGCCCTCCTGCCGCGGAACGAGCGTATCGAGAAAAACCAGGCGGACCGGACCTTCGTCGACGACGTACTGAATAAAGCCGTCCCGCGGCATGTAGGGGTGGTCTGCGAAGGCCACTCGAAGATGTTCCCGATGGTCGTGATTTCCGGGAATCGCATAGGTGGGAATGGCGAGAGGATCCAGGATCGTTCGCAGGTGGGCGTACTCCTCTGGCGTCGCGAGCTCCACGAGGTCACCGCTAGCGATTACCAGCTGCGGAGCGGGGTCGAGCTCGGTTAGACGGACAACGCAAGCGCGAAGGAGCCCCGCGGTGTCAACTCGATCCATGCAAAGACTGCCCGCGGCGGTTACGTGAAGGTCGGAGATCTGTGCGAAGATCACGGTCTGGGTGGAGAGAGTCTGTCAAGTTAAACGGGACGGACTACGTAGCCAGTGTCAAGGGCGGCAAGGTCTACGCAGTCATCCGGGATAAGCTCTCGAGCCCTGGTGCCCCGTCCCTCTCTCGGACGATCAGGCGGGGGCGATCTACCGCATCAGCTACCGCCCGCCCTGACCCCGCCCGGTAGGGCCCGCCACCAAGGGACGAAGCGAGACCACGATCGCCTGGTCGGAGCGGTCTAAGTCAGACAACTCCAGAGCGCCTGCAACCAGCTTCTGAAGTGCAACGTAGTCCGTCTTGCCGCTTCCGAGCCGAGGCAGCTCACCCACAGGGACGATGTTCCTTGCCACCGCGAGTTCATGGCCGCCCAGACGGCGCGCCGCCTGGAGCAGCGCCGTGCGATTGAGCTTCGGATCGGTGGTAAAGAGCACGGTGCTCTCGCCGAGCTCGTTGACCACCAGGACGCTCGCAGCATGCTCGTGGTCCGGTGACGCGTAGCGTGCGATGCGCTCGACGGCCTCGAGCGAGACCATTTCGCCGGCGACCTTGGCAAACCGCTTGACGCGCCCGACCACCGACAAGAAGCCCTCTTCGTCGATCTCGACGACATCACCCGTCGCATACCACCCGTCCCCCAATTCGGAACGCGGCGGCTTGACGACGCCGGGATCTTCCGGGAAGAGGTGGCCGAGCATGACGTTGGGGCCGCGCACGTGGAGTTCACCACCGTTCGCGATCCCGGGTACGGGAACCACCCGGTATTCGATGTTGGGGAGCATGCGACCGACCGAGCGAGGCTTGTAGGCGAGCGGCGCGTTCAGCGCAAGCACGGGCGAGCATTCCGTCGTGCCATAGCCCTCGGTGATGTGGAGTCCGAATTTTTGCAGCCACATGTCGGCGACACGATCGTCCAGTTTCTCCGCCCCCGAGACGACGACCCGCACGCGATAGAAATCATAGGAATGAGCGGCGCGCGCATAGTGACCGAGTAGCGTGCTGGTGCCGAACAGGAACGTGCAGCCCCGTGCGTACGCGAGTTCCGGAATGACGTGATAGTGAAGGGGTGTCGGATACAGCAGGACCCGCGTGCCGCAAACCAATGGCATTATCGTGCACGCGGTAAGACTGTAGGAGTGGTACATCGGCAGCGCATTTAGAAACTTGTCTACCGGCGTGAAATCGATCACCGCCCGCATCTGCGCGACATTGGCCAGTATCCCGGCGTGGGAGAGTACGACCCCCTTGGGCGTGCCTTCGGACCCGGACGTGAAAAGAATCACGGCCGGTGCTGTCGGGTCCTGAGGCGCAGTGACCATTCTGGGATTCGGAAGTGCCCGCAGCAGCAGCCACGCCTTGTCGGCGAGGGTAATTCGGTCCTTGAGATCTTCGAGGTAAGCAACCTCGACATAGTCAAGGTCGAGCTGAATTCCCTGGGCTTCGAGGGCAGCGATGAAGCGCCGCGACGTGATCACCAGCCTTACCCTCGCAGCGCGGCACGAAGCCCGGACTCCCATCCGTCCAGCGGTGAAGTTCAACACGGCCGGAACGCGTCCCATGGCCCAGAGACCGAGCAGGAGGCACACCGTTGCAGCGGCATTGGGCATGAGCACCCCGACCGTCTCGCGATCGCGGCTGATGCGCGCGACGAGACGACCGAGCGCGAGGCTGGTCTTGACCAGATCCCCGTAAGTCTTGGGCGACTGGCCGCTCTCCTCGAGGATGGGTGTCCGGCGACCGAAGCGGCTGGCGGTGCCGAGGAATGCCTCAAACAGTGTTCGCGGAGGTGCGCAGGACGCGGTAACCGCCTGCAGGATTACCTGCATCTGCCAACCGGCACGTCGCCGCCGCCCCTTGAGTGAGCCGTCCGCGGATATCGAGGAGCGCTCGAGCCGACCGACACTTATCCATACCTCAGGTCGCTCCCATCCACGCCGTCGTCCGAGCGCGGCGCCGAAGGGGCTAAACGCCAGACCGTCGATTCCCACGGGCAGGATTGCAGCGCCCACCTTCAGAGCCGCCAGGGCAGCCGTGTCGTAGAGCTTCATCAGGCTGCCGGTGCGTGTGGGCTGCCCTTCCGGAAACACAAGGACTGGCGTCCCTTTCTCGATGAGCCGCGCCAGGCGCTTCACGGAAAAGGCTTCGGTCTGGTCAATCACGACGTGCGGGAACGCCTTGAGCACCCACTTGAGGCATCCCCGATACTCGTCAGGCGACACGACGATCAGCACCGGGAACGGCAGCAGGCTCGCCAGTAACGGTGCATCGAGCCAGGACTGATGGTTCGAGGCAATCAGCAATCGCTCCGGAAGCGGTCCGAGCCCATGGCTGACTCTGACCCGAAGGAGCAAGCGGAGAAGACAACGGTTGAGGGATCGCGCGAAAGGTGCCACGAAGGGAACGCCGTTTCAGTTCCGACCGAAGCCCACCTTCTATCGGGAACGACAAGCGACGTCAACAAAAAAACGAACCAAACAGGCGCCGCGCGCCAGGGTGATGATCCAAACGCCAAGCTGACCTTCCGCTGGGTGAAAAAACTCTCAGGGTGATGCCAAAAAACCGAAATCTAACAGATTGTTAGATTTGATTTTCTCGATTTCGCTGGCATTAAATACGCTTGACGACTGCTCGCCACAGTTTGTCATAAACCCGTCAATCTAACCCAACTTCCCAGGAGAACACGAATGAATATGATCGTCCCGCATGAGCTATTGGAAATTCCCGAGCAGGTCGCAGGACGCGAGACCGAGGACGGAGTCGAGTTTCCCTTCTCGCCCCAACTGCGCGCGTATTTCCAGAAAGACCAAGGGGCGATCTGGTCACGCTGGAACCCGGCTCCGCGCCCATGCTTCAATCCGCGCCTACTCGGCGATATCCGTATGTACCAAGAGTTCCTCGCCGCGACTAAAGGACAAATTGAAGTCGGCGCCGAGACCCATGCGATCAACTACGTTGTACTGGCGTCCAGCATCCCGGGCGTTTTCAACCTTGGCGGCGATCTCGATCTGTTCAAGATGCTCATTGGTAAGCAGGACCGTGCCGGGCTACTCTATTACGGACGGGCGTGCATCGACGTCCTGTACCGCAACTACATCTCCCACGAACTCCCAGCTACCACGATCTCACTGGTGCAAGGCGACTGTCTGGGCGGTGGCTTTGAGGCGGCCCTGTCGAGCGATGTAATCATCGCCGAGCGCAGCTCGAGGTTCGGCTTTCCGGAGATCCTTTTCAACCTGTTCCCTGGCATGGGGGCCTACTCGTTCCTCGATCGCAAGGTGGGGCAGAAACTCGCCGAGCAGCTCATCACGAGCGGAAGGCTGTATTCCGCCGAGGAAATGCGGGCCTTAGGCATCGTCGATTTGGTGGTCGAAGACGGACAGGGGGAAGCTGGTGTATCCTCTTTCATTGCATCGGGTCAGCGCACTCAGGTCGCCCACTTTGGCTTGGCGGCCACTCGGCGTCGGGTCCATGGAATAGACTTTGCTGAGCTGATGGATGTTGTTGAAATCTGGGTTGATTGCGCGCTGCGACTCAACCCTCGGGACCTGAAGCTGATGCACCGCTTGGTGTCCCGCCAGAACGGCCTCGGCGAGTCGCACCTAATTCACTAAAACAGAGGGAGGAGGGAGTTGATGGACGATCACCAGGAGTCTGCACTGAGGGTGCGACGCCGGTCATGCGAAGTCCTTGAATACAGCATCCAAGAGGTTGCGGAAAAGCTCGGGATTCCGATCCAGAAGCTCCGTCGATGGGACGATCAGGGTGTGCTTGTCGCTCGGCGCACTGACGGTGGACACCGCCGCTACTCCAAGGAACTCATTGACCGGTTAATCGCGTCGTCGGGCCTGCAGGGGACGAACAGCGAAGAGCTCGAAACGGTTCGCCGCTCCCTGGATGAAAAACGTCGCATCATCCGCCTGCTCCTGGAAAGCGAACAGCGTTACCGCGATCTCGTAGAGACTACCCACGACCTCATTTGGACGACCGACTCTCAGGGCCGCTTTACCTACCTCAATATTGCGTCCCAGGACATTTTCGGCCTTTCTGGAAAGGAATTGCTGGGCCGCTGCTTCTTTGACTTCGAAGCGCGCCCCTCCCATATCTCCAACCGTCGCTTTCTCGCAACGCTGAAGCGCGACGGAGAGGTTCGCAATTACGTGACCCATCTCATTGCGGCCGATGGACTGGACCGCTGGATCGGAATCAACGCACGCGTCATTCGCGATGAGCGAGGTGCCATGCTCGGCATTCGCGGCACGGCGCGCGACATCACCGAGCAGCACAACGCGACCCTTAGAATCGAACACCTGGCGCTTCACGACACGCTCACTGACCTCCCCAACCGGGTCGCTCTGCAGCAGGCTGTGGAAGCCGCGATCGAGGACGGCAAGGTGGGCGGCGTGCTCTTCCTCGACGTCGATCACTTCAAGTACATCAACGATAACTTCGGACATAAGTCCGGCGACCAGCTGATCGTTGGCGTGAGCGGAGTGTTGCGGGAGCTGCTAAAAGAGCACGACGGTGAGCTCTACCGGATCGGCGGCGACGAGTTCGCGATCCATCTGCCGGGAGCCCTTCGCAAGGAAGCCATTACGGTGGCGGAGAAGGCGCTTGAAGGCATCCGGTACTACAGGTTCCACCCCCCCGGTCAGTCGAAGATCTCTAACCTCACGGTTTCGATCGGAATCGGCCTCTATCCCTTCCACGGCGGCGACCTGGCGGGACTACTGTCCAATGTCGACATCGCGCTCTACCAGGCAAAGGACCACGGCCGCAATCGCTTCGTCCTCTCCGATCAGGACGCGAACAACATCCGCAGCACGCATAAGCGTGTGCACTGGGCGAAGAGGCTCAGGGAGGCGCTGGACGAAGATCGACTGGTGCTTTTCTGGCAGCCGGTAGTCAGACTCTCTGACCAGCAGCCTGTGCATCACGAGATCTTGGTCCGAATCAAGGAGCAGGATGGGTCAGTTATCGCACCCGGTCACTTCATCGAGCTGGCCGAATCGCTGAACCTGATCCAGGAAATTGACATGCGTGTGGTGCAGAAGCTCCTCCGGCACATGGAGACACACGACCAGGACAATAAGCGCCTGCGCTACTTCGTTAACCTGTCGCGGGTAAGTATCTCCGACCAGCACTGGGTTCGGCGCTTCCACCGCATGCTGTCCGACAGCCGCGTGAACCCGAACCAGCTCGTCTTCGAAATCACCGAGACGGCTGCGATGTCCGAAATCGACGTCACGCTCTCGTTCATTCGCCAGCTGAAAGACATGGGCTGCCGTTTCGCCCTGGATGACTTTGGCGCCGGCTTCAGCTCCTTCTACTACCTCAAGCGGTTCGACGTCGACTACCTGAAGATTGATGGCAACTTTATCCGTGACCTCGCCACGGAGGAAGCGAGCCGCATCTTCGTCAAGGCGCTAAACGACGTCGCGCGAGGCCTGAAGAAGCAGGTCATCGCCGAGTGGGTGGAGAACCAGGAAGTGCTAGAGACGCTGGTTGACATGGGAACTCAGTACGGGCAGGGATTCCTGTTCAAGCGTCCCGTTCCACTTGAATCCGATCTGATGCTACGGGCGAGCTCCTCCGGCGCGGCGGTGAGGCGCTAGAGAGCTTCCTTTCTCGACCGTAGCCAGCGGTCGATCCAGAGCAGTCCAATGATGGTTTTCGCCTCGGTAATCTCACCGGACTCCATCAACGCCAGCCCTTGATTCACCGGCAGCGCGATCGTCTCCAGAAACTCGCCCTCCTCACCGGAGTGTCCCACGTAGTGAAGGTTCCGGGCCAGGTAGAACTCCAGGCGCTCGTTCGAGTAGCCCACGCACGGGTAAGTCGTAAAGAGGTGCGTCCAGTCAAGCGCTTCGTACCCTGTTTCCTCTAGCAATTCCCGCCGGGCGGTTGCAGCATGCGCCTCTCCGCTGTCGATCTTGCCGGCGGGCAGTTCCAGAAAATGCCGGTGCACAGGATAACGGTATTGACGCTCGAGAAGAATCGTATGGTCGTCGAGCATGGGCAGGATGATGACGGCCCCGGAGTGTCGAATGTACTCGCGCCTCGCTGTTTGCCCATCGGGCAGACTCACACTGTCCTCGAAAACCTCCAGGAGTCGGCCGTGATACACGCGTCTCGACTCGAGCGTTTTTTCCGTGAAGTCACGCATGGGTGCTATGGATCCCGTTCAGTTCGACAAGGGAATGGGCGAAGCATCAGAAGAGCGGTGCATCAAGGCACTGACGCCCCTTGAAGCAGCCGATCTGCGGGCATCGCTCACGACAACCCCTTGTGGTTGGAGGGGGTTCGCGAGAGCGGTTGGACTATAGCACGGGCGACATACCTTCGTGGACAGTGGCCCGAAGTGCCTGTGACTGCCGCGATGAATGCTTCCCAGCGCCCCTCGTCCGGAGCGCGACGCATGGGATCAGTCGCTACACTCGACGCAGAGCTTGAACGCTGCTTCGACGGTTTCGCCCGCGTGGCCGACACGCAGCCCGATCACTCCGCGCCAACGACCTGCTTCGCGGTCGCCACTATGTGCTCTACCGTGAATTCGAACTGCTGTTGTAGCGCCTTCAATGGGTCGGAAGCACCGAAGCTCTGCATCCCAATCACCTTTCCGGCACCACCGACGTAGCGCTCCCAGCCGAAGCCCCCTCCGCGGCCGAGCGGGTCGGCATCCGTCGGTCGGTGCCGACGACTCCGATCAGCCCATGAGCGCTGCCGCAGCCGCATCGGCAAGAACGAGCGCATGCTCCTCCCGGACGCGGCCGGCCGGAATCGAGGCGTCGCCAGCGCGCAGACGCGGCAGCATTGCCGCCTTCTCGCCGCCCGTCACGAGCCACAGGATGCGGCGCGCCCGATTGATCGTCCGGTAGGTGAGCGTCATCCGCGTGTGCCCTTGGTAGGGGCCAGTGAGTGCTACGTCCGCGTCGTTTACTTCGAGCACCGGATCGTTCGGCACGAGCGAGGCGGTATGACCGTCCGGCCCCAGCCCGAGGTGGACGAGATCGAGCGTCGGCGGCGCACCGGCGAGCTCGCGCAGCGTGGCGGCATAGCGAGCCGCAGCAACGGTGAGATCGAGAGCCTCGACCGGCATGGCATGGATCTGCGTCGCCGCGAGCGGCGCGTGATCGAGCAGGCTCTCGCGTAGATGGGTGAAGTTGCGCTCTGGATCACCCGCCGGTGCCACCCGCTCGTCCACCTGGATGACGTGCAGGTGCTTCCAAGGCAGGTCCATCTCGGAGAGCGCGTGCAGCATCACCCAAGGTGTATGGCCGCCACTCACGGCGAGCGTGAAGCGTCCCCGCGCCTGGACCGCGGCGCGCGCATCCGCGGCAATGACATTGGCAGCTTGCTTCGCGACGGCATCGGCATTCTCGAGCACTTCGATCTTCATCGCTGCTCCCCGCTTCGTTCATCGTGCGACGACCGGGTTCTGCCAGGCTTGCGCCGAGACGAGCTCGCGCCCGAACGGTTTCTCCACGACGACCCGCGCGCCTCGCGGGCAGCCTGCTTCGCCGAGCTCTTTGCGAATGGCCCGAAGCATCGCTTGCAACGACGGGAAGATCTTCTTGTATGCCAGATCTCCCGTTGCCCCGAGGAACACCAGCGCGTCCGAATGGGCTTCGTTCATGGTGATCCCCTGCTCCTTACGCCGTTACTTGCCGCCAGATTTTTCGAGGTGACCTCCGAACTCGTACCGCATCGCGGATAGCAGCTTGTCATGGAACTGCGCTTCACCCCGCGAGCTGAACCGTTCATAGAGGGCCGTGGAGAGCACCGGCGTCGGCACGCCCTCATCGATGCCGACCTTGATTGTCCATCGGCCCTCTCCCGAATCCGAGACCCGACCGGCGAACTTGGAGAGCGTCGGGTCTTCCAGCAGCGCCGTCGCCGTCAGATCCAGCAGCCATGACGCGATGACGCTGCCGCGGCGCCACACTTCTGCGATGTCCGCCAGGTTGAGATCGTACTGGTAATGCTCGGGATCACGCAGTGGTGTTGTCTCGGCGTCGACGTCGCGCTGCTTCTTGCCCACGTTCGCAGCCCGCAGCACGTTGAGTCCTTCGGCGTAGGCCGCCATGATGCCGTACTCGACTCCGTTGTGAACCATCTTCACGAAGTGCCCGGCTCCGTTTGGGCCGCAGTGGAGGTAGCCCTGCTCCGAGGTGCCGTCCGCCTTCTCCCGGCCTGGCGTGCGATCGATGTTCCCGATCCCCGGCGCAAGCGTCGCAAAGATCGGGTCGAGGTGCGTCACCGCCGCTTCCTCCCCTCCGATCATCATGCAATAGCCGCGCTCCAGTCCCCACACGCCACCGCTGGTACCGACGTCCACGTAGTGAATTCCCTGCGGAGCGAGCGACTTGGCACGCCTGATGTCATCGACATAGCAGGAATTGCCACCGTCGATCAGGATGTCGCCGCGCTCGAGATGCGGCAGCAGCTCGGCGATGGTCTGATCGACCACCGCCGCCGGCACCATCAGCCACACCGCACGCGGTTGCTGGAGCTTGCTCACCAAGTCCGGCAACGACGTCGCGCCGATCGCCTTCTCCGCCGCGAGCTCCGCAACCACCTTCGCGGACATGTCGTACACAACACACTGATCGCCATGCTTGAGCAGGCGCCGCACCATGTTGGCGCCCATTCGCCCGAGCCCGATCATTCCCAGCTGCATGACTGGTACTCCTTCCGGTGTCCTGCGTCTTGGTTTTGGCGACAGCAGCGACAGGTCGGGCACGCTGGCAACCAGAGCGACTCTAGTCGGCCGAATCCTTCAGCTTGCGGTAGCGGCGAATGAGCGCGTTGGTGGAACTGTCGTGGCACAGCTCGGGCTCGTGTCCTCCGAGCTCCGGGATGATGCGCTTGGCCAGCACCTTACCGAGTTCGACCCCCCACTGGTCGAACGAATCGACGTTCCAGATCGCCCCCTGGGTGAAGACGTTGTGCTCGTACAGAGCCACCAGCTTGCCGAGTGCCGCCGGGGTAAGTCGTTCCATGAGCAGCGTATTCGATGGTCGGTTGCCCTCGAACGTACGATGGGGAACGAGCCAGTCGGGCGAACCCTCCGCCTTCACCTCCTCGGGCGTCTTACCGAATGCAAGCGCCTCGCCCTGGGCGAAGACGTTCGCCATCAGCAGATCGTGGTGCTCGCTGAGCGGATTCAGCGTCTGCCCGAATCCGATGAAGTCGCAGGGAACAAATCGCGTTCCCTGGTGCATGAGCTGGTAGAACGAATGCTGCCCGTTGGTCCCGGGCTCGCCCCAATAAACGGGACTGGTATCGTAGTCGACCGGCGTGCCCTCGATCGTGACGCGCTTGCCATTGCTCTCCATGGTGAGCTGCTGCAAGTAGGCCGGAAAGCGCTTCAAGTACTGATCATAAGGCAGAACGGCGACCGTCTGCGCGCCGAAGAAGTTGTTGTACCAGAGCACCAGGAGCCCCATCAGCACTGGCAGGTTCTGCGCGAACGGCGCAGTTCGGAAGTGCTCGTCCAGCTCGCGAAAACCGGCCAGCATGGCACGGAAGTTGTCCGGTCCGATGGCGAGCATGGTGGAGAGCCCAATCGCCGAATCCATCGAGTAGCGGCCGCCGACCCAGTCCCAGAAACCGAACATGTTGGCGGTATCGATGCCGAATTTCGACACCTCGGCCGCGTTGGTGGATACCGCGACGAAATGCTTTGCGATCGCCTGCTCGTTCCCGCCGAGCCCCGCGAGAGCCCAGGCGCGGGCCGTATGGGCGTTGGTCATCGTTTCGAGCGTCGTAAAAGTCTTGCTCGATACGATAACAAGCGTCTCTGTGGCATCGAGACCCGCCACGGCCTCCGCAAAGTCGGTGCCGTCGATGTTGGAGACGAAGCGGAAATTCATGTGCCGGGCGCTATAGTGCCGCAGCGCTTCGTACGCCATCACCGGTCCGAGGTCGGAACCTCCGATGCCAATGTTGACGACAT
>Ga0209253_10000808_pt1 | contig 27177 bp, 25 predicted proteins | sample FrelakmetBRP12BR_FD_187145 | JGI IMG/M metagenome (GOLD analysis project Ga0209253, IMG submission 187145) | Freshwater lake sediment microbial communities from the University of Notre Dame, USA, for methane emissions studies - BRP12 BR (SPAdes)... | ecosystem: Environmental > Aquatic >...
GGCTTGCATCCCTGGCCGAGTCCTTCTTTCAGCGCTTCCAGCGCCACATGCAGGCCGATCTTGTTGCGGAACTTGACACCAAGGCCGGGGACAGCCCTCGAGTATGGGGGCAGGGCGTATGGAGTGGGCAAAGTAGGCAAGTAAAGACAAGGTTGGACAGCGGTTAAGGATGGTGGAGGCAGAGACCGGCATTGTATAAGGAAAAGATCTTCTGGATTATTTAGGGGTGCTTTGTTGTCTCATTTTGGCTTTGGTTGGGGTAAAGTAAGTACGCATTAACTCCCAGCGAGGCCTGATATCTTTTTTCTCTTTAACAATCAACTTGAGCTTGATCAACATTTCGACATCCCGCTGAACGGTCTTTTCGCTCAGCCCTGCATACAGTTCGGCGATTTGGGGTGAAACATGCCGGATAGCCTCCATTGTCACAGCCTCATGCTTTTCGCTCAATGCCAGGACAAGATCTCTTCGTCGTTTATCCTCAGAGCGGTCTTTGTCTCTAAAAGTGTTATGCACATGATTTATCCAGTGAACATGGATTTGTTTATTCTGGATAATATCGATCTGTTCTTTCAGACCATCTACAAAGCCTTGAAGCGCATATTTAATAAAATGCGCAATATCCCCCCCCGATTTGGTGGATAGATCCAGATGGCGGTAGTATTCACTTCGGGTGATATTGTAGTGATTGCTCATCAGGTGGGCAGAGGCAGCCGGAACCCCAACGGAAAGCAGAATTTGAAATTCAATTAAACGTGCCGTTCTCCCATTCCCATCCCCAAATGGATGAATCCAGACAAAATACAAATGGGACATGATTGCCTTCAGTATCCCAAAAGCAAGTTCTTGACCTTCTGGTGTGGGGATTTCGTCGTTTAGCCATTGAACATATCTTTCAAGAAGATATTCACAGTCCTCAGCTGGAGCACCTCGATAACCGCCTACCCCTACCGGATATCTGCGGATTTCTCCAGGTACCACCTCTTTATCCATGGGCAGGCCATCCAACACCATTTTGTTAAAATCTTTGATGCTCTGTACTTCGAGCCTTGTAAAATCCTTTTCGAGTACCTTTCTTCCAATGGCATTGTAGGCCTTTATTACATTATCAATTTCCTTCCCCAGATATTCCTTGGAGGGAGGAAGTTCCAAATTGCCTTTTATGCGGCGATCCACTTCTTCTTCGGATAATGTATTGCCCTCAATAGCCGTTGTCGCCTTTGCCCCTTTTACCAGGAATACATGGGATAGGTTTTCCTGGACATCTGGCAATAGTGGCGCACCAATGATGTGCAAGCATTTGGATTTCGCCTCGCCTAAAAGAACCCAAGTCTGGTAGTCGAGAACCCGGGTATTGAATTGAAAAGTCAACCAGGGATGAGATTTCAGGTAAGCCCGTTCCTTATCTTTTAGGGGCATGGTTCCTCCAGTCTGATATTGTTGTCCAATATATTGTCTAAAAAGTTGGGAACAAAGTTGTCCATCAACTTGTCCAATTATATACCAAAATCCTTTGAGATTAAAAGAATTTCCGAGGAATTTCGCAGCTGCCCCTTTTCATGCAACGCCGCTGCCGCGGATCAACATGGATCTATTATTGGTGCATCCGCGCAGATCCGATGCATCCGTCCCTTCCGCGTTCCATTCCAACCGCTTGACTGTACTACACATATTATCTATACTGAAAGCATGATTGCCCTGTTATCTGACACCCACCCGAAGATGGAAGCCCTGCAAATCGAGATCATTCGTAGCATGCCTGCCTGTAAGAAACTTGCTTTAGTGGATGGCTTGATCGAGACCGTCAAAACACTCGCACGAGGCAACATTAGGGAACGCCATCCGGTCGCCACACCGCAGGAAATCCATCGAATGCTGGCGGAACGCTTGCTTGGTGCAGAATTGGCGCAAAAGGTATATGACCGCGCCAGGTGAATCCACTCGAATAATATTGCTCGTCACACATGCACTTGAACAAATCGGAATTCCCTATGCAGTGGGCGGCTCGCTGGCGAGTTCCCTGTATGGGCTGATGCGCTCCACGCTGGCTGTGGACATTGTGGCAGACATGCGGCTCAAACACATCCCTGCCCTGGTTGCCGCTCTTTCAAAAGAGTTCTACGCGGACGACAATATGATGAAGGACGCCATGGAACACCTATGAAGACCCTAAAGGTTTCCTCTGCCATCAGGCGCTCCGTCAGACGGGACAGTTTTGCCTGCCAGGACAAAAGTCGGCGGGAAAAACCTTTAGGGTCTATTCTTCTCATCTTATTCCTTACGATTGGGGCCCTCGGAAGCCACCCGGCAGTCCGAACACAGGTTGCCCCGGCCGTCCAGGCGCCGCTGCTCAAGTGGCAGAACGGCGGCTGTTACAGCTCCTGGTGCGAGACCGGCTGGTATTCATCCCCCGCAGTGGGCGATATCGATGGGGATGACCAGCCCGAAGTGATCGCATCGGCCTATTCCATCGTTGCCCTGGATGGGGCCAGCGGCGCGCTCGAATGGCGAACCGCCTCCGGTTTCGATCGCAGCCAGCCGGGGGCTGTAAGCGCGGGCCGCACCTGGCCCGGCATTGTGCTGGCGGATGTGGACCAGGATGGCAGCCAGGAGATCGTCACTGCGCACGGCGGCGGCTGGGTATCGGTGTACAACTCCCAGGGATATTTCGAGCCCGGTTGGCCGCAGCAGCCCATCCCGAACGAACTGCGCGGCCTGTCGGTGGCCGATCTGGATGCCAATGGCGACCTGGAGATCATCGTCACCGGGGCGCTCGGCAGTCCGATCAATACCTGGGTCTACGAACACGACGGCACTTTACGCCCCGGCTGGCCGCAGTTGAATAACGCCGGCGGCTACGCCTGGGGAGTGTATAACGATAATGCCGCTGCCGGTGATCTGGACGGCGATGGAACCGGTGAGATCATCGTCCCTTCGGACGTGCATTACATCAACGCCTACAACCCGGATGGCAGTCCCATCCCCGCCAATGCCATCTACGGCAACAAGAACTGGGGCCAGGTGGGCATCTGGGAAAGCCTGGAGGTTGAGCTGCGCGGTTGGGGGGAATGCAACGGCGTGCGTGCCGAGAGCTACCGCACCAATTTTGCCGATGGCCCCGCCGACATCGCGGATGTCAACGGCGATGGTGTCATGGAAGTGGTCGTCACTGGCAATGTTTATGACTGCGCGGCGGGTTACCCGCCCAGCCGTTACACGGGTGTGTATATCTTCAACGCTGACCGCAGCCGCTTCAACACCGGCGGTTTCGACTGGCGCAGCCTGCCCGTGGATACCGGCGCACCCATCAGTGAAGATTACAATACCATCGAAACCGCCCAATCCAACCCGGCGCTGGCCGACCTGGACGGTGATGGTCTGCAGGAGATCCTCTTCGCCGCCTACGATGGCCGTGTACATGCCTACTGGCTCGATAAAAGTGAGCACGGCAGCTGGCCCTTTTCGGTCTACCACCCTGCCGATGGCAGCCTGAGTTTCGCATCCGAACCGACCGTGGTTGATCTGGATGCCGATGGGCACGCCGAGGTGATCTTCACCTCCTGGGTGCAAAAGGGCAGCGGGCAAACGGGCAAGTTATTCATCCTGGATTACCTGGGCAACCTGCTGCAAGCCGTCAGCCTGCCCCCCGCCTTTGGCAGCCCCACTTGGAACGGCGCGCTACCTGCGCCCACCCTGGCAGACATCGATGGCGATCCAGACCTGGAAGTGGTGATCAACACCGCGCATTCTGGCGTAGTTGCCTATGATCTGCCCGGCACGGCCAATGCCATTGTATATTGGGGCACCGGGCGGGGCAGCTACCAGCGCAGCGGCTTCCTTTGGCAGGGTAGATTACAGGCTTCCGTCTCAGCCAGTTCATCCATCCCTGCCACCGGAGAAGTTTTTACCTGCACCATCAACCTGGCCAGTTCGATCAGCTCCCTGGAGCATGTCAACCTGATGGCGGTGCTGCCAGGCGGGCTCGATTACGCCGGCGGGCTGACCGCCTCGAGCGGCACGCCCCAAGTCATAGATAAGACGATCACCTGGAGTGGTGCGGTCAGGCTGACTGATCCCGTCGCGATCAGCTTCCAGGCGCAGGTGAGTCCTTCAGTCACAACCGCGCAAGTGCTGACGATCCCTTTCACCATTCAGGATGGTCTCGGTCATACACTGCAGCCGGTCATCCGCGTGATCGCGAATGGCTTGGCTGTGTATCTGCCTTTGGTCCGTCGGTGACCTTTCAAGATCTTGCTCATGACGGCGTCCCCGCCGCCAATGTTGTGAAGGCACTATGAAATCCGCCGTCGAGGACGACGGCGGGAGCGCGATAAAAGATAGTACGGCGGTGGGAGCGCAATAAAAGATAGTACAATGGCGGGAGCGCGATAAAAGATAGGACGACGGCGGGAGCGCAATAAAAGATAGTAGGGCGGCGGGAGCGCGATAAAAGATAGTACGGCGGTGGGAGCAGGTATTGAAGAGGTTCTAAGGGCGGATACCCGCCACTTCGTGGTGCAGGCAGGTCCGCCCCTACAATATCCGCCGTGGCGAATTACATCTTGTTTTTTCCTTCGTGCCCTTCGTGTACTTCGTGGTGAATTCTTTTACAACCCCGCCGCCTGCCGCAGCGTCTCCGCCTTGCCGGTATCTTCCCACGGGAACTGCACATCCTCCCGTCCGAAGTGCCCGTATACCGCCGTCTTGCGGTAGATCGGCCGGCGCAGGTCCAGGTCGCGTATGATCGCGCCCGGGCGCAGGTCGAAGTGCTCCAGGATCAGCCGGGCGATCTGCTCGTCTGCGATCCTGCCGGTCCCGAACGTTTCGATGTTGACCGAGAGCGGGTGCGCCACCCCGATGGCGTAGGCCACCTGGATCTCGCAGCGCTCTGCCAGCCCGGCCGCCACCACGTTCTTGGCCGCCCAGCGCGCCGCATAGGCCGCCGAGCGGTCCACCTTGGTCGGGTCCTTGCCCGAGAAGGCCCCGCCGCCGTGCCGCCCCATCCCGCCGTAGGTATCTGCGATGATCTTGCGCCCGGTCACGCCCGCGTCGCCCAGCGGCCCGCCGATCACGAAGCGCCCGGTCGGGTTGACATAGACTTTCAGGTTCTTGTCGGTCATCTGCTCCGGCAGGCTCGGCACGATGACGTGCTCCATCAGGCCCTCCTCAATATCGTCGTGTGAAACCTTGTCCGCATGCTGGGCGCTGACCAGCACGGTGTCGATGCGCTTGGGCTTACCGTAGGCATACTCGATCGTCACCTGGGCCTTGCCGTCCGGGTACAGCCAGGGCAGTGCGCCGCTCTTGCGCACCTCCGCCAGCTTGCGGGTCAGCTTGTGGGCCAGGTAGATCGGCATCGGCATCAGCTGTTCGGTCTCGTTGCATGCGAAGCCGAACATCATGCCCTGGTCGCCCGCGCCGATCAGGTCGAACTGGTCCTGGTCGCCTTCTTTTGCCTCCAGCGACTTGCTGACGCCCAGGTCGATATCCGGGCTCTGGCTGGAGATGGCCGAGAGCACGCCGCAGGTATTGCCGTCGAAGCCTTTCTTGGCACGGTCGTAGCCGATCTCAACAACGACCTTGCGGACCAGCTCGTCAAAGTTGACAAATGTCTGGGTGGTGATCTCGCCCAGCAGCATCACGAAGCCAGTCTTGGTGGCCACCTCGCAGGCCACCCGGCTCATCGGGTCCTGCTCGAAGCAGGCGTCCAGCACGGAATCGGCGATCTGGTCGCAGATTTTGTCAGGGTGCCCCTCGGTGACCGATTCGGAGCTGAACAGTAGTTTTGGAGAAGACATGAAAGTGGTTGACATATGTGCCTTTCTAAAAAAGAGATTGCCCTTTCGGACGAAAGGGCAATTATGCGGGAGGCGCGGCTGCCCTCTCATCTTCCAGAAACCGGGTAACCATCTGGGTTACCCCTACTGCCGGATTTGGCACCGTGTTCGGCTTATCGCCGACCGGTTGTCGAGGCATCGTCGGGCCGGTCCCTCCGCCTCTCTGGATAAGAGTGCCGATTGGGGCTATTTGATTGTTGCAGGCATGATACCACAGCTTGCATCCTCCGGCAAGCAGAGGCTTTTTACCGCAGAGTGCGCACCCCCAAAGAGCGGGGGCAGGTAGAACGCGGAGATTTGTCTATATGCTTTCTCTGCGAACTCTGCGTTCTCCGCGGTGAGACGACCGTACAATAGTACATATCGGCTACCCTGGTGCCAACCGCCAGGTGGTAAAGCCATAGTAAAATAGTCTCCCGAGATGGATTCCATGCCCAACCAACCCCGATCCCCCAAAGCGCTCGCGATTGCGCTTGCCCTTGCCTTCATCATTACTGCCTGCACACCGGTGGTGCCTACCGTCACGCCGCCAACCACCCCGTCGAAGATCGATGTGACCGGCGGGGCCACCCGCGCGGGGCCCCCAGAGGCGACCCAGCTGGTGGAAATGCCCACCACGGACACACCGCTGCCGACTGCCTCCCCGACCCTTACCCCCGGCATGGAGGCTTCCCCCATCTTGGCGACTTCCCCCACACCGCAGGCTTCTCCAACCCCGCTCCCAAGCCCCTCTCCCACCTATCCGCGCTTTCCTACTTCCACCCCCACCTTCGACCCTCCGCACCTCACCATCCTGGCCGATTCCAAGTGTTACTTCGGCCCGGGCACGGCCTACCTCTTGAAGTATGGTTTGTTTAAATACAACTGGATGAGAGCGGTCGGGCGCACCCCCGACGGAACCTGGTTGAACGTCAAAGCCCTCAACGACCCGCTCTGGAACGCCTGCTGGATCCAGACCGAAAAGGTCAGGTTCGACAATGCCAGCCTTAAGGACCTGCCGGTGGTGTGGATGACCTACCCGTATTCCGTTCTTTACGGGCCGCCGGGTGCGGTCAGCGCCACGCGCAACGTGAACGTGGTCACCGTCTTCTGGCAGCCGGTGTATATGACCGAGGATGATGTGCGCGGTTACTTGATCGAGGCCTGGGTCTGCCAGGCTGGCAAACAGGTCTTTCTCCCGATTGGGCGCGTTACATCATTTGCCGGCAACAATGGCATGCTGTCGGTCGATGTGACCGATGAGCCGGGCTGCGATGTGCCTTCCAACGCCCGCATTTACGCGGTCGAGAAACATGGTTATACCGCCTATATGAATATCACCTGGCCGGCTGCGGAACCTTCGCAGGCCCCCGCCGGCACACAGCCAACCCCCTCGACCTCTGGGACCCTCGCCCCTGCCTCCGGTCTGCCGCAGGTCACGCTCCTGAAATACACCGACTGCCTTTATGGCCCGGCGGCGTTTTTCCTTTATAAGACCAGTCTGCCAGCCGCCGCTTTGATGGAGGTGGTCGGGCGCAGTCCCGACGCCAGCTGGCTCGCCGTGGAAGAAGTGAACGGCTGGGACCCCTGCTGGATTCCCGCCGCGCAGGCCAGTTTGGACACCGGCAGCATCCAGGCTCTCCCGGTGCTCTACCCCAGCCTGCCGCGTTCCTTCTGGTATCGGCCGCCCAACCCGGTCGCGCGCCGGCAGGGCAACGAAGTGACAATTTCGTGGAAAGCGGTTGGGATGGCAGTCTATGATTACCGCGGCTACCTTATCGAAGCCTGGGTCTGCCAGGGCGGGCAGCATGTCTACCTGCCGGTCAATTTTGCCCCTCCGTATGCCGAAAACACCGGCCCGCTCTCCGTCACGATCCAGGATGAGCCCGGCTGCCCCCAGGCTTCCACTGCGCACATTTACACCGCCGAGAAACGCGGCTATTCCGGGGAAATGATCTTCTGGCCGCCTTATTGAGGAAGTGGTTAATTTCGAGGGTTCTCTATGTCTTTTTACCGCAGAGCACACTGAGAACGCAGAGACTTCGCATTATTTTCTCGGCCTGTCCCACGCTTATTGTGGGGCGGACTCTGCGATCTCAGCGGTGAGATGATTAAAACCCACTTTTCTGGCCATTCACCTTACTGACCGGCCTGGCACCAGCTATAATATATCGCTGTTCCCAACATTGCCTCAAAGGTGCGTCTATCTAGCTTTCGCCGGCGTCCTCGCCGGCGAGGACGCCGGCGGGAGCAATTTTGTCGCTGAAGCGAACATCCCACCAAAGGAGCTGCCATGCCCGGCTACTCGGATTTTGTTCAGAAATACCCGGCCTACGATCGGACTCACGATATCGACGAGCTGCGCGAGTGCGAGTATGCCCGGCTCGACCGGCTCGGCCAGGTTTACCTGGATTACACCGGCGGTGGGTTGTATGCCGATTCGCAGGTGCGCCTGCACCAGGCCCTCCTGGCCGAAAATGTCTTCGGCAACCCACACTCGACCAACCCAACCTCGCAGGTCTCCACCCGGCTGATCAACAGTACCCGCCAGGCCGTCCTGGGTTTCTTCAACGCCGATCCGGACGAATACACCGTCATCTTCTGCCTGAATGCCAGCGGGGCGCTCAAGCTGGTCGGGGAATCCTACCCGTTTGCACCCGGCTCGCGTTACCTGCTGACTTTCGACAACCACAACTCGGTCAATGGCATCCGGGAATTTGCGCATGCCAAGGGTGCCGAGGTGACCTACGTCCCGCTGGCTTTGCCGGATATGCGTGTGGACACAGAGTTCCTCGAAACATCTTTGGACTTGGGACGGCACGCCTCTGGGGATGGGGGGGCGGCTTCCGCAAACAACCTGTTCGCCTACCCGGCTCAATCCAATTTCTCCTCCGTCATCCACCCGCTCGAGTGGATCGAGCGCGCCCACGCCTGCGGATGGGATGTGCTGCTGGATGCAGCCGCCTTCGCCCCCACCAACCGGCTGGACCTTACCAAATACAAGCCGGATTTCGTGGCGCTCTCGTTCTATAAAATATTCGGCTACCCGACCGGCGTTGGGACCTTGCTGGCCCGCCGGGACGCCCTCAAGAAATTGCACCGTCCCTGGTTTGCCGGAGGAACCATCACCGTCGCCTCGGTCCAGGGCGATAAGTATTACCTGGCGGATGCCCCGGCAGCCTTCGAGGATGGTACCCTGGATTACCTCAATATCCCGGCAGTGGAGATCGGATTAAAGCATATACAGTCGATCGGCTACGAGACCATTCACGAACGGGTGCGCTGTCTGACCGGCTGGCTTTTGGATAACCTGTCGGCAATGCAGCACAGCAGCGGCCTCCCGCTGGTGCGAATCTACGGGCCGCTGGACACGATCAAGCGCGGCGGGGCGGTGACAGCCAACTTCTATACTAAGGACGGCGGGCCGATCGACCATCGCTTCATCGAGGCAAAGGCGAACCTTTCCAACATCTCCCTGCGAACCGGCTGCTTCTGCAATCCCGGGGCGGGCGAGATTGCCCTGGGTATCTCCAGGATGGAACTGGCTGCCTGCTTCACGAGTCCCGGCCACGACCAGCGCTTGAGCCTGGACGATTTCCGCCTGTGCATTGACGGCAAATCTTCCGGCGCGGTGCGCGTCTCGGTCGGGTTGGTCAGTAATTTCGAGGATGTGCAGAGCTTTTTGAAGTTTGCCGAGGGTCTGCTTAATTAAGGGTCTGGAAGCGTGGCAAATATGTCCCTCCCCAGGCGCGCCCAGATCAAGCCGGGTCTGCGGGTCAGGATCGTCCTGAAGCAGGATCAGCCCACCGGCAAATTGACAGAGGGCATTGTTAAAGAGCTCCTGACCAGCTCAGCGACGCACCCGCACGGCATCAAGGTCCGTCTACTGGATGGGCGGGTTGGGCGGGTGAAGGAAATTGTTGAATAAGGGATTAGCAAATTGTCGGTTCTATTTCTGTAAAAGTATTGTAAAATGATTACAAGATACCCAATTTATTAAAAGGAGAATGCCATGCCCCCCAATAAGAAAGTTTGGATCGTAAGTGCGTCCTTTATTCTGATGCTGGCCATCATCGCCTGCTCGTGTGGCTCGATCCTGCCAACATTGCAAACAGTGGCTACACAAGTATTACAACCTTCACCGACCGCGCGTCCCCTGCAAACAGTGCCGCCTGTACCAACGGTACCGCCTGAGCCGACCATTCCTCCCGAACCAACCATGCCCCCCGAACCGCCGGTCAGCGCGGTCGGGAGATGGGAGGACCCGGATTCGAATGCTCCGTATTCCGTCACCACCATCGCGGAACAGAATGGCGAATACGTGGTGGTCTCGGTCACCAACTCGGGCAGAGGGGATGTGAACGAGCTGACTTATTCCAAATATGTCAACGGCGTTTTGACATGGGAATATTGCCCGGCCGGCATGTATTGCATCACTTCTGAATTTGAATCTGTCACCAGTAACAGCCTGACAGCAAAATGGTACTGGACGGATAGTGGAAATGGTGGAACGACCATATACCGGCGCGTTCCGTAACACAGGCCAGACGACAGATAATCCGGTAATACAACGTATAAAGGCGTGCCATAAACCGTCGGCAATCCATTAATCCCACATGTCCTGAGAAAAAGCCATTTCTCAGGACATGTTTTTGAGGAAGGGTAGGGCAATTCCGGGAAAAGCGCTATGAAGATTCGTTCCATAACCTATTTCTGCAATCCCGGCTGGCCGCTGGACGAGTCGAAGATCGAGCAGGCCGGGAAATTTCTTGCGGAAGCAAAAGCTGACTTTGCGGCTGCCGGTTACGAAGTCCAGACGACCCGGCTGGCGACAGTTCCGTTCGTGCAAATTTTGGGGGCAGGGAAAATAAGCCAGACGCCCCGGCTGGCTGAACGGATGTCGGCCCTTATCCAGTCTGCCGGGATCGCCTTTGCCGCCCTTGGACCGGCCCTGCCGGACGCCCCGGATAGTTATGCCGTCATCCCCGAGGCCATTGCCGCCACGCAGAACATCTTTTTCTCCGGCGTAATGGCAGATGCGCAATCCGGCATTTCCATTCCGGCCGTGCAGGCCTGTGCAGAAGTCATCACCCGCTGCGCGTCGATCAGCCCGGACGGATTTGCCAATCTACGCTTCGCCGCGCTGGCCAATGTAGGACCGGGCTCGCCGTTCTTCCCGGCTGCTTATCACAGCCATGATGAGCCGGCTTTTTCCATCGCAACGGAAGCGGCCGACCTGGCAGTGAAGGTATTTACCAATGCCCGGACGATCAGTGATGGCCAAAGGGAGCTGACCTGCGAGATCGAAAAGCATGCCGGGGAACTGGCCCGGGTGGGGGATGAACTGAGCCGCCGTTCTTCCATCGCGTTTGGAGGGATCGATTTTTCCCTGGCGCCATTCCCGTCTGAGGCCGTCTCGATCGGAGCGGCCTTTGAGCGGATGGGTGTGCCACGCGCTGGGCTGCATGGTTCATTGGCGGCTGCGGCCATCCTGACGGAGATCATCGAGCGCGCCCGCTTCCCCCGGACCGGATTCGGCGGGCTGCTGCTGCCGGTGCTGGAGGATGCGATTTTGGCCAGGAGCGCCGCCGAGGGTACATTGACCATCAAGGATTTGCTGCTCTATTCGGCTGTGTGCGGGACCGGGCTGGACACGCTGCCATTGCCAGGGGATACCACGGCCGACCAAATTGCGGCACTGTTGCTGGATCTCGCCGCCCTGGCGCTGCGCCTGAACAAATCCCTCACGGCGCGGCTGATGCCCATCCCCGGAAAAAAGGCCGGCGATCCCACCAACTTCAATTTCGATTATTTTGCCAACAGCCGGGTCATGGCCCTGGAAGCACAGGCGTTGAAACCGCCACTCTCGGAAGAGAGCCGGATTAGGCTGACCTCACGCAGGAGCGATTGATTGTTTCATTCTGATGTTTGCCGGTTGGCAGTATAATTAATCAACATGACAATCTTTTCCAACAAGCACATCCTACTCGGCCTCACCGGCTCGATCGCCGCCTACAAGGCGGCCGAGCTGGCCTCGAAATTAACCCAGGCGGGCGCCCAGGTGGATGTCATCCTGACCCCCGCGGCGGAGAAATTCCTCACGCCGCTCACCTTCCAGTCCGTGACCGGCCGCAAGGCTTTCACCGATGCCGACCTGTGGGGCGGGCAGGCGCATATCCTGCACGTCGGGCTGGGTCAGGAGGCCGACCTGCTGGTGATTGCTCCGTGTACCGCCAACACGCTTGGGAAATTGGCCCACGGCATTGCAGACAACCTGCTGACCATCACAGCCCTGGCTGTGCGCTGCCCCCTGCTGATTGCCCCAGCCATGGATGTGGGCATCTATACCCATCCTGCCACGCAGGATAATATCCGGATTCTATTGGAGCGCGGCGTTACTTTTGCCGGACCCGCTGAAGGGCGCATGGCCTCCGGGCTGGTTGGCTTGGGCCGCCTGGTGGAACCTGCCGAACTATTTGGACATATTCGTTTTGTCTTGGGCAGGAACGGCCCGCTGAAAGGAAGAAAAGTTGTCGTCACCGCCGGTGGAACACAGGAGCCGCTCGACCCTGTGCGCCTGCTGACCAATAAATCCTCCGGCAAGCAGGGCTACGCCCTGGCGCAGGCCGCCTTGGATGCGGGTGGGACGGTCGTATTGGTCAGCGCAACGGTAGTTCCCAGCGTACCGGTGGGGGCGCGCCTGCTCTCCGCCAGCACTGCGGAGGAGATGATGGAGATCGTCCTGGCTGAATCGGCTGGGGCGGACGCTCTCATCATGGCCGCCGCCGTGGCCGATTTCCGCCCGAAGCAGGTTGCGAAAAACAAACTCAAGAAACGGGATGGGGTCCCGAAGATCGCATTGGAAGTTGTCCCGGATATCCTCGCAGCGGTGACGGGCATGGGCTCTCAAAGGCCGCGCGTGGTGATCGGATTCGCTGCCGAAAGCCGTGACCTGCTGCAGAACGCCGAAGCCAAGTTAAAAACCAAGAAACTGGACATGATCGTCGCCAACGATATCAGCGCCCCGGATTCCGGCTTTGGCGTGGATACGAATCGTGTCACACTGCTTTTTTCTGACTCAAGCAAACAGTCCCTTTCGCTGATGAGCAAGCAGGAAGTGGCGGAGGGTATCATCGCCCGTCTGGCTGTGCTCCTGGAGATCCAATGAAAAGAGTGCTCGTAATTTCCGATATCCATGCCAATCTCACCGCGCTTGAGGCCGTTCTGGCCGACGCCGGAAAAGTGGACGAGGTTTGGTGCCTGGGTGACATTGCAGGTTACGGCCCGGATCCCAACGAATGTATCGAGCGTATCCAGGCCTTACCGGAACTGACCTGCATGATGGGCAATCATGATTTTGCCGCCATCGGTGATATGACGCTGGAGGCATTCAATGGCGACGCTAGAAAAGCCCTGCTCTGGCAACGGGATCAGCTGACAGCTGAGAACAAGGAATTTCTGCGCACGCTTATACAGAAGCCTAAGGTTTGCGGGAGTGTCACCCTGGCCCACGGCAGCCCGCGCGATACGATCTGGGAATATATCATGAACACACTGGTGGCACGCATCAACCTGGATTTCTTTGAAACATTCTGGTGTTTTGTGGGGCATTCCCATTTCCAGGCGGTTTTCCAGTACCATGCCAAGACTGATGAGATGTCGATCGAGATGCCTGGTTCGGCCGAACGCTATGAACTCAATGACCGGGCCATCCTGAACCCCGGCTCGGTTGGCCAACCGCGCGACCGCGATACACGGTCGGCCTATGCCATATTCCATCCCCTGGATCAAATCTGGGAGCCGCGCCGGGTGGCATACGATATAAAATCCGTCCAGAAGCGTATCCTGGACGCCGGTCTCCCGCCGCGCCACGCCGAGCGGCTGGCCGGAGGCTGGTGAGTAAAGAAAAGTGATCAGGTATAGAGTTTGGAGGCGGGACCGGAAGGAACTTTTCCCGAGTAAGGGACGTCTAGGAAGCGAACAAATCCAATTTCCGTTCATGAGGAGAAACCATGAAGAAGAGAATCGTTTTTATTTTTGTAGCTCTGACCCTGCTGCTGGCTGCCTGCGGTGTGAAGTCCGCTGCACCAATGTATGCCCCTGCTACCGCGGCTCCCGCACTGGGCGCCCCGGATGTGCGTGAAGGCGTGACAAGTGAGCAGGCGGGTTCCGTGCCGGCGCCATATGCTGCCTCGGATTCCAACAAGGTGACTGCCAGCGTCGCGGCGGCCCAGGGCCGGCTGATCGTCATGAATGTGGATTTAAGCATCGTCGTCGCCGACCCGCAGAAAAAGATGGATGCCATCAACCAGATGGCCAAGGATCTGGGCGGCTACCTTGTCTCAATGAACATGTCCCAGGTCTATACCCAGAACGGCGATACTGCTCCCCAGGGATCCATCTCGATCCGTGTCCCGGCAATAAAGCTGGAAAGCGCTCTTAGCCAGATCAAAGCAGGAGCAGTGGATGTGCCGAGTGAAAACCGCTCCGGACAGGATGTGACTTCCCAGTATGTCGACCTGCAGAGCCAGTTGACCAACCTGGAGAAAGCCGAGCAGGACCTGCTGGCGATCATGGACGAGGCAAAGAACAACCCCGGCAACGATAGTACAACCAAGACCCAGGACGTCCTGAACGTCTACAATCAAATCGTCAACATCCGGGGACAGATCGAGCAGATCAAGGGTCAGATGAAATATATTGAAGAAACCACTTCAACATCAGCCATCAATGTGACCCTGATCGCCGAGGAGACCATCAAGCCGATTGAAATTGGCGGATGGAAGCCCAAGGGCGTGGCACGCGATGCCGTCCAGGCATTGGTCAAATTCCTGCAGGGCTTCGTGAACTTCGTCATCTACCTGGTGCTGCTGGCGCTCCCGATCATAATCGTCATGTTTGGACCGATTGCGCTGATCATCTGGGGCATCGTGGCCCTGGTCAGGCGGCGCAGGGCCAAGAGGGCAGCTCAGGCGAAATAAGACCATCAACATAACTTCAATGCAACCGGGCGCAGATGGACATTCTGCGCCCGGCTTTTTTGGTATGCCGGATTTATCAGGTGGGTATTGAAAGATGGGTGGCAAGCCGGATGTTATAATCTCATACCATGGAAAAACTGGTACAAGCAGCGCGGCAGCTCTTCGGTCTCCACTTGACAGGGCGGCAGGTGGCAATTCTCATGGCATTCGAAAATGAGCTGATGGCCTGGAACGAGAAGTTCAACCTGACAGCAATTCGCGATATGGAAGGAATCCGAACCAAGCACTTTTTGGATTCTTTTTCATGCGCCCTGGCATGGAAGGAGAATCCGCCCAAACGCTTGATCGATGTGGGGACCGGCGCAGGCTTCCCGGGTATTCCATTGAAGATCCTCTATCCTTCCATGGAGTTGAAGCTGGTCGAGTCGGTCGGTAAGAAGGCCAGTTTTTGCCGTCACGCTGTCGAAAAATTGAAATTGAACGCTGTCGAGGTGATATCTGCGCGTGCCGAGGAAGTGGGACAAATGCCCGGGCTGCGCGAATCCTTCGATTGGGCGGTGGCACGTGCCGTGGCACACCTGCCAGTCCTGGCAGAATATCTCCTGCCCCTGGTGCAAGTCGGTGGCAGGATGCTGGCTCAGAAAGGTCACAGTGGACCGGCAGAGGTGCACACTGCTGAAAATGCATTCAGACTGCTGGGCGGGCGGATGCGACAACTGTTGCCGGTGACTCTGCCGGGAGTGGCAGAAGAACGTTTTTTGGTGGTTGTGGATAAAGTCGCCGCGACGCCTCCCCAGTACCCGCGCAAGCCGGGTTTCCCGGCAAAGAAACCGTTGTAGCGGCATCGCGAGATTGCTACGGCGTCCCTTCGACCCAGTAATTGCCTCCTCCGCCCTCTCTATTCATAAGCCCATATCCCACCAATTCCCGCCGCAGGGTGGCTGTGTCCTCATGAAAGCGGGCCAGCCCCAGGTTGACTTGTTGCTCACTATATCTCACACCAGGCTCGAAGGCCTTCACCACGTAGCGCAGCACAACCTCCAGTTTCCTGCGTTGGGCCGGGATTTCTCTTAATCGTCCATCCGGCAGACAGAAATTGGCCAGCACCTTGCGGTCAAAGGCATCCAGATCCACATCCCCGGCGGCGGCGGTTAATCGCTCATTTGAGAACAGACCGCGGGCGGCTGCTTCTAGCGCATCCCTATCCAACTGGTAGATGCTGTAATATCCTTCTGCCCGGACCGTCACCAGTCCCGCCTCCGCGAGCTTGGACAAGTGGTGCGAGACTGTGGGAGGTTTCAGGTTCAAAAGGGCGGCCAGTTCCTCCACACTGTACCCGCGCCGGGCCAGCAGACCGACTATTTTCAGGCGGTTGGCATCAGCCAGCGCTTTGAAAAAAATGACCAGTTCCTCGCTCATTTCGGCCTCCAGTAGCGCGAGCCATCACGTTCCCGCTCAAGCATTCCGGCATCAACCAGGTAACGGCGCAGGGCGGCTGTATCGGGGTGAAAATGTGCCAGGAGCATATTAACTTCCTTTTCTGAATAATTTATAGCGACAGTGAAGGCATTGATCAGGTAATCCAGGATTACATGCCGTTTAACCGGTTGAAGCGGGATTGTCTTGATGGTCCCATCCGGGTTCAGATGTGCAGCCAGAACCCGGCGCCTGTTATTTTTCAGATCCGCTTCTGGTGTGTAGGCGCGGCGTTCTCCCTTGAATTGTTGGAGAGCGAGTTTTTCAAGCCCTTTATCATTCAATTCGTAAAAGCCATCCTTTACGCATACTATGGCAGCCTTCATCAGGCGATCCAAATGGTGGCAGGTATCAGTCGGGTGAAAACCAGATTCTTCGACAATCTCAGATAAGCGCGCTGACTTCTGCGACAACAGGCCAACGATGCGTAGCCGGTCGGCATCGGCAATGGCTTTGACAAAATTAACCATTTCATTTTCATGCATAAATTCAGCCTCGTAAAACTAATTAGATATATATCTAATTGAATTATATGGTCAAAATATCTGGTTGTCAAGTATAGAATCCTTGATCTATTACAAACCATAACGACAAGTACGTTAGCGATCCGGGCGCTGCGGTATAATGCCGAATAGATAAGGTCGGTGGAAAGCCTTATGGAGGTGTATCTGTGGATCTGCCCAAACATGCATATTTTCAGGGGAAGATAGTTCCCTACTCGGATGCGAAAGTCGGAGTGGCCACCCACGCGCTCAATTATGGGACGGCGGTGTTTGGAGGCTTGCGCGGCTATTGGAACGTAGATAAGCAAAAGCTCTTTGTTTTTCGACCCTTGGATCACTACCGCCGCTTTCTGAATTCATGCCGGATCATGTGCATGGAATTCAGCCACACCCCCGAGAGTCTGACGGATCTGACGCTGGAAATCCTCCGCCAGGATGCCTACCAGCAGAATGTTTATATCCGCCCATTGGCCTACAAGGCCGATGAAGTGATCGGCGTACGCCTGCATAACCTGAAAGACGAATTGACCATTTTTGCGATGCCTTTCGAGCAATATATTAAGAATGATACGGCCGCTCACGTGACAATTTCCTCCTGGCGCCGCATCGATGATAATGTCATCCCGGCGCGCGGCAAGATCAGCGGTGCATATGCCAGCTCAGCGCTGATAAAAACGGACGCAGCCCGGTCCGGATTCGACGAAGCACTCGTTATGACACAGGATGGACATCTGACTGAGGGCAGCGCCATGAATATCTTCATGCTCCGGGATGGAGTACTGGTGACCCCACCGGTCACGGACAACATTCTGGAAGGAATTACACGGCGTTCGGTGATGGAGCTGGCTGAAAAAGAACTGGGGTTGAAGGTGGTGGAACGATCGATCGACCGTTCGGAAATTTACATCTGCGACGAATTTTTCCTGACCGGTACCGCGGCTCAAATTGTCGCGGTTACAAAAGTGGACCATCGTCCGGTTGGCAAGGGCGTGATGGGACCGGTGACCGACTCTTTGTGCAAGTTGTTCGATGCCGTAATCCATGGGAACAGTTTAATGTATGCCCATTGGACGGTGGCGGTGTGATATCCATAAATTTCCCGCCGAATAAACCTTCATCCAATCTCTGATACTTAATGGTGGGGATGGGTCAAGGCGCGACCAGAATTAAGCTGTCGTTTCGTTGTTGTGCCAGCCAGTCCTGTACGGCATGTTCCTGGAGTGCCAGCAAAGCATCCGGGGAGAGAGGCCGGTCAAGCTGGCGGGCTGCCACAAACAGGATATCGTATCCGGCCTGGATCTGGATTACATCGCTGTATTCCCCAGGCTGGAGAGCGAAAGCAGCTGCTTCGACGGCCGGGTCAGACAGATAACCGCGCGGAAACCAGCCCAATTCACCTTTGGCAAGCGGGTCGTACTGGGCGGCCAGTTCATTGAAGTCCCGGCCAGCCTTCAGATAACCAAGCGCTTGCTGGGCCGCCGCCTCCTCATAAAGCAGAATCTGGATACAGTGAACCTGTTCGGCGGTGGGGGGAACGGAAGCGGTGATCTGGTCGCGCATAAATGCAGCTGCCATCTGGCGGCGCAAATCTGATTTGAAGGTTGTATTCGTATATCCGTGATTTGTCTGCCAGGCAGTCAATGCCTCGGGATTTCCAAGCTGGGCAACCAGGTCATCAATGCGGCTCTGCAGCAAAGCTTCATCCACTTTATACCCTTTTACAGTGGCAGCCTGCTCCAGAAGGAGAATGTCTATAAATTCAAGCCTGACGTTTTTATTAGCTGTTTCCAGGCTGACGGTGAACCCCAGGGCAGCCTGTGCCTTCTGGTAACGCGCCACTTCCGCCTCGAATTCGGGGACGGTGATGCCCTCACCATTGACGGTAACCGCCATTGGGATGGGAGTGATCGTTGGGGTGGGAGAAGGCGTGGGAGTAAGGGTGGCCGGAACCAGATTTGGGCTGCCCGGGGCCGCACAGGCAGTCAGGACCAAAACGAGCAAAAGACTTGCGGATATAAGATTACGCGCTGCCAGGGGGATGGTCATCGGTCAGGATTATACCAATTAAACAAAACAGGGGCACGGCAGCGCGCCATTTCATGGTGCAAGCCGTGCCCCTGCTGGGTTGGATCAGGTTTAGTAATCCATTCCGCCGCCGGGTGGCATGGGGGAGGGTTTTTCCTTTTCGGGAACGTCGGTGATCAGACATTCGGTGGTCAGGATCATGGCAGCGATGGAAGCAGCATTTTCAAGTGCGCCGCGTACCACCTTGAGCGGGTCAATGATGCCAGCCTTGAGCATGTCAGTGTATTCTTCGGTGATGACGTTGTAGCCGAGGTGTTTATTGCCCTGTTCCTTGGCCAGCCGACGGACGTTCTCGATAATGACTGCACCGTCCTGACCGGCATTCTCAGCCAGTTTGCGGATGGGAGCTTCAAGAGCCTTGCGAACAATGGCGACGCCGATGGTTTCATCTTCGCCATCCATTTTGACCTTATCGAGAGCGGCCACGGCATTGATGAAGACGATTTCGCCACCGGGGACGATGCCTTCTTCGATGGCGGCACGTGTGGCAGAGAGGGCATCTTCGACGCGATGCTTCTTCTCCTTAAGTTCGGTCTCGGTGGCTGCGCCAACACGGATGATGGCAACGCCGCCGGAGAGCTTGGCCAAACGCTCTTGCAGTTTTTCCTTGTCGTAGTCGCTGGTGCTCTTGTCGATCTCTACCCGGATCTGCTCGATGCGACCCTTGATCTGAGCGGTATCACCCTTACCGCCAACAATGGTGGTGTTGTCTTTGTCGGCGACGACTTTCTCAGCCTTGCCGAGGTCGTTCAGGGTGGTGGTCTCAAGCTTGCGACCGGTCTCTTCGGAAATGAGCTGACCGTTGGTCAGGGTGGCGATATCCTGCATCATGGCCTTGCGGCGGTCACCAAAGCCGGGGGCTTTGACGGCCAGTACGTTCAACATACCACGCAGTTTGTTCAGCACCAGGGTAGCCAGGGCCTCGCCATCAATATCCTCTGCGATGATGACCAGGTCACGCTTGCCGATCTGGACGAGTTTTTCCAGCACCGGGACGATATCCTGGGCGGCGGAAATTTTCTTGTCGTAGATGAGGATGTAAGGTTCGGTGATCACCGCTTCCATGTGCTCCGAGTCGGTGATGAAGTAGGCCGAGATGTAGCCACGGTCGAACTGCATGCCTTCAACGTACTCCGTCTCGAATTGCATGGACTTGGACTCTTCCACAGTGATGACGCCGTCTTTGCCAACTTTGTCCATCACATCTGCAATCAGTCCGCCGATTTCGGGATCAGCAGCGGAGTTGGTGGCGACTGAGGCGATTTCTTCTTTTGTATCGATCTTCTGGGACATTTTTCGAAGGGCGGTGACTACCGTCTCCACGCCCCGGCTGATGCCGAGTTTCAGGCGCATCGGATTGGCACCCGCGGCCAGGTTTTTCAGGCCTTCGGTAACGATGGCATGCGCCAGAACGGTGGATGTGGTGGTACCGTCACCGGCGATATCATTGGTCTTGGTGGCAGCTTCCTTGAGAAGCTGAGCGCCCATGTTGGCAAAGGGATCTTCCAGTTCGATTTCCTTGGCAACCGTCACACCGTCGTGGGTGATGGTGGGGGAGCCGAACTTCCGGTCGAGGGCCACATTGCGGCCTTTGGGGCCAAGTGTGGTACTGACGGCATTGGCAACTACATCAATGCCTTGTTGGAGCCGCCGACGGGCGTCCTCGGAAAAAACAAGTTGTTTTGCAGCCATAATTCATTCCTCCAAATCTAATTATTTGTTTACTTTACGATGGCGAGGATGTCACTCTCGCGCAGGATGAGCAGTTTCTTGCCATCCACCTTGATTTCAGTGCCAGAATACTTGGCATACAAGACTTTGTCGCCGACGGCTACGTCCATGGCGATGCGCTTTCCGTCTTCGTCACGGTCGCCAGGGCCAATCGCCAGAACCTTGCCCTGTTGGGGTTTTTCTTTGGCCGTTTCGGGGAGCACGATGCCTCCCGCAGTGATGTCCTCTTGCTCGATGGGATCGATCACCATACGGCTGCCGAGGGGTTTGAGATTAAGTGCCATATTTGCCTCCTGATAATATTATTCACGGAATTTTAGCACTCTCTGCATGAGAGTGCTAACATTATGATACCTATCTTCTGTAAAGACGTCAAGGGGAAAAGGAGAGTATTAATAAAGTTCTGATATTTCACCCAATGAGCTGAATCTCCCCCCAATTCCTTACGGTGAAGCTGTGGAAGTTGGCATGGGCGTAGCAAAGCCTGTTGCAACCGGTGTGGTGGCTGGCGTTTGCTTCAGGGCTGCCGTGACTTCAGCGCAGATGGCCAGGCCCACATCCGCGTTGCGGATGAGGATGTCGTTGTCGGGATAGGCCGCCTTAAGCGGTTTTAACAGACTCTCCACTTCAGGGCAATATTCGGGCTTATTGGGGGCGAAAGCCGATAAAACAGAGCCGAGATCGAGGTAATACGTGGCGCTGTTGGGATTGAGCACCAAAGGTTTCACTTCAACGCCGACACAATCGCTTCCAGCCAGTACGGCCGCACACGATGCCGCCGCATCACAGCCTTCCACGGCACAGCGTAGCGCAATGATGGAAGTTTCAAAATTGCGGCCCCTTTTATAAATATCCCCCAGTTGGCCATACAGGTCGGCATTGGTCGGATCCAATTCGATGGCTTTTTGGGCATTCAGCGCGGCTGCAAAAAATTGTCCCTGCTGTGCATACGTCTTCGCAATGGCCAGGTAAGGCGAAGGATCATTGATCTTGAGTTGGTCGTTTATGGTGATTGCCTTGGCATAGTTTGAACGTGCATTGTTGTAGAGATCACTCTGTTGAGCTGGGATGGTGCTTAGAAAAGCCAGGGTGCGGTAATTGTGTCCAATGGTGATGTAAAGGAAGGTCAGGTTGGGGTTGATCTCAAGGGCCTTTTGGTATTCTTCAATCGCCTGGCGATAATTGGCGGTGGATTCGAGGTAATAGCCATACACTCGATGTACATCCATCACTTGTGGGCCAAGTTCCAGCGCAGGTCCGATATATAGATCAGCCTGGTTCCATTTCTGCTCATCCACCAGGATTTCAGCGTAATATGCCAGTGCCAGAGGATTTTGGCTGTCCAGGCTGATGGCATGCACGGCATCCTGATCAGCATCGAAAATGAAATCGGCGGCTTTTTTGTCGCCGGTGCGCAGGGGGTCCAGGGCGGGATCAGCATTCCAGTCCTGAACGAAAGCCCGGATGGCAAAAGCGTTGCTGCTATCGGGGGCGATGGCAACGGCCTGATTGGCAGATTGCAGGGCTTCCGTAAGCCGTGTCAGGCGGTCAGCATCGTTGGAAAGCAGGCGGGAGGAATAGGCCTGGATGCGGGCCAGTTCGGTCCAGACCCGTGGATCGTTGGCACTGCCCTGGGTGGTTGCCTGCTGGTACGCCGCGATGGCAAGGTTCAGAGCGCCGGCTTTGAATTGGGTTTCTCCTTCCAGGACCAGGGAGTTAATCGTTCGCGTGGACGTGGGAGTTGGATCAAAAGGACTGCGGATGGTACCCTTCCATAGCCGCGTGGTAAACCAAATCCCGGCGAGGATGAGCATCACCAGTATGAACAAACGATACAGGTTGGATGTCCGGCGCTGGTAGAACAATGTCCGGCGGCGTTTCACTTTCATGGTGTTGGACTTGTTTCAGGAGTTGCAGAAGCCTGCGGGGAGGCCGTCCCGAGGTTCTTTCCACACAGTTCCTGGGCATATTCGGCGTTATAGACGGCATACTCGTTTGCACGGAAAGTATCCAGGATGGTTTGTGTGAGCAGCAGGGCTTCGCCGCAACGATCGCTTTGAGCCAGCGCAAGGGCATAGGTGTAAAAGTATATGGGGATCCAGGAATCATTGTCCGTTGGAGTCAATGGCAGGATGGCTTGGTCATCGGCTGTCTTGCCGCCATCAATTGCCAATGAAAATTGTTCGATGGCACCCTCCCAGTCATTATTTTTGTAGAGCATATAACCCCAATTACCACGCAGGTAAGGATCAGCCGGCGCATCTTGAACTGCCGCATCCGCATATTGTTCGGCCTGGATGTACTGACCGACGGTAGCCAGGGCGCGGGAACTGTAGAGTTCCGGCTGGTAATCAGACGGATTGAGGGTATTGGCAAGCGTGTATTGCTGGATGGCCTGGTCTATCACTCCCAAAGCCTTATACGTAACGCCGAGTTGAAGGTGGATTTCAGAGATATTCTTGTTGATGTTTATGGTGGCCAGATATTCCTGAACAGCCAGCTCGCGGTTGTCGGTGAGCTGGTAGATATAAGCACGCGCCCAGTGCGCCTCCAGGCTGTTGGGTGCCAGGGTGGTGGCTATCCTGGATTCGTCAATAGCGGTTTGGATGGGGTCGATATGTGGTCCAGCGTTATTCTCAAACATCTTGCCATATAAAAAAGCGTCATAGGCATGTGCCAGGCCATTGTTTGGATCCATGCGCAGGGCCTCTTGTAGAGATTCATCTGCCGCATTGTAATCGCCTTTTTGGGTCAGAGCCCAACCGCGCACTGCTTGCGCCATCGAACTATTCGGGTTAAGCAGTAAGGAGTTTTCAGAGTTAACCAAGGCATCCTCGTATTTCCCAGCGAAAATCTGAACCCGTGCCAAAGCAATGTAGAGCAGCGGGTCACTCGGTGATATGCGGATGGCCTGCATGTAATTATCTATCGCCTGAAGCAGTTTCCCCTCGGTAAACAGGCTCTCCGCCTCGGTGACGTAGGACTCGGGGGCACGTGTGACCGTGGGGGTTGGCATGAGCGGTGTTAGTGCCGTTGGCAGGACGAACCGGTCAACGTAAGTGAAAATTGCAATTAAAATAATCACAACAACGACCAAGAACCAATTGATTCTCGGTCGCCGGCGGCGCATATTCCATTTCGAACCTCGCAGGTACATGCAATCATCTTACCATTTGATGCAAAGGGGCGTCAATCCCGCCAATCCTCTTGTCAGACAACCCGCTTGCGGCTAGAATGGAAGCATGGAGTTCGACGTCTTCACGCTCCTGCCTGAAGTCTTCCCCCCTTACCTTGATAGCAGCATCCTTCAACGCGCCCGACAGCGTGGGTTGATCGATGTGCGGGTGCATAATATTCGTGATTGGGCCACTGACAAGCACCACGTCACCGACGATGAACCGTATGGCGGCGGAGGTGGAATGGTTATGAAAGTTGAACCTGTCTTTGCGGCTGTCGAAAGCGTGCTCGGGCGCTCCGCCTCTCAAGGCGAGGCTGGCTGCCCGATCATATTACTAACGCCTCAAGGACGCGTTTTCAACCAGGCCGTGGCGATGGAGTTGATCCAGCATGCCCGCCTGGCCTTGATTTGCGGCCGTTACGAAGGTGTGGATGAGCGCATCCGCGCGCATCTGGTAACCGACCAGATCTCGATCGGTGATTACGTATTAACGGGGGGTGAACTCCCGGCATTGATCCTTATTGATGCGCTTTCCCGCCTTCTTCCGGGTGTCCTAGGCGATCCCGATGGCCCTTTCGACGATTCCCACGCATCAGGCTTGCTCGAATACCCGCACTACACCCGCCCACCGGAATTCCGCGGCTGGGCTGTCCCCGATATCCTGATTTCCGGAAACCATGCCCGCATTGCGACCTGGCGGCACGAACAATCCCTGCGGCGGACGTTCAAGCAACGCCCGGATCTACTGGAAAGAGTAGAACTGGATGAGTCAGACCGTAAACTGCTGAAAAAAATCATTAAAGAGGAGAAGCAAGATGAAGTTTAATTACGGCAAGATTTTCCTGCTCGGTTTTGGTTTCTTCGGGGTGAGTGTCATCTGGAGTATCTACAATGCCTTTGTACCGCTTTTCCTGGCGAACAAGTTCCATCTTGCCCCATGGCTGATTGGCCTTTTTATGACCTTCGACAATATTGCGGCACTCTTCATCCAGCCACCGGTGGGTGCCTGGTCGGATCGGTTACGCACACCCATCGGCCGGCGTATGCCGTTCATCCTGATCGGTGCACCGATCGGGGCGATCGCTTTTGGGTTGATTCCGATCGCGGCGGTCCTGCCACTTTTTGTCGCCTGCACCAGCACCTTGCTGCTCAGTATGGCATTTTGGCGGACACCCGTGGTTGCCCTGATGCCCGACATTACTCCTTCGCGGTTTCGCTCCCAAGCCAACGGCGTCATCAACCTGATGGGAGGGATCGGTACCATTATTGCATCACTGGTAGGCAGCACCCTGTATGAGATCAATATTGCCTTCCCCTTCTGGATGGGCTCCGGGTTGGTCATCCTTGCTGCGCTTCTGGTTTTCCTCTTCATAAAGGAGCCGAAGGAATTCGGGGAAAATGAGAAACAACCCAACATGTTCCAAAGCTTGAAGGAAGTGGCGCAGGATGCTGACAAAAGCGGCCTGCGCATCCTCCTGGCGATCTTTTTCTGGTTCCTGGCCTACACCGGTATCGAGGCCTTTCTGACCCTGTATGCCACCAAGTATCTGGGAATTCCTGAAGGCGATGCAGGGCGGTTAATAGGACACATGGGTATTTTCTTTGTCCTTTTTGCGCTGGTTGCTGGAATTATTGGCAGCCGTATTGGCCGACGAATTACCATTTCCATCGGCATCATAGGGATGGCAGGATTGATTTTGCTCATTGCAATGCTGCCGGTCAGCCTGCTCACCACCACGCTGACGAAACTGCCCGTTCTGGGTACCATTCGGGTGCTTAACCTGTTCCTGATGGGAGCAGGCATAGCCTGGTCTTTCATCAACATCAATTCCCTGCCGATGGTAGTGGATTTGACCACCCTGGCCCGAGTAGGCACTTTCACAGGCTTGTATTACCTCTTCTCCACTTTTTCTGCCATCGTGGGACCCAACCTGAATGGTTGGATCGTTCAACTCAGTGGTAACAATTACAATTTGATGATGTTCGTGGCACCAGTTTTCCTGATGATAGCATTGGGCTTGATGCTTGGGGTCCGACGCGGTGAGGCCAAAACCACGTAACAGCGAATGACTGAAAGTTCTGCTGTGTGAGGACACCGGTGAGAAAGAAAGCTCCCATGAAAAAAACACGCCTGGTTATCGCGATTCTGGCCGCGCTTACCCTGTTGATACCAGGGTGTGCGCCCAAAGCGGCCGACTGCAAACAGCCGGATGTTTTTTGTGTTGGCCTGGTCACACAGGTTGGCCGGCGCGATGATCGATCCTACAACCAGGCTGCCTGGGATGGCGTCCAACGGGCCAGGAACAGTGGGGCGGCCGACTGGATTGCCTCCATTGAAACGGTGGATGCCAGGGATTATGAAGAAAACATGCGCGTATTCGGGGAAGCTGGCTACGATGTGATAGTCACGGTCGGGAGTGGGATGAGTGATTCCAGCCGAATTGCGGCAGCCGCATATCCGGATTCGTACTTTATCGGCCTGGACCAGGATCAATCGACCGGCCAGGAGTTCAATCCCAATTTGATCGGGCTGGTTTTCGCCGAGGACCAGATTGGCTTTCTGGCGGGTGCACTGGCGGCCTTGATGTCACAGACCGGTCAGATTGGCGCGGTGTGTGCCAGTGATGCGTTGCCGTCCATGCAGCGCTATGGCGAAGGATTCCTGGCCGGCGCGGCTTATATCAGTCCCTCGGTCGAGGCGACAGTTACTTATCATAATGAGGTAGGTCTGGATAAGACCTTCGATGATCCGGAATGGGGTGCGGCAACAGCCAATGCGCTGGTTGATTCTCGGACGGATATCATCTTCGGCATTGGCGGCGAAACCGGGAACAATGCCATTGTTGCCGCAGTGGCGCGCGGCGCCTATGCAATTGGCGCAGATACCGACCAATACTACGCCTTGCCGGTGGCCGCTCCGCATTTGTATGTGAGCGTTATGAAATTGATTTCCCCGGGGGTGGCGGAGCTAATAAAAACGGCCAGGGACGCTCAAGCGGGGAACGCCGTTTTCCCAAGCGGAAATTATGCAGGTCAGGTAGGTCTGTCATCCTACCATGAGCTGGCTTCGACCGTCCCGGATAATGTAAAATTGCGCATGGATGAGTTGAATCGAGCTTTACAATCAGGCGAGATTCAAACTGGAGTAACGATAACCAATCCAGGATAGCCGGGATGTATGTCATATGTCAAATCTCATCTTGTTTTAATGCCAAATTGCCTGTATACTAAACTGAAGGGTAATTTACAACCTGATGATCCATAGTTCAAAAAAAGGAGGTGCACCCCGCAACCTGCAAACTGCAAGATATCACCCTTTGCTTGAAAATCTCTGCTTATCCATGTTCGAAATAAAAAAGGAGAAGAAAGAATATGAAGAAATTAAGTGTTGTTTTCACAGTTTTGGT
>Ga0209253_10000809_pt1 | contig 27170 bp, 18 predicted proteins | sample FrelakmetBRP12BR_FD_187145 | JGI IMG/M metagenome (GOLD analysis project Ga0209253, IMG submission 187145) | Freshwater lake sediment microbial communities from the University of Notre Dame, USA, for methane emissions studies - BRP12 BR (SPAdes)... | ecosystem: Environmental > Aquatic >...
GAACATGCCCGGAAACATGATGTCCGGCATGGACTCGAGGCGGAGCAGGCGGCCCGAGATGAGCCCGACCGCCACGACGGCGAGGAACACCATCACGGTCGTGACGGGCCGGTCGAGCGCGAGGCGGGTGTGGCGCATGTGGTCCTCAGCCCGTGGTGGCAGCAGCCTCGGCAGGGGACGCCGCGGGTGCCACGTAAGTCTTCCGGTCGAGCACCGCATACACGACCGGGATCACGAGCAGCGTCAGGAAGGTCGTGAGCAGCACGCCGCCGATCACGGTGATGGCCATGGGCGCGCGCACCTCGGCACCCTCGCCGAGGCCGAGTGCCATCGGCATCAGGCCAAGGATGGTCGTGAGCTTGGTGATCAGGATCGGTCGCAGGCGCAGCCTGCCTGCCTCCACGATTGCGTCGTGCTTCGCGAATCCGCGCTCCCGGGCCTTGTTGACCGCGTCGATGAGCACGATGGACTGGTTGACCACGATGCCCGCCAGCATGATGAGGCCGATGTAGGCCACGACGTTGACCGTCGTGCCCGTGAGCCACAGTGCCCACACCGCGCCCGTGATCGCGAGCGGGATGGTGAGCAGGATGACGAACGGGTGGATCAGCGACTCGAACTGAGAGGCCATGACCAGGTAGACGAGGAAGATCGCCAGCAGCAGCACGAACTGCAGCGAGCGGAACGAGTCTTTCATCTCCTCGCTCTGGCCGGAGAGGAAGGCCGTCGTGCCGACGGGCAACTGGACTTCCGACACGATGCGCTGCAGGGCGACCACGGCGGAGCCCAGGTCGCCCTTCGCCAGGTTCGCCGAGACCACGGCCACCCGCTCCTGCGCGATGCGGCGCACCTCGGCCGGGCCTACCGCGAGCTGCACGTCGGCGACCGAGCTCAGTGTCACCGGGTGCTCGCTGCCCGGGTTCACGATCAGGTTGCGGACCTCCTCGATGGACGCCGCGCGGGTGTCCACGCTCCGCACCAGCACGTCGATCTGCTTGTCGCGGAGCTTGTACCGGGTCGCCACCTCGCCGCGCACGCTGTTCACCAGTCGGTCGGCGATGTCGCGCACCGCGAGTCCCAGCTGGGCCGCGCGCTCCTGGTCGAACACCACCTGGATCTCCGGGTTCCCGGCCTCGACGGTGGTCTTCACGTCTGCAAAGTGCTCGTCCGCCAGCATCTTCGCTCGCACCTGCCCGGCGGCGGCCTTGAGGCGCTCGAGGTCATAGCCGGACACGACGACCTCGAGGGGCGTGGACATGCTGAAGAGTGCCGGCCGGCTGAAGCGGTACTGCAGGCCCGGCAGGGCGTCGAGACTCTTGCGCATTCCGGCCATGGCGGCGTCCTCGTCCGCGCGCCGCGAGCCCTTCTGAAGGGTAATGCTGAGCCGGCCGGTGTTCTCGCCCGCATCCACCGGGTTGGCGTCGAGGCGGTTGCCGGTGCCGGCGACGGAGTAGGCGAGGGCGACGTCGCCCAGTTTCTTGCTGGCCTGCTGCGCCGCGCGCATGGAACGATCGGTCTGCTCGAGCGGCGTGCCCGGCGGCAGCCGCAAGTCCACGTTGAACTCGCCCTGCGACATCTGCGGGATGAGCTCCGTGCCGAGCCGCGGCAGGATCAGGACGATCGTGAGCACGAAGAGCGCCGCCGCCGAACCGATCGTCTTCGCCGGGTGGGCGAGTGCCCAGCGGATCGCGCCGGGGTAGCGGTCGTCGGCCCAGCGGTTCAGCGCCTGCGTCACGCGAACCAGCGGGGCGAGCGCGAGCGCGCAGGCGCGCGCAATCCAGCCGAACCCCGTGCGCAGCACGGACGCCACGCGTGCCAGCAGCACTTCGATGCGCCTGGGCGTGCGGGGCCCGGTGGCCGCTACGGGTGAGTCCCCAATGTGGTGTCCGCGCCCGGCGGCGAGCATCGGTACGAGCGTGAGCGCAACCACCAGCGAGAACGACAGCGCGAAGGTCACCGTGAGGGACTGGTCGCGGAAGAGCTGCCCGGCGACGCCGGTGATGAACACCATCGGGAAGAACACCGCGACCGATGTCAGGGTGGCGGCCGTCACCGCCATCGCCACTTCCGCCGTGCCCTGGCGCGCGGCCTCACTCCGTTCCATGCCGTGTTCCTGCTTGCGCACGATGCACTCGAGCACGACGACGGCGTTGTCCACCAGCATGCCGACGGCGAGCGCGATGCCGCCGAGCGACATGATGTTGAGCGACAGGTCGAAGGCGTACATGAGCACGAAAGTGCCGAGCACCGAGACCGGGATGGCGATGCCGCTGATGAGCGTGGCCCGTGCGTCCCGGAGGAACGCGTAGAGCACCAGGATCGCGAGCAGGCCGCCGATCAGGGCGGCGCTCTTCACCTCGCCGATGGCCGCCGCGATGAACGTGGACTGGTCGTAGACCGTGCGCACCTCCGTGCCTTCCGGCAGGCTTTTCTTAAGGTCCTCGAGTCGCTTCTGCACGCCCTCGGCGAGCAGCACCGTGTTCGCGTCGCCCTCCTTGTAGACGGCGAGCTCGATGGCCTCGCGGCCGTCCACGCGGGTGATCGCCTCGCGGTCCTTGTAACCCCGTGTGACGCTGGCCACGTCCTTGAGGTAGACCGGCTGCCCGTCGCGGGTCGCGATGATCGCGTTCGCCATCTGCTCGATGGACTCGAACTCATTCAGCGTGCGCACCAGGAAGCGCTGCATGCCCTGCTCGAGCCGGCCGCCGGAGAGGTTGACGTTTTCGGCGCGGATGCGCCGGGTCACGGTGTCGATCGAGAGCCCGAGCTGCGCGAGCTTCTGCTGGTCCACCAGGACCTGCACCTCGTCCTCGTAGCCGCCGCTCACCTTGACCGCCGCCGAGCCCTCGACCGCCTCGAGGTCCGGCTTCAGGCGGTCCTCGGCGAAGCGTCGCATGGACTTCAACCGCTCGACGCTCTCCTCGCGCGCCCGGTCGCCGGTTTCGAGGAACGCGAGGCGCAGCACCGGCTCGCTCGACGGGTCGAAACGCAGCAGCAGTGGCCGCTTCGCTTCGAGTGGCAGCTGCAGGAGGTCGAGCTTCTCGCGCACGTCGATGCCCGCGACATCCATGTCCGTGCCCCAGACGAACTCGAGCGTCACGTCGGATTGCCCCGCACGCGAAACGGAGCGCACCTGGCGCACGTTGCGGATGATGCTGACCGCTTCCTCCACGGGCCGCGTCACCAGCGTCTCGAGCTCGAGCGGCGCCGCGCCCGGCAGCTCAGTGCGGATCGTGATCGTGGGGTAGGAGAGGTCGGGAAGGAGGTTGAGCTTCAGCCGCGACAGGGAGACGAGGCCGAAGAGCGCGATGGCCACCGTGCACATGACGATGGTCACGCGTCGGCGGATCGCGAAATCGATCAGCTGCATGCAAATCCCCCGAGACGGCGCCGGCGCGGCGCGCGCTTAACCGGCCTTGGCCGTGCCGCCGGCGGGCGCCGCGGCGGGCACGGAGTCGTCCACGACCTTGACGGCGGTCCCTGACTTGAGCCCCGCCTGCCCGACCACGACCACGCGCTCGCTGCCCTTGAGGCCTTTAACGACCTCGATCCAGCCGTTGTTGACGAGGCCGGTCTCGATGCGTTGCTGCTGTGCCTTGCCGCCGACCACGACGTAGACGGACTGCTCGCCGTCCGCATCGAGGATTGCGCTGCGTGGCAGCTGCAGCGCGTTGTCGCGCCGCTCGTACACGACGTTGACGCGCGCAAACATGCCGGGCTTCAGGCGGCGCGAGGGGTCAGGCACCTCGACCTCGGCCCTGAACGTGCCGGTCTGGGGATCCACGGTCGGGCTGATCCGCGCGATGCTTGCCGCGAAGTGCTCGCCGCCGAGCGCATCCACCACGACGTCCACCGCCTGCCCCGGGGCGAGCTTGCGGAACTCCTTCTCGGGCACGTGGACGTAGGCCACGAGCGGGTCGAGGTTCGTCACGCGGAAGGTCGGGTCGTTCGGCTTGATGGTGTTGCCGACCTTGATGTGCCGCGCCGAGACGACGCCCGCGATCGGCGCGCGGATCTCCGTGTAGGAGAGTTCGAGCCTCGCGCTGTCGTAAGCCGCCCGCAGCGCGTCGAGGTCGAACTTCGCGTTCTCCGCCGTGCCCTTGGCGACCAGGCCCTTCTCGCTCAGCTCGAGCTGGCGGTTGTAGTCGCGCTCGAGCTTGCGCAGGTTCGCGTCGGTCTGCGCGAGTTCTAGCCTCAGGCGGTCGCCATCGAGGCGAGCGAGCACCTGGCCTGCAGTGACGTTGTCGCCTTCCTCGACGAAGATCTGGCGGACTTCTCCACCGACCTTGGCAACGACCTCGGCTTCGTCGTGCGCCTCGATCGGCGCGGTACCGGAGTACACGGCGACCATCGGCGCCCGCCTGAGCGCCTGGACCTCGACCGGCACCGAGTTGTCGGCCTCGGCCGCGTCCTTGTCCTTGGCCTTGCCGTTGCTGCAGCCCGCAACCAGCACGGCGGCAAGCGCCACGGCCAGGGCCGGCCAGACTAGGGGACGGATCGCGAGCCGTTGCGTGGAATCTGGTTTGAGCACGGGAGGGCCCTGGAGTCGGTCAGAACTCCGCTAATGTTAAGGGCCTATAGTGTTGTAGTCAAGTACAACACCATTCACGTTTGGAGCCGGCCGGCCGGCGAGCCCGGTCAGCCGCCGGGCTCGGCCCGCGCGACGTACTTCGGCTCGAGCTTCACGTAGTCGGCGGTGATCTGCGCCGCTTCGGCCAGGATGGCGTCCGGCGGGTCCTTGATCTCGTCGACCGACTTGAGCGGCGCCTCGCCGAGCGCCGTCCTGCGGGTGTTCTCGCGGGCAAGCCTTTCCTGGGTGAGACGCTCGCGCTCCGCCTTGCGGTCCTTGAGGTTGAGCGAAATGCTCTTTTCCTTGCGCATGGCGTCGATCGCCCCGATTTCGGCCTGGGCGTAGCGGAAGTCCGGATCGTCCGCGACGCGAGCGTCGTGGTCGCGCTGCAGTTCGCCGAGCACGGGCGTCACCGAGCCGTCGGGCTTGAAGGCTGCCGACCGGATGCGGTTCCAGGGCAGCGCGCCGTCGCGCGAACTCTCGCCGACTTCCTCCGGGCTGATCGCGGAGGGCAGCCGGATGTCGGGCTGGACGCCCCGATTCTGCGTGCTGTCGCCGGTGACCCGGTAGTACATGCCGATGGTCACCGTGAGCTGGCCGTAGCCCGGGTCCTGCCCGAGCGCGAAACGATCGAGCGGGTAGAGGTTCTGCACGGAGCCCTTGCCGTAGGTCTCCTGGCCGATGACGATGCCGCGGCCATAGTCCTGCATCGCGGCGGCGAAGATCTCCGACGCCGAGGCGCTGAAGCGGTCCACCAGGATCGTGAGCGGCCCGGCGTACGCGACCCCCTGGTCGTCCGATTCGAGGACCTCGACCTTGCCGCCGGCCTCGCGCAACTGCACGACCGGGCCCTTGGGCACGAACAGGTTTACGAGCCCGATCGCCTCGGTGAGGTGCCCGCCGCCGTTCTCGCGCAGGTCGAGGACCAGGCCGTCGATGCCGCCTTCCTTCTTGAATTCGTCGATCAGGCGGCGGACGTCCCGGGTCGTGCTGCGGTAGTTGTCGTCGCCCGCGCTGCGCGCGTCGAAGTCCTGGTAGAAGGACGGGACGTCGATCACGCCGATCCTGAGTTCCTTGTCCCCGCGCTTCACCTTGCGCAGTTCTTTCTTCGCCGCCTGTGCCTCGAGCGTGATCTTCTTGCGGGGCAGGGTGACGACGTGCTCGGCCGTGCCCGGCGCGGCGTTGCCGGACAGGATCTGCAGGCGCACGAACGAGCCGCCCGGGCCCCGGATCAGGGCCACGACGTCGTCGAGTCGCCAGCCCACGACGTCCACCATCTCGCCGGTCTTGCCCTGCCCGACCGCCAGGATGTGGTCCGTTGCCTTGAGTTCGCCGCCCTCCTGTGCCGACCCGCCCGGCATGACCTCCATGATCGTCACGTAGTCGTCCACGATCTGCAGCGACGCACCGATGCCCTCGTAGGACAGGCTCATCTGGATGCGGTATTCCTCGGAATTGCGCGGCGAGAAATAGTTCGAATGAGGGTCGAAGACGCTCGCAAACGAGTTCATGAAGTTCTCGAACACGTCGTCCGACGTCACCTGCTCGCTGCGCTTGGCGGCACGCTCGTAGCGTTTCTGCAGGATGTCGCGCGCCTGCGGCCAGGTCTTGTCCGCGAGCATCAGCGACAACGCGTCGTTCTTGACGCGCTTGCGCCAGATCTCGTCGAGCTCCGCACTGGTGCCGGACCAGGGCGCGTGCTCGCGGTCGAACTCGAACGACTCCTGCACCGTGAAATCGGGCTCGGTCTTCAGTGCCTCGAGCGCATAGGCCATGCGCTCCCGGTTGCGAGCCTGGAAGCGGTTGTAGATCGCGAACGCCGGCCCGAGCCGGCCCTGCGAAATGGCGTCGTCCAGCTGGTAGCGGTAGCGCTCGAACTCCTCGATGTCGCTCGCGAGGAAGTAGCCGCGGTTGCCGTCCAGCGACTCGACGTAGCGGTCGAGCACGAGCGAGGAGACGGGGTCGTTGATCGGAGCCTGACGGTAGTGCGAGCGCTCGAACACGCTGCTGACGAGGCGGGACACCTTGCCTTCCCGATCGGTCGGCGCGAGGTCGGCCCCGTTCGCCCCCGGCGCGGCCGACGGCGCGCGCGCCGTGCCGAGCAGCAGCGTGCAGGCGGCCACCACCGCGGCCGCGAAGGCCGTGGCGCCGCCGCGGCCCCGCGTCCGGAGCCTCGACGATGCTTCTTCCCGACCACCTGCCTGATACACTTCTCGTGACCTCGACTCTGTGACTTATCCAACTAGGCTAGAGGCATGACGGCCGCGACTCAAGCGCCGTCGTGTCGTGCGGCTGCGACATCCGTGCGACCACTCACTGTTCTCACCGGGATCGTGCTCGGATCGTCCGCCGCGACGACATTCGGCCTGGGGGCGACCCTGGTCGTATTCCTGGTGCTGTCCGGCGAGTATCCGCAGTTCCGCGCCGAACTGCCGTTGCTGACCCTCTATTTCGCGCTCTTCGCGGGTTTGACAGCGCTCGCGGCGATCAGTTTCGTCGGGCAGGCACGAGAGCGTCCCTGGCGGCGGCGGGCCCAGTTCGCGATGTGGGGCGCGCTCGCGGCGCTGGCCGCGCTCTACTGGTCGACCCGCGGCTGAGCGGAGGTGGGTGGGCGTCCCTCGCACGGCAGCCAGGGCCTGCCTCCACGCCCGCGACATTCATTGCTTTTCGTCGCTCCAGGCATACGCCGCGAGCATGCGCCAGACCAGGATGAGGCCGGCAGGCCCGAGCAGCAGCGTCCAGGCGGCCGGCCGGAGGCGCGCGAGATCCGCGGCGAAGTCAGCGTAGAAAGCTCCTGGGCCACCGCCACCGTAGGGGCCGAGCAACTCCACGCCCGTCATGTAGACCAGGAACGGCAGCGCGACGGCGCCGAAGGCGAACCCCGCGAGTAGCCACCGGGTGTGGTGTCCAGACTTCATCTGCGGCATCCTGCGTCCCGGCGGCGGGAACCGCAATAGTCCACTGAGGATGATCGCGAGCATGCAGACCGTGCGGACCGCCGTCATCGGCGTTGGTTACCTGGGCCGGTTTCACGCCCAGAAATACGCCACCCTGCCGCAGTCGCGGCTGGTGGCCGTGGTGGACCCCGACCCCGCCACGCGCGAGCGCGTCGCCGCCGAGGTCGGCTGCCGCGCTGTCGGGGATTTCCGCGAGATCCTGGGCGAGGTGGATGCGGTGAGCATCGCGACGCCCACGCCGGTCCACCACGCCATCGCAAGCGAGTGCCTGGAACGCGGCGTCCACGTCCTGGTCGAGAAGCCGGTCACCGAGACGCTCGAGGAGGCGAGGAGCCTGATCGCGCTCGCCGCGCGCAAGGGGCGCATCCTCCAGGTCGGGCACCTCGAGCGGTTCAACCCGGCCATCCTGGCGCTCGAGGGCACGCTAGGCACGCCACGCTTCGTCGAGTCGCACAGGCTGGCGCCGTTCAAGGAACGCGGCACCGACGTGAACGTCGTGCTGGACCTCATGATCCACGACATCGACCTGATCCAGAGCCTGGTGCGCGCGCCAATCGTCTCGATCGACGCGGTTGGGACGTCGGTATTCTCCGCTGGTCTCGACATCGCGAACGCCCGCATCCGCTACGCGAACGGCTGCGTCGCAAACACGACGGCCAGCCGCATCAGCATGAAGATGGAGCGCAAGCTCCGTCTCTTCCAGGACGATGCCTACGTGTCCATCGACCTGCAGCAGAAGGTGCTCACCGTCGTGCGCAAGCCGCCGGAAGGTTCGGGCGCGGCGCTCGGGCAGGTCTCGATCGAGGAGCGCACCTACGAACAGGGCGACGCGCTCAGGCTCGAGATCGAGGCGTTTCTCGGGTCGATATGCGAGGGCCGCCCGCCGGTGGTGTCCGGCGAGGACGGACTGCTTGCGCTCGAGACCGCCCTCAGGATCACCGAACTGGTGCAGGGCGAGGCAAGGCAGCCGTGAAGCGCGGACACTACGCCGGGCGAGACTTCCGTCGCGCAATCACCATCGAGGACCTGCGCCGCATCGCGCGCCGCCGGCTTCCAAACTTCAGCTACGAATACGTAGAGGGCGGAGCGGAGGACGAAGTCACGCTGCGCCGCAACCGCGACGTGTTCGAGCGGATCGCGTGGCTGCCGCGTGCGCTCATCGGTGCGGGACCGCCGGACCTTGGCACCGAGGTGTTCGGGCGACAGGTCAATATGCCGATCGTCATTGCCCCGACAGGCTTCAACGGCCTGCTCTGGCCGCAGGGCGACGTCGCGCTCGCAAGGGCGGCGACCGAGGCGGGAATACCATTCACTCTCAGCACCGCTTCGAACTGCGCGGTCGGCAGGCTCGCGGCGGCCGTGCAGGGCAACCTCTGGTACCAGCTCTACGCCTACAAGGACCAGAGCGTCGTCGATCGCCTGATCGACCGCGTGGCCGAGGCCGGTTGCGAGGTGCTGGTGATCACCGCCGATGCTCCGGTGCTCGGCGCGCGCGAGTGGGACCAGCGCAATTACCGGACGCCGATGAAGCTGAGCCTCGCGAGCAAGCTCGACGTGCTGCGGCACCCGCGCTGGCTCGCGCAGGTGATGCTGCCCTCCGGCGCACCGACTTTCGAGAACCTGACGGAATTCCTGCCGCCTGGGAAGTACTCGGCGCTGATCGGCGCGAAGTACAGTTTCTCGCAGATCAACTCGCGCCTGTCGTGGCACGACGTCGAACGGATCCGCAAGCGCTGGGCCGGCAAGCTCGTCGTGAAGGGGCTGCTCTGCGTCGAGGACGCGCGGCGCTCGGTCGAGGTCGGCGCCGACGGCATCGTGCTTTCCAACCACGGAGGGCGGCAGCTGGACGGCGCCGTCTCCGGCGTGGAGCTGCTGCCGGCGGTCGCCTCTGAGGTCGGGGAACGTCTCACCGTGATGGTGGATGGCGGATTCCGGCGGGGAGGCGACGTGCTGAAGGCGGTCGCGCTCGGCGCGCGCGCGGTGTTGATCGGGCGCGCCGCCCTGTACGGGCTAGCAGCCGGCGGCGAGGCCGGCGCCAGTCACGCGCTCGGAATGCTCCGGGCCGAGATGGACCGCGCGATGATGCTGCTCGGCTGCGGTTCGATCTCCGATCTCGGGCGGCACCTGATCCGCTCCTGATCCTGGCGACGAATTCAATGGCCGGCGACGGGCCGGCACTGGGGGAGAAATGCGCGCAGTCATCTGCAGGGAACTCACCGGAATCGACGGGCTTGCGCTCGTGAGCGACTGGCCGGAACCCGTACCGGCGCCCGGCGAGGTCCTCATCGACGTCAAGGCGGCCGCGCTCAATTTTCCGGACGTGCTCATGATCCGCGGGCTCTACCAGGACCGGCCGCCGCTGCCATTCGTCGTTGGCACCGAGATGTCCGGCATCGTGAGCGCGGTGGGAGAGGGCGTGTCGGGGCTGCGCGTCGGAGATCGCGTGGTCGCCGCCTGCGGGCGCGCGATGGCGGAGCAGGTCGCGGCGCGCGCGTCGCTGGTCATTCCCGCTCCGCCGAGCCTCTCGTTCGAGTCGGCGGCGGGAATCTGCGTGACCTACTTCACGAGCATGTATGCGCTGAAGCAGCGTGCCCGGCTCGCGCCCGGCGAATCGCTGCTGGTGCTCGGTGCCGCGGGCGGCGTCGGCACGACTGCGGTGCAACTCGGCCGGCAGATGGGAGCGACGGTCATTGCCGCCGCCAGCAGCGACGAGAAACTCGAGCTCGCGCGATCGCTGGGCGCCGAGCACCTGGTCAACTACGCGACCGAAGACCTGCGCCAGCGCCTCAAGGAGATCACCGGCGGCAAGGGCGTGGACGTGGTGTACGACCCGGTGGGAGGCGATCTCGCGGAGCCCGCGCTGCGCAGCATGGCCTGGGGCGGGCGGTATCTCGTCATCGGCTTTGCCGGCGGGGAGATCCCCAGCCTTCCGCTCAACCTGCCGCTGCTCAAGGGCTGCTCGGTGGTCGGCGTCTACTGGGGCAGCTTCACCCAGCGCGAGCCGGACGTGCAGCGCCAGAATGTCGCGGACCTCTGGGCACTCTTCGAGGCCGGCAAGCTCGTTCCGGTGGTCGGCGAGACGCACCCCATGGAAGACTACGCGAAGGCATTCGAGTCGCTGCAGGCGCGCCGCGCCCGCGGCAAGGTGGTCGTCCGGACCTGATCAGGCCTCGCCGATCGCATCGAGCTCGGCCTGAAGTTCCAGCCAGCGCGACTCCGCTTCCTCCAGGCGTCGTCCGATCTCGGTGCAGCGCCGCGTCGCCGCCTGCACCTCGGCCAGCTTTCCGGCCGAGTAGAAGGCCGTGTCGGCGAGCCGCGCCTCGAGGCCGCGCTTCTCCGCCTCGAGTGACTCGACCTCTCGCTCGAGCTCGCGGGCCTCTTTCGCGAGCGGGCGGCGACGGGCGAGCCGTGCCTGCCGATCCGCGCCGGCGCTCTCGCGCTGCGCGCGCCGCGCCTCCCTGTCCAGGGTGGCAGGTGCGTCCGGTTGCACGGCATCGGTCCTCGCCCGTCGCTCGACCAGCCACGCGAGGTAATCGTCCACGTCGCCGGAAAACTCCACCGCCCGGCCATCGGCGACGAGCAGGAAGCCGTCGCACACGGTGCGCAGCAGCGCGCGGTCGTGGGACACGAGTACCAGGCTGCCCTCGTACTCAGCCAGCGCCCGCGTGAGTGCGTGGCGCATCTCCAGGTCGAGGTGGTTCGTGGGCTCGTCGAGCAGCAGCAGGTTGGGCCGCTGCCGCACGATGAGCGCGAGGGCGAGGCGGGACTTCTCGCCCCCGGAGAATGCCCCCGTCGGCGCGTCCGCCATCGATCCCCGGAAGTCGAAGCCGCCGAGGTAGCTGCGCAGGTCGAGCTCCCGCGTCTGCCGCTCGGCGCGCACGAGGTGCTGCAGCGGTGACTCGTCGGGCCGCAACTGCTCGAGCTGGTGCTGCGCGAAGTAGCCGATCTTGAGGCCGTGGCCCTCGGTCCGGCCGCCCGACAGTGGCGCGAGGACGCCCGCGATGGCCTTGATCAGCGTGGACTTGCCCGCGCCGTTGGGCCCCAGCAGCCCGAGCCGTGCGCCGGGCCGGAGCGACATCTCGACATCGTCGAGGACCGGGCGTCCGGGGTAACCGAGCACCGCGTCGGCGAGCGCGAGCAGCGGGTCCGGCGAGCGCTCCGGCGCCGGAAACTCGAAGTCGAACGGGGCGTCGACGTGGGCCGGGGCAATCCGTTCCAGGCGGTCGAGTGCCTTCAGGCGGCTCTGCGCCTGGCGGGCCTTGCTGGCCTTGGCCCGAAAGCGTGCGATGAAGCCCTCCATGTGGGCGACTTCACGCTGCTGCTTCTCGTACATCGCCTGCTGCACGGCGAGGCGCGCTGCCCGCTGTTCCTCGAATGCCGAGTAGTTCCCCGTGTAGAGCGTGAGGCGCCGCGACTCGATCTGGGCGATGTGCGAGACACAGCCGTCGAGGAAGTCGCGGTCGTGGGACACGAGCAGCAGTGTCCCGCGCCAGTTGGCGAGCCAGCGTTCGAGCCAGACGACGGCGTCGAGATCGAGGTGGTTGGTGGGCTCGTCCAGCAGCAGGAGGTCCGCGCGGCTCGACAGCGCGCGGGCGAGATTCAGGCGCATGCGCCAGCCGCCGGAGAAATCCGCGACGGGCCGTTCGAGGTCCGTCGATTCGAACCCGAGCCCCGCGAGCAGCGCAGCCGCACGTGCGCGCGCCGAGTATCCGCTGATCGCGTCCAGCCGCGCGTGGCCTTCGGCCAGTGCGTGGCCGTCGTGATCGCGGTCGGCCTCGAGCAGTGCCCGCTCCACGCGGCGCAGTTCGGTATCGCCGTCGAGCACGAATTCGATCGCCGGGCTGGGGAGGGACGGTGTCTCCTGGCTGACGCTGGCGATGCTCCAGGCGGGCGGAATTTCGCAATCGCCGCTCTCGGCGTGCAGTTCCCCGGCCAGGAGTGCAAAGAGGCTCGACTTTCCGCTGCCATTCGCGCCGACGAGGCCGACCCGCCAGCCGGTGTGAATCTGCAGGCTGGCGTCCTCGATGAGTGGCCGCGCGCCGCGCGCTAGCGTCAGTTGGCGGAGCAGGATCAAGGCCAGGCGCCTGTCGATGCGGGGAAGGGGGCGCATTCTAGCGACTGGCCCGCGCAACGGCGGGTTTCATGCGCTCGTGGCCGGAATCCGGCACAATTCGCATCCTCGCCCTGTCCGGCAGGCCTGCCGGGGACCTGGAGACCAGAAGCAGATGTCGTCGATGTGCCCAGTGCAGTCCTTCAAGTATTTCCGCTTTGCCCGGGTGCCCCTAGCGGCCTGGCTGCTCGTGGCGTCAGCTGCGTCCTTCGGGCAGGCGGCGCCTGCGGTGTCGACCGTCTTGGCGTTCAACTTGCCGTTCAACGGTTCGGCTCCGAACGGCGGCCTCGTGGAGGGCGCGGACGGGGGGCTGTACGGCACGACTGCAGCGTCGAACCTGGTTTCCGGCGGCCTCATCTACCGGTCGACGGTCAGCGGCTCCTCGGTGACGACGCTGCACCAGTTTGCCCTCACCGAGGGTTACGTGCCCAAGGCGGGGCTCCTGAAGGGCAGCGACGAGCTCCTGTACGGGTCGACCAGCCTCGGCGACCAGACGGTTGCCGATACCCCGGGCACGACATTCAGCCTTGCGCAGGACGGCACGGGATTCACGATCCTGCACCGCTTCGAGGCCTGGACGACGACGAACGTCTACGGCAGCCCGAAGAACGCGGATGGGGCGTACCCGGTGGCCGCGCTCATCGAGGGCAGCGACGGGTTCCTCTACGGCGTGACCAGTGCCGGGGGCACGAACGGCACGGGCGTGATCTTCCGCCAGCCCCGACAGCCCGTCGACAACTCGGATTTCCTGGTGCTGCACCACTTCGGGCAGGTCACCTCGGACCCGTCCGTCAGCATCCTGAAAAACGACGATGGAGCGAGCCCCGTGGGGGGGCTGCTCGCGGCTTCCGACGGCTATCTGTACGGCACGGCGTCCGGCGGCGGTGTCAATGGCCGCGGCACCATCTTCCGCATCCGGACGGACGGCACCGGGTTCGAGGTCGTGCACACATTCGCGGACCTGTCGAGCGGCAGCCCGGCGACCAACGTCGAAGGTGCGAACCCGAGGTCCGGCCTCACGGACGGGCAGAACGGACTGCTCTACGGCGTGACGAGCGCGGGCGGTGCTAATGGAGTCGGAACACTGTTCTCGCTCGATCCCGTGAGCGGGCTGCTCACCGTGCCCATGCCCCATGACTTCGAGACAGCCAACGGTGCCGGCCCGTCCGGCGCACTCACGCTCGGACTCGATGGCCGGCTCTACGGCGTGACGGCCAGCGGCGGCACCGACTCGAGTGGCACCGCGACCAATTTCGGCACGATCTATTCGATCGCGCGCGACGGCACGGGCTTCACGAAGCTCTACAGCTTCGACGGGACCAATGGATCCAGCCCGTCCGGCTCGCTGCTGCAACTCGACGCCAACACGTTCGTCGGCATCGCGGCGGGCGGAGGAAAGTGCAGCGGGGGCACGCTGTTCAGTTACAGCTCGACAGGCGCGACGGTTGTGGGCAACACGACCTGCGGGCAAAAGAAGAAGAATCAGTCGGGCGGCGGCGCGCTCGCGCCGGGGCTGTTGCTGCTCTTCGGCGCGCTCGGCTTGGCCCCGCGGCGCCGCAGGGACTGACCCAGGGCGCGGGGAGCGAGAGCGGCGATGGCGGAAAACCTGCTGCATCACCGCACTTGCCCGATCTGCGAGGCGATGTGCGGCATCGTCGTCGAGCGCCGTGACGGGCAGGTACTCTCGATCAAGCCCGATCACGACGACGTCCTGAGCCGCGGCCACATCTGCCCCAAGGCGGTCGCGCTCAAGGACATCCACGAGGACCCGGATCGCCTGCGCCGCCCGGTGCGGCGCAGGGCAGACGGCTGGGAGGAAGTCTCCTGGCCGGAGGCCTACGACGAGATCGAGCGGCGCATCGGCGAGGTGCGCGCGCGTCACGGCAACGACGCGGTGGCCATTTACGCGGGCAATCCCGTCGTTCACAACCTGGGCGCGATGCTCGGCATCGGCGACTTCATCCGCGCGGTGCGCACCCGCAATCTCTACTCGGCCACCAGCGTCGACCAGCTGCCGCACATGATGGCGTCGCAGATGATGTTCGGGCACCAGTTCCTGATACCGGTGCCCGACGTGGACCGCACGCAGTTGTTCGTCTGCATCGGCGGCAACCCGGTGGCCTCAGGCGGCTCGATCATGGGCGCGCCGGGGTTCGAACGACGCGTCGAGGCGCTCAGGGCGCGGGGCGGGCGCTTCGTGGTCATCGACCCACGGCGCACCGAGTCGGCGCAGATCGCGGACGAGTACCTGCCGATCCGCCCCGGCACCGACGTCTACCTCCTGCTCGCGCTGCTCAAGGAAGTCTTTGCGACCGGCCTTTCCGACACAGGGCACCTCGGCACACTCGTCGACGGCGGCGAGCGACTGCGCGACGCGGTCAGTGGCTTCGACGCCGGGCAGCTTGCCGCGAAGACCGGTATTCCGGCGGAGCGCATTGCCGCGCTGGCCCGGGAAATCTGCGCCGAGCCGCGCGCGCTGGTCTACGGTCGCGTCGGCGCCTGCACCCAGGAGTTCGGCGGCCTGACGCTGTGGCTCATCTACTGCCTCAACCTGGTCACGCGGCACATGGACGCGGCGGGCGGCATGATGTTCGCCGAGCCCGCCGTCGACCTCACGCGCGCCTACGGTTCGAAGGGCCACTACGACCGGTTCCGGTCGCGTGTCCGGGGACTGCCGGAGTTCGGCAACGAGCTGCCGGTCGCGACACTGGCGGACGAGATCCTCACCAGCGGCCCGGGGCAGGTACGCGCGCTCTTTACGGTCGCGGGCAACCCCGTGCTGTCGACGCCGAACGGTCGCCAGCTCGACCGCGCGCTCGAAGGCCTCGAGTTCATGGTCTCGGTGGATCCGTACATCAACGAGACCACGCGGCACGCGCACCTGGTCCTGCCGCCCACCAGTCCGCTGGAGCACGGCCACTACGACATCGCGCTGTCGGGATTCGCGGTGCGCAACGTCGCCAAGTACTCACCGGCTCTGTTCGAGCCGCCTCCGGGCGCGATGCACGATCACGAGGTCCTGGCCGAACTCGCGCTGCGGCTGCGTACGCAGCCGGGTTTCGAGCGAAACATTGCCTCCGCTCGCGGCGCGCTCGCGCGTCGGCTCGGGCCCGACGGTATTCTCGACTGGATGCTGCGCACTGGTCGTTACGGGCAGGAGAACCGCGGTTCGCTCAGGCTGCTCGCGCGGCTGCCGGGGTTTGCCGCCATGCGCAAGCAGCTCGAGGCGCCGGACCGTCGCCCGGAGGGCTTGAGCCTCGCGCGGCTGCGCGCATCGCCCCACGGCGTCGACCTGGGGCCGCTCGAGCCCTGCCTGTCGCGGCGGCTCGCGACTTCCGACGGACGCATCCAGCTCGCGCCCGAGGCGTATGTCGCAGACCTCTCCCGTGCCGCGCAGAGTCTTGCGGAGCCGGTGCCCGGACTGATGCTCATCGGGCGCAGGCACGTGCGCAGCAACAACTCGTGGCTGCACAACAGCCAGCGGCTGGTGAAGGGCAAGCCCCGCTGCACGTTGATGATCCACCCGGACGATGCAGCGCGGCGCGGTATCGAAGAAGGCGCGAAGGTTCGCCTGCGTTCGCGCGTGGGTGAGGTCGAGGTCGCTGCCGAGATCACGCCTGATGTGATGCCGGGCGTCGTCTGCCTGCCGCACGGCTGGGGTCACGATCGGCCGGGAGTGCGCCTCGGCATCGCCGCGCGCAATCCCGGCGTCAGCATCAACGACGTCGTCGACGATCGGCGGATCGACGCGCTGACGGGTAACGCGGTGCTGAATGGCACGCCGGTGGACGTGGAACCCGTTGGGGACTGTCCCCGGAGGGGACTGTCCCCAACCTGACGCCGGCGACTGTCCCCGCAGGGGACTGTCCCCAATCCGAGGCGTCGTTCGGGGGCAGTCCCTTGCGGGGACAGTCCCCAGCCGTTACCCGCCGCCCGGCACCACGTCCTTGAGGATCTCCAGCGGGTTCCACGATTTCTTCTTCTTCTTGGGTTCCGTAGGCGCCGGCGTCTCGCCCTCGGCCGGAGGCGGGGCATCCGTCATGCCTTCGCCGTCCGCACCCTCGGCGCCCGGCATGCCGGCCCCCTCCGGCATTCCCATCATGGTCGTCGTCATGGACTTCACCCGGAGCTTCACGTTCCACTCCGGCTCCCAGGCGATCTTCGGGTCGGTGGGGCGGGGTGGATAGGCCATGTTGAGGTCGGTGCCGTAGGCGATCGCGCGCAGCATGCCCTGGCCGGCGGCGTCCTTGGGGACCGCGCACTTCGTGGTCGTCGGCGGCAGCAGGACCTTCTCCTTGAGCCACTTGTCCACGGCGGAGTTGGTCTGGTAGTCGAACAGCCCAAAACCGCTGTCCGGCAGCTCGCTCGACGTCCAGATGACCATGCCGTTCTCTCCGCCCGGCAGCGCCCCCATGCTGCCGAGGAAGTAGGCGCGCGCCGTCGGGATGGCGTTCCACTCGAGTTGAACGAAGCCGGGCTGCGCCGACTGCTTGATCTTCAACTCCGGCATGATGTCCTGCGCCGCCGGGATGGAGAACTTGAAGCTCTCGGGCACGCCGTCCCCGGTGTACGCATGCTGTCCGACGATGGACGCGCCCGCTGGGAACGCCCGCTTGTCGTCCTTGCTCGGCCAGATCGGCCGGCCCGCGGCCGCGTGCGCGCCGCGCTGCGTCGCGTGGCGGGACTCGAAGAACTTGCCCAGCTCCGCGATGGTCGCGGTCTCGAGGTTCACGATCTTCGGCTGGCCGGGGCGAACCGTCTCGGAGCAGCCCCAGTACATGACGAGCTTGCCCTTGGGCGGCTCGGACGTGTAGTCGGTCGGGGACTCGTCATCGACCCTCGGAGCGGGCTTGGGCTGGGCGGGTGTCTGCAGCTGCAAGGTCGGCGCGAGCCCGGTCGCCGCCGGCACGCTCTGCAGCGCCTGCTGCAGGTTCGGGTTGCGGCTGGTGTAGAGCGTCACGTCCATCCAGCGTCCGGCGGTGCCGGTCTGCGTGTAGCCGAATTCCGCCTTGGCCTTCTGGCCGCCGCCCATCATGGCGCCGAGCGTGGCATTCATCATGCCCTGGCCCATGCCGCCGCCCATGCTGAACCCTGAGAAGGTGGCGACGTCGATCCACGCCTGCGAGATCGGGGGCTTGACGACCTGCCTGGGTTCGGACGGCGCGGCAGCGCCCGCCGAAACTGCCACGGCGACGGCCGACAGCGGTGCAATCGCCCGGGATACACGGTTCCACATGGCAGTTCTCCCTGGTCGAGTGAGGCCCAATGGTCGCGCAGACGCACAGGCACTACAAGCCCGCTGCACGCAACGGGCCGGCGGCCCCGTTTGCAGGTGCCTATAGTGCGGGGCGGCTGTAGGATTACGCACCAAACCCTTAATCGAGCGGCGATCTCAAAGCCCGGTCGTCGTCCAATTCCGAGGCAACACGTGAGCGCCGAGCGCCGATCGGTCCTGCACAGCTGGTCCATCCAGTCGCAATGGGACGCGCCGACGGTGGTCGGCGGACGGGGTGCGCGCTTGCTGCTCGAAGACGGGCGCGAGGTGCTCGACATGAGCAGCCTCGCGGAGTGCAGCAACCTCGGTCACCAGCACCCGAAGCTCGTGGCGGCGATCCGCGCCCAGGCGGAACGCTTGTGCTTCGTGACCAACTCATGGGGCGCCGCCCCGCGTGCCGAGCTGGCCATCCGCCTGCTGGAACTGTCCGGCTTCGAGGGTGGCCGCGTGTTCTTCACCCTCGGTGGCGCCGACGCGAACGAGCACGCGGTCAAGATCGCGCGCCAGGCCACCCGCAAGCCGCGGGGCGTGGTCATCGCGCGCGACCGCTCGTACCACGGCTCGACCCACCTCGCGATGGCGCTGTCGGGCGACTCGCGGACCCGCGCGCAGGTCGACCCGGACGCATTCGGCGTGACCCACGTCGACCCTCCGTACGCCTATCGCTGCACGTTCGGGAGCCGCGATGCGGCGGAGTGCGGCTCGCTCGCGGCCGCCGCGGTCACCGGGCGCATCGCTCACTTCGGCGTCGAGCGTATTGCCGCCGTGATCATGGAGCCGAACGCCGGTTCGAACGGCATCGTCGCGCCCGACAATTTCTGGCCCGAACTGCGCAGCGCGGCCGGCGACGCCGGCGTGCTGCTGATCGCGGACGAGGTCATGAGCGCGTTCGGACGCTGCGGCGAGTGGTTCGCATGGCAGCGGCACGGCGAGGCCGGCCGCCCCGACATGATGACCCTCGCCAAGGGCCTGACCGGCGCGGCGCTGCCGCTCGGCGCCGTGGTGCTGTCGGCGTCGGTCGCCGCCGCGGTCGAGAACGAGATGCTCCTTACGGGCCTCACCTACTGCGGCCACCCGCTGTCCTGCGCGGCAGGCGTGGCGGCGCTCGAGGCCTATGCCGAGGAAGGATTGATCGAGCGCTCGCGACGGCTCGGCTGGGCGATGAAGCGCGAACTCGACGCCATGGCCGAACGCCACCCGGTGATCGGCGAGGTGCGCGGCGGTCACGGCCTGTTCGCGGTAGTCGAGCTGGTGCGCGACCGCGTCACGCGCGAGCCGCTCGCGCCCTGGCCGCAGGGCGCGCCGCAGCTCGCAGCACTCGTTGCCGCCGCAATGGAGCAGGGCGTCTCCTTCGCAAGCCGGGGCAACCTCATCCTCCTTGCGCCGCCGCTCGTGATCGACGAGCGGGAACTCGCGGACGCGCTCGCGCTCCTCGACCGGCTGCTCGCGCGTTTCTTTCCATCCAGCTGACGGTGCCGTCCCATGAGTTTCCACCTTACCTACGCGACCATGTTCGATTCGCCCGAGGCGATGCATGACCGCTTCGAGGCTGCGCTCGCCGCGGTCCGCTCCGGGCTGGGCGCCCGGCACGACCTCTACATCGACGGGGCCGACGTGTCGGCCGCGGCGACAGCTCCGCGCCCGAGCCCGATCGACCTCGACATCAACCTCGGCCACTTCGCCGTGGCGGACCGCAGCCAGGTCGAGCGGGCGATGCAGGCGGCCCGGGCCGCCTTCCCCTCGTGGCGCGCGACCCCGATCGCCGATCGCGTGCGGCGCGTGCGGCGCGTGGGCGAGATCATGCAGGAGCGCGTCTACGACATCGCCGCCGCGCTCTCGCTCGAGGTGGGGAAGAACCGCCTGGAAGCGCTGGGCGAGGCACAGGAGACGGTGGACTTCTTCAGCCACTATGCCGGCGACTTCGAATCGCACGCGGGCTACGAGCACGCTCTGCCGAACGACCCGCTGACGGGCTGGGTGTCACGCAACCGGAGCGTGATGCGGCCGCACGGGGTGTGGGTCGTGATCGCGCCCTTCAACTTCCCGCTGGCGCTCGCGGGCGGGCCGGTGGCCGCCGCGCTCGTGACCGGCAACACGGTAGTGGCGAAAGGCGCGAGTGACACCCCCTGGGCCGGGCGGCTGCTCGCCGACTGCGTGCGCGATGCCGGGCTGCCGGCGGGCGTGTTCAATTACCTCTCGGGCCCGGGGCGCGATACGGGCGAGGCACTGGTCGAGCATCCGCACACCGCAGGAATCACCTTCACGGGTTCGGCGGCCGTCGGCATGCGGATCCTGGGTCGCATGGCTGGTGGCGCCTGGCCGCGTCCCTGCATCGCCGAGATGGGCGGCAAGAACCCGTGCATCGTTACCGGACGCGCCAATCTCGATCACGCGGCGCAAGGCATCGTGCGCTCGGCCTACGGCATGGGCGGGCAGAAGTGCTCGGCCGCTTCGCGTCTCTACGTCGAGGCCGGAGTCGCGGACGCATTGCTCGAGCGGCTCACGAAAGCGATCGGCGCCATCCGCATTGGCGATCCGCTGCGGCGCGAGAACTGGCTAGGCCCCGTCGTGAATGCCGCGGCGTATGCGAGCTACGCGCGCTACGTCGAGGAATTGCGTGCCGGCGGCGCGCGCTTCCTCGCGGGCGGCCGGCAGCTTCGCGAGGGCGCCCTCGCGCGCGGCTACTACGTCGAGCCCGTGCTCGCGGAAACGCCGCTCGCCCATCGCCTGTGGAAGCACGAGATGTTCCTGCCGGTCCTCACGGTGCACCGGGTACGCGATCGCGACGAGGCCATGGCGCTCGCCAACGATTCCGACCTCGGCCTCACGGCGGGCTTCTACGGCGCAGCCGACGAGGTGCCGTGGTTCCAGGAGAACATCGAGGCGGGTGTCACCTACGCCAACCGCCCGCAGGGCGCGACCACGGGCGCGTGGCCCGGCTACCAGCCGTTCGGCGGCTGGAAGGGGTCGGGCTCCACCGGCAAGGCGATCGCGTCCTTCTACTATCTTGCGCAGTACCTGCGCGAGCAGTCGCGCACGGTCGTGGAGCACGAATGACGCAGTTCCTCCCGCTGGCGGCGGCGATCGAGGAGTACGTGGCCGACGGCGCGTGCATCGCGCTCGAGGGCTTCACGCACCTGATCCCGTTCGCGGCAGGGCACGAGATCGTCCGGCAGGCGAGGCGCAGGTTGCACCTCGTCCGCATGACGCCGGATCTCGTCTACGACCAGTTGATCGGCATGGGGTGCGCGAGCCGCCTCACGTTCTCCTGGGGCGGCAATCCGGGCGTGGGCTCGCTGCACCGGTTGCGCGACGCTGTCGAGAAGGGCTGGCCGTCGCCGCTCGAGCTGGACGAGCACACGCACGCCGGGATGGCGGCTGCGTACTGCGCCGGGGCGGCGCGGCTTCCGTTCGGGATGCTGCGCGGCTACATCGGCACCGACCTCACTGAGGTCAATCCGAGGATCCGCAGCGTCGAGTGCCCGTTCACGGGCGAGCGGCTCGCCGCGGTGCCGGCGATCAATCCCGACGTCACGATCCTGCACGCGCAGCGCGCGGACCGCGAGGGCAACGTCGCGCTCAGCGGTATCGTGGGCGCGCAGCGCGAGGCGGCGCTCGCGGCGCGCTCGCTGGTGATCACCGTGGAGGAGATCGTCGAGTCGCTGCCGCCGGCGATGAACTCGATCGTGCTGCCGCACTGGGTGGTGCACGCCGTGGCGCACTGTCCCGGCGGGGCCTACCCCGCATACGCGCAGGGTTACTACGGCCGGGACAACGCCTTCTACCAGCGATGGGACGGCATCGCCCGCGAGCGCGAGGGCTTCCAGGCCTGGATGCAGCGGCACGTACTCGGGAGCCGCGACCACCGCGAGTTCCTCGCGAGCCTGGAGGGCGCGGCATGAGCGGCTACACGCGCGACGAGATGATGACCGTGGCCGCGGCGCGGCTGCTCTGGGACCGCTGCGTGTGCTTCGTGGGGATCGGACAGCCGAGCGCGGCCTGCAACCTGGCGCGGCTCACTCACGCACCGGGCATCGTGCTCATCTACGAGTCAGGCACCATCGGCACCCGCCCCGACGTGCTGCCGCTCTCGATCGGCGACGGTGAACTCGCGGAGACGGCGAGTTGCGTCGTGCCGCTGCCGGAGATCTTCAGCTACTACCTGCAGGCCGGCAGGGTCGACGTCGGCTTCCTCGGGGCGGCGCAGATCGACCGCTACGGCAACCTGAACAGCACGGTCATCGGCGACTACGACGCGCCGGCGACGCGGCTGCCCGGGGCGGGAGGAGCGACCGAGATCGCGGCCCACGCGCGCAGCACCTTCGTGATGCTGAAGGCAACCAGGCGCAGCTTCGTCGAGCGGCTCGACTTCAGGACCAGCGCCGGATTCCTCGAGGGGGGCGACTCCCGCGAACTCTCCGGCGCCACGGGCGCGGGCCCCGTCTCGGTGATCACCGATTTCGGGGTCCTCGCGCCGGATCCGCAAAGCCGCGAGCTCCAGCTCAGTGCGCTCTTCCCGGACGCAACCGTCGAGGAGGCCCGGGCGGCGGTCGGCTGGCCGCTCGGCATCGCGGCCGAGGTCGGCCGGATCGAGGCGCCCTCTGCCGCGGAACTCGCTACCCTGCGCGAACTGCACGCCCGCACGCGCGCGGCGCACGCCCGACCCGTGCACCTCCCGGCGTGAGCTACAGAATTCAATCGAAGGAGACAATCGTGAGCAACCAGCACATCAAGACCGAGCTTCCGGGCCCCAAGGCTCGCGCACTGCTCGAGCGCGACCGGGTCGTCGCCTCGCCTTCGTACCCGCGCGACTACCCCTTCGTGATGTCGCACGGTCGCGGCACGGAAGTGTGGGACGTGGACGGCAATCGCTTCCTCGACTTCGCCGCGGGCATCGCGGTGTGCGCCACGGGGCACGCACACCCGGAGGTCGTCGCGGCGGTAAAGAGCGCGGCGGACAAGTTCCTGCACATCTCGAGCGACTACTGGCACGAGAATTTTACGACGGTGAACGAGCGCCTCGCGGAAATCGCGCCGATGGGCGAGCCGGTCATGAGCTTTCTCGGCCAGTCGGGAACCGAGGCGGTCGAGGGAGCGATCAAGCTCGCGCGCTACGTGACGGGCCGGCCGAGATTCATCGGCTTCCTGGGCAGTTTTCACGGCCGGACCATGGGGTCGCTGTCCTTCACCTCGAGCAAGGTCACCCAGCAGAAAGGCTTCGCGCCCACGATGCCGGGCGTCACGCACGTGCCGTACCCGAACACCTACCGGCCGCTGCTCGCGGGCTCGGACCAGGGCAAGGCGGTGCTCGACTACATCCGCATGCTCTTCGAACGCAACGTGCCGCCGTCCGAGGTCGCGGCGATCCTGGTCGAGCCGCTGCAGGGCGAGGGCGGCTACCTCGTCCCGCCCGCCGGCTTCCTGGCGGGCCTGCGCGCGCTCTGCGACGAACACGGGATCCTGCTGATCTGCGACGAGGTGCAGTCGGGCATCGGCCGCACCGGCCGCATGTTCGCCATCGAGCACTGGGGCGTGCGCCCCGACATCGTGACCAGCGCCAAGGGCCTCGGGTCAGGGCTGCCGATCGGCGCGGTGATTGCGAAGCGCTCGATCATGGAGAAGTGGGCGAGGGGTGCGCACGGCAATACCTATGGCGGCAACCCGCTCAGCTGTGCCGCCGCGATCGCGACCATCGACCTCGTGAAGCGCGAGTACATGTCGAACGCCGCGCGCATGGGCGAGCACTTCACGAGCCGGCTGCGCGAGCTGGCGCGCGACTACGCGTGCATCGGCGAGGTCCGCGGCCAGGGGCTGATGATTGGAATGGAGTTGATCGAGCCGGGTCCCGAGCGTGCGCCGGCACGGGCGCTGTGCGATGCGCTCGTCACCCGCGGCTACCACAACGGGCTGATCCTGCTCTCCTGCGGCGTGAGCACGCTGCGCTTCATGCCGCCGCTCTGCGTGACCGCGGCGGAGATCGACGAGGCCGTGCAGCTGCTGCGCAAGAGCCTCGACGAAGCGCTCGCGGGGCGCAAGGCTTGAGACGGCAGGCGCGGGCGAGGGCATTGGCGCTGGCGTCGCTCGTGGCGTTGTGGGGCCTTGCCGTGGGCGGCGAGGCCCGCGCCGATCGCGAGGCCGTGCTGAAGCAGGTCGACCTGCCGCACAGCTACTACTGGCGCGAGCTGTACCTTCCGCAGCTCACCGCCGGGCCGTCGGCGGCGAGTTTCACTCCGGATGGCAAGGCGCTCGTGTACAGCATGGAAGGATCGCTCTGGCGGCAGGCGATCGATTCGACGGAAGCCGTCGAGATCACGCACGCAAAGGGCGCGTACGACTACCAGCCCGAGGTGTCGCGCGACGGACGCTTCGTGGTCTTCGCCCGCTACGACGGTGCCGCGGTCGAATTGTGGCGCCGCGACCTCGAGAGCGGGCAGGAAAGCAGGCTTACGACCGGCGGAGACGTCAACGTCGAGCCGCGGCTCTCGCCGGACGGTCGCAGGCTCGCCTGGGTGTCGACCCGCGGCACCGGGCACTTCAATCTCTTCGTCGCCGACATCGACGCTGCCGGCCTGCATGGCGCGCAGCCGCTGCTGGGTGAGCGTCGCAGCGAGATTGACCGCTATTACTACTCGACCTTCGACCACACCGTGAATCCCTCGTGGTCGGCGGACGGCTCGACGGTCTATTTCGTGAGCAATACCGAGGTTGCATGGGGCTCGGGTGACCTCTGGGCCGTGCCGGTCGCGAATCCGGCCGCCCGGCGCGTGGTCCTCCGCGAGGAGACGACCTGGAGCGCACACCCGGAGCAGGCGCCGTCCGGACCGCGGCTCCTCTACAGCAGCTACCACGGCCGGCAGTGGCACCAGCTGTGGCTCACCACCGTGGACGGCGCGGCGCCGCTGCCGCTGACTTTCGGCGACTACGACAACCGCAACGCACGGTGGTCGCCAGACGGTGCGCGCGTGCTCTATGTCAGCAACGAGCACGGCAGCACGTCGCTGGTGGTCCAGGACGTCATCGGCGGCGCGCGGCGCGAAATCGTCGCGTCGGAGCGGCGCTACATGATGCCGCGCGCGAAGCTCACCCTCGACATCGTCGATGCCGCGGGCCAGCGCACGCCGGCGCGGGTGTCGGTGCTCGCGAGCGACGGGCGCGCCTATGCGCCGCGCGATGCCTGGATGCACGGCGACGATGGATTCGACCGCAGCCGGCAAACCCAGGAGACGCATTACTTCCACTGCTCACCGCCCTGTGTCCTGGAGGTGCCGGTCGGAGCGGCGACCGTCATGGTCCAGCATGGATTCGCGACGATTCCGTGGGCGGTCGCCGTCAAGCTCGAGGCGGGACGCGATGTGAGCCTGCGCGCGGAACTGGCGCGGCAGGACCTGCCGCCGGAATTCGGGCGCTTCGTCAGTGCCGACCTGCACGTGCACATGAACTATGGCGGCCAGTACCGCAACACGCCGGAGCACCTGGCCGCGCAGGCCGAGGCCGAGGACCTGAACCTCGTCTACAACGTCATAGTGAACAAGGAAGAGCGCGTGCCGGACGTCGCCCGGTTCCGACCGGGCAAGGACCCTGCGAGCAGGGACAACGTCGTCATCATGCAGGCGCAGGAATTCCACACCAGCTTCTGGGGGCACCTCGGGCTGCTGTACCTCTCCGATCACCTGATCACGCCGGACTTCGCGGCCTACAGGCACACGGCGATGGCGAGCCCCTATCCTTACAACGGCGTAATCGCGGACCTCGCCCACCAGCAGGGTGGGCTCGTGGGCTACGTGCACCCGTTCGATTTCCCGGTGGTGCCGGAGAAGGAAAAATCGCTGAGCCACGAGCTGCCGGCGGACGTGATCGCGGGCAAGGTCGACTATCTCGAGATCGTCGCGTTTTCGGACCACAGGGCAACGGCGGAGGTGTGGTACCGCCTGCTCAACCTCGGCTTCAAGCTGCCTGCCGGCGCCGGCACGGACGCCATGGCGAACTACGCCTCGCTCCGCGGCCCGGTGGGATTGAATCGCGTGTTCCTGGACACGGGCGGCAAGCTCGACCCCGAGGCCGCGCGCGCCGCGCTCAAGGAAGGTCGCAGCTTCGCCAGCAACGGCCCGCTGCTCGGCCTCGAGATCAGTGGCGCGAAGCCCGGCGATACTATCCATGGAGGAATGTCTGGTGCCAGGCACCGATTTTCCGTCGCGATGCGCTCGCCGGTCGCAGTGGACCACCTCGAGATCGTGCAGAACGGCAAAGTCCTGCGTGCCTTCGCCCTGAAGGGCGACCGCACGCGCTTCGACGCCGAGGGGGCCCTCGAGATCGAGGGCGACGGCTGGATCGTGCTGCGGGCGTGGAACGACCACGCAGACCCCCAGGTGCTGGACATCTATCCCTACGCGACGACGAGTCCGGTGTACCTCGAGGGATTCGGGCCGCGGCCGGATTCGCGGCAGGACGCCGCGTACTTCGTCACCTGGCTCGACCGGGTCATCGAGGCGGCACGCTCGCGCGACGGCGACTACAACGACGCGCGCGAGAAGCAGTCGACACTCGATTACCTTGCCCAGGCACGCGTGGCCTACGCCGCACTTGCGGCAGGCAATGGCCGCTGACGACCTCGGCCGAGGAACCACCCGCAATGAATGTTACGACGATCAAGCCCCTGGACGAGGCTCTGTGCAGGGCCCACGCCCTGGATGCCCGCCATTACCTCGGCGCAGCAGCGTTGGAGACCGACCGTCGCGCCGTATTCGGGCACTCCTGGCAACTCGTCGCGCACCGCGAACAGCTCGCAGAGGCGGGCGACCACGTGGTCGAGGTCATCGCGGGTACGCCGGTGATCCTGCTCCGCGGACGCGACGGGGTGCTGCGGGCGTTCCCGAACGTCTGCCGGCACCGGGCCGGTCCGCTCGCGCACTGCAGCGGCAAGGGCATGCACAACCTGCGCTGCAAGTACCATGGCTGGCTCTACGACCAGGAGGGCAGGCTGATCGGCGCCCCGGAAATGCAGGACGCCGAGGAGTTCGCCATCGGCGACATTCGCCTGCCACCGCTGAGAGTCCGGGAGTGGCAGGGCCTGGTCTTCGTCGTGCTCAGCGAGGACGTCCCCGACTTCGACGCCGTCTACGCAGGCATCGCCGAGCGCATCGCGCCAGTCGACCTGGCCACCATGAGGTTCACGCGCCGCGACGTCTTCGACGTAGCGTGCAACTGGAAGGCGTACGTGGATAACTTCCTCGAGGGCTATCACCTGCCGCTCGTCCACCC
>Ga0209253_10000810_pt1 | contig 27170 bp, 22 predicted proteins | sample FrelakmetBRP12BR_FD_187145 | JGI IMG/M metagenome (GOLD analysis project Ga0209253, IMG submission 187145) | Freshwater lake sediment microbial communities from the University of Notre Dame, USA, for methane emissions studies - BRP12 BR (SPAdes)... | ecosystem: Environmental > Aquatic >...
CGCTCAAGTTATCGCCGCGAGCATCAGACATCCCCAGCATTGCCTGATGGCAGCTAAGGTCGGTGCTCATATCGCCACAGTGCCGTACGAGGTGTTGCTAAAAATGATACGACACCCTCTGACAGATATAGGCATTCAGCGTTTCAGGGATGACTGGAATAAGGTGATGGCGAGAGAGGAATTACTGTGAAAAGCCCTTGAGATTGTGTCGACGAAGTCGCGATAAAAAAACTGTATTTAGAGAGAGGTCACTATGTCAACTATGGGAGAACTGGAAAGCAAAAATCGAGATGAACTGGAGGCGATAGCCAAGGAGTGTGGCATCACCGGATACACTACCTTGAAGAAGCCCGACCTTGTCTATCGCATCCTGCAAGCAGAAGCACAGCAACAAGGAAATATATTCATAACAGGCGTCTTAGAAACGATCAGCGAAGGCTACGGCTTCTTGCGACAAGATACCTTCCGGCGTGGTGCTAATGATGTCTACGTGTCGAATTCTCAGATACGCCGCTTCAACCTGAAAGATGGTGATTCTGTTTGTGGTCAAGCCAGACCTCCTAAAGAAGGCGAGAAGTACTATAGCTTACTGAGAGTAGACAGTACCAATGGACTCGACCCTGAGCTAGGGAGGACACGGCGCAATTTCGGTTCTTTGACGCCTATTTTTCCGAATAAGCTCATTAATCTGGAAACAACATCAGACGAGTTGTCCACTCGTCTAATCAATCTGGTGACGCCTATAGGCCGGGGGCAAAGAGGTCTTATCGTATCGCCCCCTAAGGCAGGCAAGACTGTGCTTCTTCAGAAAATTGCCAACGCCGTAACCACTAATTACGACGATATTCACCTTATGGTTTGCCTTATTGGAGAAAGACCCGAAGAAGTCACTGATATGAAGAGGTGTGTCAAGGCCGAGGTTATTGCCGCCACCTTCGATGAACCGGTAGAGAGCCAGACCCGGGTGGCGGAATTAGCATTGGAGAGAGCCAAAAGGCTGGTAGAAATGGGCAAGGATGTGGTTATACTCCTTGATGGCATTACCAGGCTTACAAGAGCTTACAACTTAGCCTTGCCTCCCAGTGGGCGCACTTTGTCTGGTGGCATTGACTCAACAGCGTTGCATCCTCCCAAGCGATTCTTCGGCACTGCTCGTAACATCGAGGAAGGGGGAAGTCTAACCATTATTGCCACTTGCCTCGTGGATACCGGAAGCCGTATGGACGAGCTAATATACGAAGAGTTTAAGGGAACGGGTAACATGGAACTTCACCTGGATAGGAAAATGTCTGAGCGCAGAACCTTCCCAGCTATAGATATTATGCCCAGCGGCACAAGAAGAGAAGAGCTTTTGTTGGATGAGAATACATTGAAACAAGTGTGGTTGCTCAGGCGTGTGATCAATATGATAGATAGTGACTCACCCAATCATGGTGAGGCTACACAAAGAATCCTGGAACGGCTAGCTAGGACAAAGAACAACGCCGAATTCCTGGCCACTCTATCTAAGGACATGTAAGTCAAGACTGTCGCCCAACTTGTCACACAAGATGAAGTGAAAAAACGAAGCGGTCCCAGTTGGCTGGACAAATTCGGAGTTGGGGTTAAGAGGAGACTGGGCATGAATATTCTCCTCTGTGGCAATTGTAAGTGGGACTGGAGGAGCGCTTGTCATCGCCCCGAGCGTCCCAACGCAACCTGGTGCCCTGACTACGTAAAGAAGGGCAAATGACTGGGTTCCTGGTTGATGCAGGAGCAGCCGCACTGGCAAAGCCTGAGAAACAGCAAGATATTAGCTATCAGCAACGCTGTTACCTGAGCTGATCCCTTGAATAGTCGAGAATCCTTCTGGCCACGATAAGCATATTGATCTGCCCTGTTCCTTCAAAGATATCATTTATCTTCGCGTCGCGCATCCACTTCTCCAGCAGGTACTTTCGCGAATAACCAAGTGGACCCATGATCTCAACTGCTTTCTGGGTGATTTTGGTAACAGCAAGGCCAGCTTTGGCCTTAGCCATTGATGCCTCCAGGTTATTGGGTTGAAACTGGCTCATCATCCAGAGAGCTCGCAAAGTGAGGAGCTTGGCCGCCTTATAGTTCGCTTCCATTTCCATTATGTCTCGTTCTAGCACAGTGAGCTTCTGCCTGGGAACGCCATACCGTATCTGTATGCCCTGCTTTCTAAGTGTTTCTTTGATGAAATCCAGGGCAGCACGTCCGACGCCGATGGCCATGGCGGCCACAACAGGTCGCGTGGCATCAAATGTCGCCATTGCACCTTTGAAACCTTTGGTTTCGCCCTTGTCTACCTTCTTGACCTCCGGGTTGCCAAGTATATTCTCGAAGGGAATATGGCAGTTATCGAAAATGATAGTGGCCGTGTCACTGGCTCTAATCCCCAGCTTTTTCTCAAGCTTCTCTACTCTCATTCCCGGTGTTCCAGCCGGTACTACAAAAGATTTCATGCCCGCTCGTCCTGCTGATTTGTCCACAGTCGCCCAGACTACCACTAGGCCGCCGGGATTTTCCGCCGCACGTTTCCCCCAGGTGACGAAAATCTTCTCACCGTTCAATACCCACTCGGCACCGTCACGCGTAGCGGTAGCGGTGATGGCAGAGGTATCCGAGCCACAACCAGGCTCTGTCATGGCCATGGCACCCCATTTCGGGTCGCCTTCGTTGAAGTGACCCAGGAAACGTGACAACTGTTCTTTGGTGCCCGAGGCAAAGATGGCAGCACCCCCGAGTCCCGGCCCAGGAACACACAAGAAGAGACCTGCATCTCCCCAGCAGAGCTCTTCGATTCTGAGACACGCGGTGACATCCAAGCCCAGAGCCAATGTACCCTTGTTTCTTTCCCCCCACGTTTTATCAATGAGTTCGCGTGGGCTTTCGTGTTCATGCTCGTCATAGTGACGGCTTATGGGCCGAAACAGCTCTTCTGCAAACTCGTGGGCTATATCTATTGCTTCCTTTTGTTCTTGGGTCGGTTCAAAGTCTATCATTACGCAAACCTCCTTTCATACTATAGCCATGCCATCGAAAGTGGTGAATCCGCGGCCGTTCCTCAACCAAAGCTCCACCGGGTGCTCGCGAACATAACCGTGCCCGCCCAGGATCTGTACAGCACGGTCAGTCACCATTAGAACCATATCGTCAGCATATGCTTTTGCCAGTGCTGCCTCTTTAGTCGCCTCGTCCTTTCGGTCTAACCTCCAGGCAGCTTCCCATGTCATCAGCCTGGTAGCATCGATTTCAATTGCCATCTCGGCCAGCATGAAGGCGACCGCTTGGCGGGAGCCTATGGGCTCTCCGAAAGCAACACGCTCCCTGGCATAATCCCTCGAGTATTCCATGGCAGCTTTGGCTATCCCTACAGCCATTGCCGACAGCGCTACCCGCGAACAATTCACGATACGGTTGAAATGGTGTCCCTTCTCACCACCTAACCGGTTTTCCCTAGGAATGCGGCAGTCTTTCAGGCTAATCTCGTACGTGGCTAGGGCTCTTATGCCCATATTTTTCTCCCGCTCACCAACCTCAAGTCCCTTTGTCCCTTTCTCAACAACAAAGGCCTGAGTGGTGCCGTTTTCTGCTGCATAGACGAGCAACGAGTCAGCTTCAGCAGCGAGAGGCACATAACATTTCTCGCCATTGAGAACATACTCATTGCCGTCAAGTCGAGCAGCAGTTGATAGAGAGCAAGGGTCAAAACCGAATCGCGGCTCGATGAGTGCGGCGGTCGCTGCCTTGTACTTCTCGCCACAGAACAGGGGCAGGTACTTCCTTCTCTGTGTGTCCGTACCCATTTCGAGGACCGGATAGGCAAACAGGGCTGGACAGAGGACGTGCATTGTTATTGAAAGGTCACCCCAGGCCAGTTCCTCTGCTATCAACGAACCTGTGATGGCAGACCGCTCCCCGCCAGGTCCGCCATACTCCTCGGGTATGCTGCTAGAGGTGAGTCCCATCTTCCAGGCAGTGTCTATGACACCCTCAGGAATCGTCCCGTCTTCATCACATTGCCGATAGATTTTGCGCATCTCATCGCTGGCAAACTGCTTTGCCATGCTCACAATCATTTGCTGTTCTTCTGTTGGGCTGAACGAAATCATGTTACGCTCCTTTCAATAGCCACGCGTTGCCTACAACACAGGCGTATTTTGAACCTTTGTGTTCCAGCATCAGCACAGTATTTGCTCAATGATTTGCGCGGACGCCGTATTATAATTGGTATTAGAAAAGATTTCCAGAGGTCTATGTTGGTAACAACGGCGTGAGGGAGACTTGAAATCAGAGAGCAGCGCTGGCACCGCATCCGCGGGCGGATGGTCATTTGAAGCACATTGAGGAAGCTGTCAGCCTTGTCGGTGACCGAATTCATTTCGAGTCCTCAGAACGATATTACTGAAGGCTCTCTTACACCTGATTGACATTGAAGCTGACACCTTCTAAAATCAAGAAGGTAAGTGAACCATACTACGAGAGTCCTGCAATCTTTGTTTGAATTGGATTTGTTGGGAGCCTTCAGGAAGTCGTAGGACTCATTGGAGTTAACTTAGCAAGTGACTGGTGACGAACTCAGACAAGCGTTTCTGAATTTCTTTAAGGACAGAGGACACAGGGTTATCCCCAGTTCATCTCTGGTGCCTCAAAAAGACCCGACTTTGCTGCTGACCAGCGCCGGCATGGTGCAAATCAAGCCATATTATCTGGGATTGGAGGTTCCGCCTAGCCGGCGATTGGCTTCCTGCCAGAAGTGCTTTCGGACCACTGACATAGATTTGGTGGGCGACAGCAAACACCTCACTTTCTTCGAAATGCTCGGGAACTTCAGTGTGGGTGATTATTTCAAAAGAGAGACTATTTCCTGGGCCTGGGAGTTCGTCACCGAGCATCTGAGACTGCCCAGGGAGCGGCTGTGGGTTACTATCTATCTCGACGACGACGAAGCGTTTGCCTATTGGCGACAGCTGGGGGTCCCTGCGGAGAGGATATTACGCTTTGATGAAGACGAGAATTTCTGGGGCCCGGTCGGCGATTCTGGTCCATGTGGACCGGACAGCGAGATTCATTATGATATGGGTGAAGAGTTCGGCTGCGGCAGATCCGAATGTAAGCCCAACTGCGAGTGTGGCCGCTTCTGCGAGATATGGAACCTGGTATTCACCCAATACAACCAAGACCCGGACGGACGCCGCACCCCGTTGCCGAAACCAAACATTGATACAGGCATGGGACTGGAGAGGACTTTGGCTGCTATCCAGGGCAAGCGATCTCCTTATGAGACAGATTTGTTTTTCCCTTTGATAGACCGGATTTGCCACCTATCGGGGAAAGAGTACGGTCAGGATGAGAATATCGACCGGGCCATTAGAATTGTGGCTGAACACTCGCGTGGCATTGCCTTTCTCATCGCCGATGGCGTAATGCCCTCCAATGAAAGGCGAGGATATGTTCTGCGACGCATATTGAGGCGGGCTTCGCTCTTCGGCAGGACACTGGGATTGAACAACCCTTTCCTTAATGAAATGGCTGACGTAGCCGTTAGTACGATGAGCCACATATATCCTGAGCTTGTTGTTAGGCAGAGCCGGATTACCAGACTAGTTAGAGCCGAGCAAGAGAAATTCATTGCTACCCTGGATACTGGCCTTAACTTGGTGGAAAAGCTCCTTGGCGAAGCTTCAGCTCAGGGGAGAGCTGGGCTAACAAGCGAGGAAGTATTCAGGCTTCACGATACGTATGGTTTTCCGCCAGAATTGACCGCTGAGATTGCTCGAGAAAAAGGTCTCTCTATAGACTGGGAAGGTTTCCAGGCTGAAATGGAGAGACAGCGGGAAAGAGCTAGGGCAAGGGGAATTGTAGTGAAACCTAGGCCAGCGACAGCGGTGGTGACAGCGCATGGGTCGAAAGTCGTTATTAGCACAAAATTCGTCGGCTATAAAAAATACAGCTCGAAGTCGAAGGTTCGCGATTTGGTAACTAACGAGAGCTCTATGGGAAGTGTGGCCAAAGGTAGTGAGGTTGACGTGATACTTGACAAGAGTCCTTTCTATGGTGAGATGGGTGGGCAAGTAGGCGACACAGGTGAGATCAACAGCCAGAAAGGAAAGGTAGTGGTCACCAATACCTTTAGGGGTAGTCCTGACATCATAATACATAGGGGAAAAGTGGTCGAAGGCATCATATCCAAGGGCGACGAGGTTGAAGCCAAGGTTGATGTGCCTCGCCGCTTGGATATCGCTCGCAATCACACCGCCACCCACCTCCTCCAGGCCGCTTTAGGACAGATAGTGAGCAAGGAGATTGAGCAAAGGGGCTCATTAGTGGAGCCTGAGAGGTTTAGATTCGACTTCTCTCACCTGGCTCCCATAACAGAGGAAGAGCTCGAGAGAAGTCAAAGACAGGTCAACGAATGGATACGCCAGGACTTGGAAGTTAAGGCAAAAACACTTCCTTATGCCCAGGCCGTCGCTGAGGGTGCTGTTGCTCTATTTGAAGAGAAGTATGGAGAACAAGTTCGGATGTTGACAATCGGGGAGCCAGCGATAAGCAAGGAACTGTGTGGCGGCACTCACGTAAAGTCAACCGGGGAGATTGGCATATTCTTGATAAGCAGTGCAAGCAGCATTGGGACAGGACTGCATCGTATCGAAGCTGTAACGGGAAGAGAAGCTGAATCTCTGATCGAGTCTCGGTCAGCTGCCTTGCAGCAGATAGCCAAAGAAGTGGAAGGCTCGGTCGAAGAAGTCCCCGACAAGGTGAGAGTATTGATTGGCGAGCTGGAGGCAGAGCGCAAGAGGGGGCTTTCGCTGGAAAGGGAACTGTCGCGCAAAATAGTGGAGGATCTGCCCAACCAAGCTGAGCAGGTGAGTGGTGTGACGGTTCTAGCCGCCAGGGTGCCAGCATTGACCATGCCTATCCTCAGGGAAATGGGCGATGTATTGAGAGACAGGCTCAAGAGCGCTGTAATTGTCTTGGCTACGGTTTACAACGATAAGCCCAGCTTTTTGGCCATGGTGACTCCTGACCTGGTGGCTAGGGGACTTCATGCCGGCGACATCATCAGCCAGGTGGCCAAGGTGACTGGTGGAGGCGGTGGTGGCAAGGCCGCCATGGCTCAAGCCGGCGGTAAGGATGCCAGTAAGGTTGATGAAGCTTTGAAACTGGCCAAAAGCGTCGTTGCCAGTCGAGTCTCTTCTCACTGAAGGAAATGGGAAAATCAAGAAGCGAGAGTCAGAATCGCAAACGAAGAAACTGGACATCGGCTTCTGACCTTCTGAGGGGCAAATTTGATTTTTGATGTTAAATTGCTGATTTCACTGGCGGTGGGCCTGAAATGCGTGTCTTAGGGCTGGATGTTGGGGATATGAGAACGGGGGTGGCCATGAGCGATCCGCAAGGGATTCTAGCTACTCCAGTAACTGTGCTTGCCAGTAGAGATCAAAATGCGCTCATAGAAGAAGTTCTCACGCTTGTGAGGCAGCACAAAGTGGAGCGTGTTGTAGTTGGTTTGCCTCGCCAGCTGAGTGGTGACCTGGGGAAACAAGCTAATAAGGTGACGGCTTTCGCCGACGAATTGTCGGCGCAGGCAAAGCAAAGCAAGCTTGACCGGCTCGACGTACAACTATGGGATGAACGACTTTCTACCAAAGCTGCCGAGCGCTTGAAGACAAAAGCTGGTGGTCAGGGAGGCAGCTTGCGTTCTAGAGGAAAGAGAGGAGCCAGAAATCGCAACCTTGTTATTAAGGCCGAAGTCGATGCCATAGCAGCGGCCTTCATCCTTCAGGGTTTTCTGGATAGCCAACATCCGGGCAATGCCGAAGAGTCTTAAGCAATGTCCAGATACATAGGCCTCATCGGTTATCCTCTCGGGCACTCTATTTCCCCATATTTTCAGCAAGCAGCGCTGGACTATTATCAACTTGATATTCGCTATGAGGCCTGGGAGACAACCCCAGCCGAGCTTCCAGAAATAGTGAGTAATTTGAGAAAACGTCAAAATATCGGAGCTAATGTAACTGTACCTTACAAAGAGATGGTCCTTCCGTTACTAGATGGAGTTGATGACCTCGCCAGTCTAATCGGTGCCGTCAACACTATAGTAAAAAAAGGTGATAAGCTTCTGGGTTACAATACCGATGCCTATGGTTTCATGGAAGCGTTAGACAAAGAAGGACGCTTCAACCCCAAGGGAAAGAGGGTAGTCGTGTTGGGTGCTGGTGGGGTGGCCAGGGCAGTGAGTTTTGTTCTGCTGCAAAGGGAGATAGCCTCACTGGAGATCACTGACGGTATATTTGAGCGAGCCAGTACGTTGGCCGAAAATCTGGTCGGGCATATTAAAGAAGCTTCACCGGGCTCGAAGGATTGGTGGCCCAGTATCAGTGCTTTTCAGTGGCAGAATCTAGGCTCAGCCAGGACTTTTGTCGACTGCGATTTAATAGTCCATTGTACCACAATAGGAATGAAGGACAGTTCTCAAGAAGGACAATCACCCCTCAGCTTTGAAGTGATTCCCAAGAACGTCCTGGTATATGATGTGGTATATAACCCCTGGCTGACACCTCTGTTAAGGCTAGCACAGAAGGCCGGGGCCAATATACTCGGTGGACTACCTATGCTAGTATATCAGGGAGCGGCTTCCTTCAAGCTATGGATAGGTAAGGAAGCTCCGGTGGACATAATGTTGAAAAGAGCCAGGGAAATGTTGACAGGGCAACAATGAAGAGAAAAAAGGCAATCATCGTCAGTTTGTGTGTTTTGGCATTACTTGCTGCCATACTAATCCCGCTCGTGGTGCTTCCCGGGCTGGCGCCGGACAAAGTCGTTGTAATTCCGCTCAGTGGGAGTATTACCACAGGAGGCTCTTCATCCTCCTCTGGCTCAAGCATTACCCCGGGGCTGGTAAGAAGCTATTTGGCAAAGGCAGAGAGCGATAAGGCGGTTAAGGCGATTGTTTTCCGTATAGAGAGCCCTGGCGGTGAGATAGAGCCCTGTCAGGAAATCCTTTTGGAGATAGAGAGAGCCAAGGAGACAAAAACGATTGTAGTAAGCATGGGGGGCATGGCTGCTTCAGGTGGCTACTATATTTCAACCCCGGCACATAGGATTGTTGCCCTTCCTACTACAATGACGGGGAGCATTGGGGTTATTTCTTCCGCAGTGAACGTTGAGGAACTCCTAGAAAAGCTAGGTATTGAGATAGAGATTTTCAAGGGGGGCAAGTATAAGGACATGTATTGGGGACTCAGGGAACTGACGGCGGAAGAACAGGAAATCATGCAGGAAATGGTTGACGAGTACTATGAGCAATTTGTTGACGTAGTGGCTGAAGGTAGAGGGTTAAGCGAGGATGATGTCAGAGAACTGGCTACAGGGCAACTTTACAGTGGTAGCAAGGCGAAGGAGTTGGGTTTGGTTGATGAACTGGGTGACCTGGATACAGCAATAGATTTGGCCATGGAATTAGCTGGCATGGAAACTGCGATAGTGAGGTACTATAGACCACCCAGACTAACACTATGGTCGCTGTTAGGGCTTGTCGATGCTATAGGGGCGAGGATATCCGGGTTGAGTGCCGAAGATATGATTCTGTTGGAAATCCTGAACCATAACTATCCACAGCCTCTATTTCTATATCAAAGCTGATTCCACTCACGAAGATGTTGAGATTTTCGTGGGTACCCGGTTGAGTCTGAAGTTGAGTTTATGGAGTCACTCAGGGAGTTACAGGGCTTTTTGGGGTTAATCTGATGGGACAGTTTCGGTTTCTTACCGGCGGAGAATCCCACGGAAAGGGGTTGGTGGCCATAGCAGAAGGCATGGTGGCTGACCTTCCCCTGGAAGAGGGCTATATCAATAAGGAACTCAGGCGTCGCCAGCGGGGCTACGGGCGTGGTCCTCGCATGAAGATTGAAGAGGACAGGGTGGAGATTATGGCAGGTGTCCGCTACGGGCTCACCACTGGTAGCCCTATCGCACTCTTTATCACCAACAGAGATTGGCAAAATTGGCAGGAACAGTTAAGCATTTGTCCGGTGCAGAAGGAAGCTGAGCCTGTAACTTGTCCCCGGCCGGGGCATGCCGACCTGGCAGGAGTGATTAAATATGGTCTCCAGGATATCAGGCCTGTCATGGAAAGGGCTAGCGCCCGGGAGACAGCTGCCAGAGTAGCGGTCGGAGCTATAGCTCGAAAATTCCTGGAGGAGCTGGGCATTGTTATTCATAGCCACACTGTCGGTATAGGGCAATGTCATTGCGAGCGCAGCGAAGCAATCTCGCGGTCCATAAACTGGGCAAAAGTAGAAGCCTCTCCAGTCCGTTGCGCTAATGCCAAACTGGAGAAGGCGATGATGGCAGCCATTGATGAGGCCAAGGCTGATGGAGACACGCTGGGAGGCGTTTTTGAAGTGATTGCTACTGGTGTCCCCATCGCGCTGGGCAGCCACGTTAGCTGGGACCGCCGTCTCGACGGCAGGATTGGCAGGGCGATGATGAGCATCAATGCCATCAAGGCAGTGGAAATCGGAGCGGGATTTGCTCTAGCCGGGCTTAGGGGTTCGCAGGCTCACGATGTTATCGAACCCAATCCACGTGGCAAAGCGAAGGGACTTCCCTGGCGACATACCAGCAACCGTGCCGGCGGCATCGAAGGAGGCATGAGCAATGGCGAGGATATAGTAGTGAAGGCAGCGGTCAAACCTATTGCTACGTTGGCCAGTCCTTTACCTTCTATGGACCTTCGTAGCGGTAAGAAAGTCAGGGCTCACTACGAGCGTAGCGACATTTGTGTTGTCCCGGCCGCTGGCGTAATCGGTGAAGCCATGTTAGCTATCGTCCTGGCTGATGCTTGCCTGGAGAAATTCGGCGGTGATAACTTAAAAGAGACTCTGGCAAATTATCACAATTACCTGCGCAATATATCCTGATTGAGCAACTACTATCGCGACGCAAATCAGGAAGAAAGAATTCGCCCTCACCTCAATCCTCTCCCGCTCGCCTGCCTGCTGGAGTCACTCGCCTGCCGAAGTCATACGGCGAGCAGGTCAAGGGAGATGGACTTCGCAAGAACCTGCAAGGGATGTGCTGCCAGGGGCTGTGAGGTTGAGTCTCTAGAGGGGGTAATCCTGGAGGAAAGGATTCCCCCGGCGTTCGTCACCAATAGTGGTAGATGGTCCGTGGCCGGGATAGACAATGGTTTCATCAGGCAGAACCATAAGTTTTTCGCGGATACTTTTCATGAGACGTTCGTGGCTCATTCCTGGAAAATCGGTCCTGCCAATACCAAGATTGAACAGCGTGTCGCCGCTGAAGACCACTCCATGCCCCGAGAGGCAGATTCCGCCAGAACTATGTCCCGGCGTATGAAGGACTTCAAAGTGCAGGTCGCCCAAATCTATGTGGTCACCATCTTTGAGTAGCCTGTCCGGCCGAGGAGGTGATTTGATGGGAGAGATGCCGAGCGACGTTAGCATGCGCGCCGGCGCGGAGAGCAACAATCCTTTCTCTGCCTCATGAATGGCAAACTGGGCGTTGGTCTTCTCTTGAACTTCGCGAAGAGCACCAACGTGGTCTATATGGGCATGGGTTATCACGATTATGGATATGGACAATCCCGTTTGCTGCACCGTCCTCAAGATAGTCTCAGCTTCAGCACCGGGGTCGATAATCATTCCGTGCTTGGTTGTGGATGAACCAACGATATAGCAGTTGGCGGCAAAGGGACCAACCACTAACATCTTTATGATCATTGCTTTCCTCTCTGGCAACCTTACGGGCGAATTCGTGCAGTATAGCACGGGTGTCCATTGTGAGGAAAATCACTGGTAAATGAAGTAGACAAGCCCGGATGGAGAGGGGGCGGTAGCGGTCTACAGAGGATGGAAGCAGGCAACGTAGTGGTCGCCGCCAACGGGCTCGAGTGGCGGCTCAAGTTCATGGCACTCTTTGCTCGCCCGAGAACATCTGGGATGAAAAGTGCAGCCGGGGGGTGGATTGGCTGGACTCGGTACCTCACCGGGAAGGACAATCCGACCGACCCTTCTCTTAGGATCAGGGACGGGCGTTGCCGCTACTAGAGACTGGGAATAGGGATGACGCGGTGCGTGAAATATCTCTTCTGGCCTCCCCATCTCCACCACCTTGCCCAGGTACATCACAGCGATATAATCGCAGACACTCTCGGCAATCAAAAGCTCATGGGTGATGTAGAGGTAGGTAAGGCCAAACTCCTTTCTGAGGTCCTTCAGAAGGTTGAGAATCTGGGCCTGGACGGAGACGTCCAGGGCGGAGGTCGGTTCGTCAAAGGCGATAAATTCCGGTTTCGTAGCCAGGGCACGAGCAATGGCGATGCGCTGGCGCTGGCCGCCGCTAAATTGGTGGGGATAGCGCTCTGATTGCCCTGCGGTCAACCCGACCCTGCCCAACAGCTCCTCGATCGCCGTCTCGACTGCGTGGCCCGATAGTACCCGGTGTATCTTCAGCGGCTCAGCAACTGTGTTCTTTATCTTCATGCGCGGATCTAGAGAGGTAAAAGGGTCCTGATGGACAAGCTGGGCACGCCTATGAAACAAGCGGACCCTGTCACCGGAAAAGGTCCCCAGGTCATTCTCCTTCAGAAGGTAAGTCAGCTTAGTATTGTTCTTGCCCTGCGATTCCAGGTCCTCTATCAGCGCCTTCGTCTCATCAGGGACATCAAAATAAATATGGCCGCTGGTTGGCTTTATGAGGCGCACAAGTGTCTTGGCCAGTGTCGTCTTACCGCAGCCAGATTCGCCGACCAGCCCCAGCCATTGCCCCCGCTTAATTGCCAGGCTGACGCCGTCCACCGCCTTGACCGCTCCCACCGGTCGTCTGAAAACACCGCCCACTATTGGGAAGTGTTTCTTCAATCTTCTGATGTCAACTAAGGTGTTCATCTGTTGTGTCGTGAATTAGAAAAGATAACAGGCCACCATATGGTCCTTGGCCACCAATTTGAGTTTGGGTCTCTCTTGCTGGCACATCGGCGTAGCGCTGGGGCAGCGCGGGTGAAAACGGCAACCAGGCGGGGGGTTCAAGGCGTCAGCCAGTGCTCCCGGTATGGTCTGCAGTTCCTTGCCAGGTATAGGAACAGCATTCAGCAGCGCCTTGGTATAAGGATGTAAGGGATGGAGGAATAGTTCCTCGACGGTGCATACCTCGCAGAGCCTACCGGCGTACATAACCGCCACCCGGTCGCAGACTTCGGAGGCCACTCCCAGGTTATGAGTGACAAAAAGAACAGAAGCCCCTTTGTCCGCCTTGATGCGCCGGAAGAGTTCCAGCATCTGCGCCTGGATGGTGACGTCAAGCGAGGTAGTCGGCTCGTCGGCGATGAGAAGCTCTGGAGAGCAGGCGAGTGCCATGGCAATCACTGCCCGCTGTTTCATCCCCCCGGAGAGTTCGTGAGGGTAATGAGCGGCCACTCGGGCCGGGTCGGGGATTTCTACATCTTTCAGCATATCAACCGTGAGCAGGTTGGCCTCATCTGGTAGTCGCCACAGAAGCCGCCTGAACAGGGGGAGATGACTCAAGAAGCGGGGCTCAAGGGCATGAGGCTCCCCGGCTATCTTGCTGTAAAGCCTGCTCTGCCAGCGCCAGAACGGCCTCTTTACGCTGGTGCCAAAGCCGTTTCCGTCCCTGAGCAGGCTATCTACGCGCTCCCTCGCCCGGCAGCCCAGCTCCTGGCGCCGGTGAAGCAGGAAAACTTCGGAAATCTGGTCACCGATGGTATAGACGGGATTTAAGGCCGCCCCCGGTTCCTGGAAGACCATGGAGATCTTGTTGCCACGAATGGACCTCATCCTATCCTCCCCCAGTCTCAGCAGCTCAAGTTCAGCGCCGCTATCCCTATCACAAAAGACGATGCTGCCCGATTCTATTTTGCCGGGGTAGGGGATGAGGCGAAGGATGGCCAGGGCCGTCATTGACTTTCCCGAACCGGTTTCGCCCACTATGCCCAGCGTCTCCCCTTGCCTGATATCCAGGTCCAGGTCATCGATGGCATGGACAACGCCTTCATAAGTGTAAAACCTGACTGTGAGGTCTCTTATCCTGACAAGGTCTCTCATCTTATCGCCTGGCCAATCTCGGATCCAAAATATCCCTGAACGCATCCCCCAGAAGGTTCCAGCCCAGTACAAAGAAGAGGATGAACACGCCGGGAGTAATCACCGCGTACCAGTACTTGAAAGGCTCGCCCGGCGGCCCCACCATCCAGTTACGGGCGAACTCGGTCATCTGCCCCCAGTCGGCGTAGCCTTCGGGGGAGCCCAGGCCCAGAAAACTCAGCGCTGCCGCTGACAGAACCACCGCCCCTATGTCCAGTGAAGCCATGATAAGGGAGGGGTAGATAGCGTTGGGCAGCACATGACGGAGTATGACCCTGCCGCTGGAGGCGCCGAGGCCGCGAGCAGCCTCGACATAGTCCTCTTCACGCACCTGGAGTATGTCGCCGCGGATGAGCCGTGCATAGGAAGGCCACCAGACCACGGTAAGAGCAATCATAACACTCTTCAGGCTGGGCCCTATGATAGTGACGATCGCCATAGCCAGAATTAGCGCAGGGAAGGCCAGGAAGATATCGGTGATGCGCATGATAACCTCATCGAGAACCCCGCCGAAGTAGCCGGCCAGGCTGCCCAATACAATCCCTATGAGGACCGAGATGGCCATCACCACCAGGGCCACCCGGAACGCGGAGCGCGTGCCCCAGATAACTCCGTAGAAAATATCGTACTGCCCCTCGGTGGTGCCAAAGATATGCTGCTCGTTGGGAGGCTGTGGCGCGGCCCAGAAACTGTCGCGCGGTATCATATACGGATTCAAATGACCTTCGGGTGCTGGAGCGATAAGTGGAGCGAAGATAGCGATGATGATAAAGATGCCGATGATGACAAGTCCGGCCAGCGAAAGCGGGTTCCTCACAAGCTGCCGGGCCATGAATTTCCAATCGCTCACTGCATTCCGCCTCCCAATCTTACTCGCGGGTCGATGCGGGTGTAGAGGATATCCACCACCAGGTTGACCAGGACAAACAGGACGGCACTGAACAGCGCGAATCCCAGGATCGCTGGTATGTCCAGATTAAACGCCGACTGGTAGGCCCACCAGCCGATGCCCTTATAGTTAAAGATGGTCTCCGTAATAACGGCACCACCCGCCAGTCCGGCAAACAGATAGCCCGATACGGTAATCACCGGGATGAGGGCATTGCGGCGGGCGTGCTTATTGACCACTACCCTTTCAGAAAGCCCTTTTGCCCTGGCGGTGAGGATGTATCCCTTACCCAGAGACTCCAGCATGCTGGAGCGCATGAGCCTCATGACAAAGGCCATATGGGTCACTGAAAGGGTGATTACCGGCAGGACCAGATGCCTTAAGGAGTCCAGGAGAACTGGTCCGTTGAGATTGAGGATGGCGTCAATAGGGTTTATATGAGTGTAACGGGTAAACGCGGCGGAGTTAACCAAGATGTCCATCTGGATACTCAGCCGGCCCGGCGGCAGGAAGCCGCGGAAGAAGCCGTAGAAGACCATCATTAGTAGAAGCCCCAGCCAGAAGAGCGGCAGTGACCATCCCAGGATAGCCGCTACTCGTGTGCCATGGTCAAGGGGTGTGTCTTTGTGGGCGGCGGCTGTACTACCGAAGAAGATGCCGAGCAGAATGATACACGGCGTAGCGAACATGGCAATCTCCAGTGTAGCCGGCAGGTAATGCCAGATAGCGTCCCAAACAGGCATCGAGACTACCTTTGACCAGCCGAGATTACCGTGGAAGACCTGGCCCAGCCAGGTGCCGTACTGCAGCACGAACGGCCGGTCAAGACCATACAGCCGGATCATAGCGTCCATGTCCGCCAGTTGTCTCGCGTCATGGACATAAAGCACTGCACGCTGTACCGGGGAGAAGAACATGGTAATGCCGAAGATAAACAGAGTTATCCCGAACAGCACCGGGATAAGAAGAAGCAGGCGGCGGATAATATAAGACCTGAGTTCCATGATGCACCCTTATAACATAAAGAGACCCCCGCCCGCAAGCGGGGGTCTCTTGACTTATTGCACCAAGCTCATCAGTAGCTCCGCACCATTATCCCTTGCTTCAGGATTGTGACTTGCTCATGTAGTAGACAGGCCCGGACTGGCCAGAGATCATCGGGTTAAAGTAGAAGCCATCTATATACTTGGTGAAGTAGCGCCTCGACAACGGCTGGGATATCATGAAGCCAGGAACATCGTCGTAGAAAATCTGCTGGAGTTCATAGTACTTTTCCAGCTGCTTCGCGGGGTCGGTCTCGAGCAGGGCTGCTGAAATCTTGGCGTCAAGCTCAGGATAGCCGTAACTCTGGTACTTGGCGTAGGTGCCATAGGTAGCCATGAAAGGAACGATGAAATTGTGGGCGTGAGGATAGTCAGCACCCCAGCCTATGCAGTAGGCAGTCGCATCATGGGTCTTGATCAGTGGCAGGATGCCAGTGCCCCAGGCTAGTGGCTGGATGGCGACCTGGAATTTGGGACTAATCGCGAGCAGGTTCCTCTGGAGAATCTCGCAGGCACCCTTACGCACCGTGTTTCCGGCGTTATAGAGGATGATGAATTTGAATCCCTTCTCCCAGACCTGACCACCAAAGGCGGCCTGGAAATGTGTCTTGGCCTTTTCCAGGTCAAGGGTGTACTTGCTGGCGTTAGGATTGTAGCCGTAAAGGCCTTTGACGACCGGTGATTCCGGCTGCCTGGCGTTACCCGTCATAACTTGTGTGATAAACGTATCATAATCGAAGGCATAGGCAAAGCCCTTGCGCACGTCTTTATCAGCGAAGAAGTTCCCCGGGATGCCATTGCCATCAAGCTTACCACTGCCGATGTAGGGGCTGGTCTGACTGATATTCAGAACCATGAAGAAACCGGTAACGGTCAGCTCGGGCAGGTCCCTTATGACGGGGAGGCCGGCAATGTCATCGAGCTCGGAATAGTACAACGCGTCCACGAGGGCAAAGTCGACGTCCCCGGCCAAGAGCGCCTGCTTTCGAGTAGTCCATTCGGTGACTATCTGGGTAATGACCCAGTCAAACGGCGCAGGGTCTCCCCAGTAGCCAGCGAATTTCTCATTTTTGAGCTGCACGCCGCGATCCCACAGGTTCAGTTTCCAGGGGCCGGTACCATTCGTGTGGAGCCACAGGTAGGTGGTGCCGTCTTCGACCTGGTAGTGATTTGGAGCGTCGGCTGCAGTGCCGTCCCATTCGCCCTTTTCAACACACCATTCCTTGTCTATAATGTTGCCCCAGCTGCCGCAGAGAGTCTGCAGGAAGATCAACTTATAGCCGGCATCAGCTAACTTAAACACAACGTTATCGCCGCTGACTTCTACCGCCGCGTCGACATCCGCGAAAGCAAGCCCGGCATACTCACCCGCGAGTAGCAGTGGTTCGAAAAGCATCCAGGCAGGTCCACCAAGCCTGTCATAGATCATCGTCCGCTCGAACGAGTACTCCACATCTTCAGGGGTCAGGGTGCCGCCTTCGTGGAACGTGACACCCTTGCGGATCTTAAAGGTCCAGGTCAGAGCTGCATCGTTCCACGTCCAGCTTTCAGCCAGAACTGGCACGAACTTGGCACTTTCTGTACCGTCGTAGAACAGGAGCGACTCATACACATAGCTAAGCTCCTCGCCGCTGGCGTTATCGTAGGCGGCTGCTGGATCAAGCGTCTCTGGATCTCCGTAGGTCATCTCGACAAACATACCATCGTTCTTGTATGGGATCCCCTCCTCCTCCTCCTCTTCTTCTTCTTGTTCGGCTGGAGTACCACCGCAGCCCGGCAATGCGATAAGAGACAGGCATAACAAAGCAACCAGCACTATCCAGCCCAATTTTGAAAGCCTTTTACTCATTCTAACCTCCTTCGCTTGAATTCTTTCGCTTCCTTCATCCACACCACATCCACTAGTCGTTGTTTAGATTCGTTTACTGCTATTTCGCTTTCTAGTTGCCCTCCTTTCTGTTATTCTACTTGCATTGTTTGTTGTTGCCAAAACTCACACCGTAGACTCTCCTTTTGTTCTTTTACACCCTTGTCGAATTCGCCGGAAGTCCAACTCTCCAATCTTTCCCTCGATAGGCATCACCCTTCCCTTCTGCGTTTCTCTGCCTTCTACCTTTAAGAATATATTATGAATGTTAAGATCCTGTTAATCAAGCCCCTAAATGTGTCTTTTCCGGATCTTTTCACAATTTCATCGGCGCCCATAATAAGCCAGCAAGCCAGGGAAATAGACGCCAACCACCAGCTGTGATATGAATTCGCAGTAACGGCCCCACCAAAGCAAACTGCATTCTTTCCCTGGAATGAGTCTGGTCGCGTAATATCATCAGTCTCTTTGCATCTCCGCTGAAGCTAAGAGAGCTGATTCTGGGATTCACTCTTATTGGTGTCACCGAAGCCTTGCTGGCTTTCGTTCATACTGTCCCGGTTGCTTCCCTGGTTTACTCTCTCGAGATTTGGGACATGGGGCTCTACATGTTCGAAGGCATGCGAACAGCCATAGCGCTTGGGGCGATTCCTTACAATAGCCTCTTGTGGGCAACCATTTTGAACCTGGTGTGCCTTGTTTCAGGATTTCTCTTCTTGCACTGGATGCTGGCACTTGCCCGCAGGAAGGGATACCTTAGTCGTTTGGTCCAGGACTAAGCATACATGTATAACGGGCAGTGTGTCACAGGCCGGTGCAATGCACTGCCATTGAAAAATGCGGTGGTTTCAGTTATCATGATGACCTGCGCTGCCCTGACAGTGCAACTCGTGAATGCTATCCGATGAATGAGGGTTGATCTATGGAACAGAAGGTAAATATCGGTTTAATCGACAGAAACAGAGACAGGCTCTCCAACATGGTCCTGGACACCAAGAGCAAACTGAAGGATTGCTCTTACGTTGATTTGAGAATTCGGGTGTCTGAAGGGCAGCAGGCGATTGCCCAGGATGGAATGATGAAATCGAGTGTCCGCGATTACGACCTTTCCTACGGACTGAGAGTCATTGCGGGCAAAGACATCTTGGCTCCAGGTTACTTCGGCGAGACTCTGGGGGCAGCAGATGTAGATGGGCTGCCGGATGTTATTCGGGGTGGCTTGCGGCAAGCCTACGAGAGAGCAATTGCCAATTCAGCAATAAAGAACGAGAGAAAAAAACGCTGGGGAGCCCTGGGACAGTCGCTGCGGAGCAGCGAACTGGCACCCATAAAAGCCTATCAGGATACGATAAAGGGCGCCTACCGGATAAATCCACTTGATGTTTCCTTGGACGAAGTGAGCGCGCTGGCCCAACAGGTTTCCAAGGCGGTGGCCTCGTGTGACTCCAGGGTGAAGATGAACCAGGTTTTCATTGACACCTCGATTAACAGAGAGCTCTTTGTGAACTCGGAAGGGGCAAACATAGACCGGACATATGCCTTAACGCAGGGCCTTTCCTGGGTGGCTGCTGTGGGAAATAGCGGAAACCAGCAGGCCCATTATGACTGCCTCGGGCATCAACGGGGCTGGGAGATTCTGACTGATGGGGTTGAGGAAGAGGTCATTAAGCTAAAGCCATTTATGCAGTTTGCGCTGGACCTGGCTGCTGACAGCGTTTCACTTTCCGAAGCTAGACCCTGTCCATCCTCCGACAAAGATGTGGTAGTGGTGACCGATCCTCACTACAATACGCTTCTTGTTCACGAGATTATCGGACACCCTACGGAACTTGACAGAGGTCTGAAGCTGGAAACAGCCTATGCAGGCAGAAGCTGGTTGCTCAGGAGTCTCAGCGAAACTATGATCGGTAAGCAGGTTGCCTCGTCTCTTGTATCCGCCTACTCCGATCCTTCGCTGCCAGGCTATGGCCATTACGAATATGATGACGAAGGGACACCTGTGAAGAGGGTGATACACATAGATAAGGGCATATTCCGCGGGTTTATGAACTCAAGGCAGACCGCACTCATCTTGGGAGTGGGTCCGAATGGCCATTACAAGGCAATTGATGCATCGTATGTCCCTCTGATCAGAATGTCCACTACGGTATTCGGAAATGGAACACGTGAGCCGCAAGAGATAATCGGTGAAATCGACCACGGATATTACTTATCAGGACATCGTATCCCTTCAATTTCGGAGAGCAGGGAGAATTTCAGAGTTACAGCCAGGAAGGTGTTTGAGATCAAGAATGGCAAGCTGGGAGAAATGTTCAGAGACGGTGGTATGATGGCCAACACGAAAGACTACCTGATGTCTGTTGACGCCGTAGGCAAGGATTTGAGGATATATCCGATCTTCAATTGCGGAAAGGGACAGCCTATGCAGGTCAAGAGACTCGGCAATGGCGGCCCGACTATGAGAGCCCGCGCCAGACTCGTAGGAGGAAAAGGATGAAGGAACTCAAGGAACTCGAACAGGCAGTGCGGGCGGCAATCAGCTTCCTGAGAAGCCAGCCCGAAGTCAAGTCAGCCCAGGTCTTTGCTTCGGCGAATAACCGTTTGTGCACCAGACTTAACTATACCTCGCACATCCCGTGTAATGGTCTGGAAGAACCGAAGTCAACCAGTGACTATGGAATTGGCATTCATATAGTTATGGATGGCCCTGATGGCAAGAGAACAGGTTTCGGCTCGGAGGCGAGAGATCTTTCTGTGGAAGGCGTCAAGCTTGCTTTTGGAAAAGCCAAACAGGGGGCGGTTGTCGATCCCGAGTTCCGGGCGCTGCCGCAGCCGCTTGGCGGGAAGAGAACCCTTGTTGATTACCATGATCCCGCCATCATGAGCATTACCGATGAGGGCTTGGTGGAAGCAGGCTGGAGGATTCTGGACGGAGCCATAGGCTCGTTCCTGGGCTCGGATAGACTGAAACATACCGTTTCTAAGGGGACACTCAATGACCTCGGGCTGATAGTGGGTGGTGACCTGACCATAATGCAAGAGAGAATGGCTACCGCTTCCTATGAAATGCCGGAGGTCCAGAGCGATGAATCTGCCGTTATCACTGCCTATGTCACCGCCATGGTGGAAAAGGGCGATGCCAAGGGGAGTGGTTACTCTGTGCATCTGAGGCTAAGTGATCTGAGTGGCGAAGCGGGGAGTGAGGCGGCCCGGAATGCAATCAACTCACTGGACGGCATACGCGTGCCATCTGGAGACTATGCGGTCATTTTGGGGCCTCAGCCGGTTGGTGAACTTATGAACCATTTGATTATTCCCTCCTGCACCACCGGTGCTTTTTACTCCTTAGAATCATGCTTTCTGGGCAAACTCGGTAAGCAGGTCGCATCGGACATGTTAACGATAATTGATAAGGGCAATGCCCGGGGGCTGGCTGGCTCAAAAGGCATTACGTGCGAAGGATTGCCAACCGGGGAGACTGTCCTGATAAAGGCAGGAGTGCTGAGCGGACTGTTGAGTGAATGGTATGAATACCAGAGGATCCTGAACGATCCCAAGGCCACCGAGAAACTTGGGGTGGCGCCGAACACTTACCGAAACGCATTGACACCGAGAAGCGGTTTCCGATTTGGCCGGGGCGGTGGGAGGAACTTCAACATTCTGCCCAGCGCATCGGCGACCAATATAGTATTTCAGTCATCTTCAAGCACCGATCTTGACAGCCTGATAAGGAAGGTGAAGAAGGGAATAATGGTAGGGAGGTTGTGGTACACCTATCCTGTCAATGGCCTGAGGGCCGGGGACTTCACCGGCACGCTCACTGCTGATTCCTATTTCATCGAAGATGGCCAGATTAAGTCACCCATAAAGGTCAACACACTGAGAATAAACGATAATATCGCGAATATCCTCATGGGGATTCGGGGCATGACGGGTGATACAAGGCCAACCTTGCTCTGGGCTGCCGATGAGATAGTCTATGCTCCGGTAGGCCTTATGGTGGATAGGGTCCATTTTGAGCAGATAGCCGAGTTCATGGACGGAGCGTACTAACAGGCTCTATCTTCGCTCACCAAATGCTTTTGTGGCGCTGGTGCCGGGTTCGCTGAGGCAAGCATTCGTCCCCAGGAAGAACCTCAAATGATCTTGCGGCCATCGCTGGACAGAATCGATCCTGACAGTCAATAGGTCGGCACGGCCCTTATGGTTCGAGATTACCTGCGAGGGCGCAGTTGTGCGATGCCCAGGAATCCCGCAACGAGCCCGGCCACCGAGGATGCTATGGCCAGGAAGTTCAGGAATAGCGTGGATTCAAGCATCTTAAGGACCATCAGGAAAGGCAGGACCACACCGATGACCAGTAACCCGAAGCCGATTAGTATCAGCCTTAACGAATTCTGCACTTCGTTCCCCTATTTATAGAGCCAGCACTCCACGAAATGATCGGGGGCCGGCTCGAACTCTCGCGGTTCTTCCACATCACACAGGCCTTTGATGATCCGTGGGCATCTGGGGTGGAATCGGCAACCATTTGGGGGGCTTATCAGGCTAGGGGGTTCTCCAGCCGGGATATCTCTGAAGCGCCCGGCATTCTCCGGGTCAGGGTCTGGGATAGCATTGAGTAATGATTGCGTGTAAGGGTGGAGGGGATTGCGCACTACCTCGCTGACGTCCGTTTTCTCGACTATCTTGGCGGCATACATGATGAACACGCGCTCGGAGAAATAACGCACAGATGAGAGGTCGTGGGTGACGTACATCACGCTCAGGTTGTGGGCTTGCTGGATCCTGCGCATTAGCTCCAGGATTTCCACCCGCACCGAAGCGTCCAGCATGGATACTGGCTCATCGGCCACAATCAGCTTGGGACGAAGAATCATAGCTCTGGCGATTACCAGCCGCTGCTGCTGGCCCCCTGACAGCATGTGGGGGAACTTGTTAAGAAAGTCGTCAACCGGTATCAGCCTCACTTCGTCCATGACTCCCCGGATCCGCTGCTCATGCTCGTCCTCGTTGACCTTGTTAATGGCCAGCGGTTCCTTAAGGATGCGGTTCGCCGTCATGAACGGAGCAAGCGCTCCGTAGGGGTCTTGCTGGACAAATCCCACGTGGGATCGCAGCCAGGCCAGGTCTTCTGCCTTCTGTCCATCGAGGCTCCTGCCATCGAACGTAATCTGGCCGGCTGTGGGCCGGGCCAATCCCAGGATGGTTCGCAGCAGACTGGTTTTCCCTGAACCACTCTCTCCCACGATAGTGATGGCCTCGCTGCGCTTCAGTTGGAAGGTTACCCCGTCCACTGCACGGACGAATCCCGCCCGCAGAAAGCCCCAGCGTTTGAGCTGGAACCAGGTGCGCAGCTCGTTCACCGACAACAGGATATTGTCCTGCATGCCCTTAATCTCGCTCATACAACCAGCACTTCACCGCCGTATTTCCGCGGACGAACAGAGGTGGCTCTTCCTGGCAGCGCTCGAATCGCTCAAGGCAGCGAGGGGCAAAGCGGCAGCCTTCGGGGGGGTTGAGCAGACTTGGAGGCTGGCCGGGGATGAAGTCCGGCTTCTTTTCGATGCGAAGCGTAGGCACGCTTGCCATAAGTTTCCGGGCGTACGGATGGAGAGGCTTGAGGTAAAAGGGATCGGCTCTGCCGTGCTCCACTAACTGCCCGGCATACATGCATATCACCTCATCGGCGAGCTCGCTGGAGGTGGCAATGTCGTGTGTGATGAGTATGAAATTGAGATTCAGCTCCTTCTTGATTTTCTTGAGGGCGTTCATGATGTTGGCCTGGGTCAGGACATCCAGAGCCGAGGTCGGTTCGTCAAGGATGACAAGGATCGGATGGGCTACCAGGGCCATGGCGATGATGGCCCGCTGGCGCATCCCGCCCGACAACTCGAAGGCATAGCGGTCCAAGAAAGCTGGCGGGATACCCACGATGCGGAACACTTCTCGTGCTCTCTCCACAGCCTCTTGTTTGGTGGCGCGGTGGTCAAGCAGCAGGGGTTCTGCCACCTGCAGTCCCACCTTGAGGACGGGGTTGAGGGAGTTCATGGCTGCCTGGGAGACCATTGACATCTTCACCCATCGCACCTCGCGGCGGAAACGCTCCTCGTCGAATGTCATCACGTCGGTGCCGTCGAGGAAGACCCGGCCTGTGTAGGTCTCGACGTTGCGAGGAAGCAGCCTCAAGATTGCCCTGGCCAGCGACGTTTTGCCGCAGCCGGATTCACCGATGATGGTCAGAGACCGGCCATGGTCAAGACTGAAACTTACGTTATCTACCGCCCGCACGATGCCATTTGATGCCCGGAAGTGGAGGCAAACATCTTCCACCTTCAGAAGAGGACCGTTATCCGGCGTCAAAGAAAGGCCATCATCAGGTTGTGGCCATATCTGTGATTTTACGTTTCTTGTCACACCGTCCTCAGTCTGGGGTTGAAGATGCGGTCGAGAGAATAACCGATTAGGGAGAACCCTATACCTAACAGCATGAGGAGAAGAGCGGGCTCGACCATCCAGTAGTAAAGGCCCTTGTACAGGGCCCCCTCATTATATCCATCGTATATCACCTTGCCCCACGTGGGCATGACGGGGTCTCCGAGCCCGAGCACCGACAGCGTAGCTTCCAGGAACACAAAACTCGGGACGATGAGAACCAACTGTGGGAGAAGGGTTGGCGCTATTCGGGGCATAAGATAGCGGAAGATGATGCGGAAGTTCTTCGCTCCATAAGCCTGAGCAGCCTCGATATAGGGCGATTCCTTGGCTTGCAGGAACATCGCCCGGTTGGTCAGCATGGTTGAGCCGAATATGTTCAGGGCAATCACCAGCCCCAGCATAGTCCAGATGCTGCGATCGTAGAGGTAGCCGAACATGATGAGGACAGGCAATAGGGGGATGATTAAGTTCACCTGGGTCAGCCACTGCAATGCGCTGTCCGTCTTACCCCCCAGCCAGGTGCCGACAGCTGAAAGGAGGAAGGTGATAAGCGTGGTGCCTACCGCGGCCAGCACCCCAAAAATAAGACCAATCGGTGCCCCCCATAAAAGGGCCACTGCGATATCGCGGCGCAGGTGGTCCGTGCCGGCCAGGCCCTGAACCTCTCCGTAGACTACCAGCTTTGCGCTCAATTCACCCCCCTGAGGTACCTCAGCTATCAGCGCCATCTGGTAGTCTCCCTTCAACACTCGTTCCTCGTATCGCGGGTCGGTAAAGAGGACCAGATGGGGCAGCCGGTTGCCCAACTGCGTGATGAGTCCCGAATCCTGTGATATGTAGTATGTCTCTGTGGCACCCCTGAATTCGCGGTCCTCCTTGATGGTGATGACCCGCCCGTCCGGCGTGTACCAAAAAATGGAAGCGCTCAGACTCGTGGAGGCATCGGTGAACAGGTTGAGTTCCCTGGGAAAGGTATCATAGTCGTAGTTGAAGGGTAACTCGATTGTGACCAGGTCTGTCTCATCGTCTAACGGCTCAACATGCACAGCCCCCTGGTCCTGGCTGGTGACCCTGATTGTCCGGGAAAGCTTCTCAGTCGTGAAGAAATCGAACCAAACTGGCTTAGCTGTCTTGGGATTTTCATCCCACACTCCCGGGCCGCCCCGCCACAGCCTGATCGCCTCGCTATAGGGGACGGCAACCACTGCATAGAGAGAGGCGACTATGAAAGCAAGGATGATAAGCAACCCGGCGACCAGTGACGGGTAGCGTCTGAGCGACTTAAGCCCGCCCCACCAGTTCCGAATCTGTTTCTTCATGTTACCTTGCTGCTGCGCCGGCCCCAAGGCGCACCCGGGGGTCCAGAATGGCGTAGGCGAAGTCCAGGGCAAACACGGTAGCCGCCAGCAAATACCCGAATATCACGATGACCCCGATGATGACAGGCGTGTCGCTGGCCTGCGTCGCCCAATAGAAGATCCGCCCGATTCCCGGCCAGTTGAACACGGTTTCCAGCACGATCTGCCCCATCCACATCGTGATAAGCACCAGCAACAGGTGCGTGAGAATGGGGGGCATAGTGGGCCGGAGGATGTAGCGTGTGTCCACCCCCCGCACAGAAAGTCCCTTGGCCCGCGCCAGTTCCACATAGTCTTCACTGGAATAGATGAGGAAGAAGGTGCGCCATGTGTAGATGTTGCCAACCAAGTTGGAGAGCGTCACAGCGGTCACCGGCAGAATCAGGTGTTTGGCTACGCTCAAGGCATAGAGCGCCCTGTCCTCCGGCACCGGGACATCTATCATGTTTCCCCAGGGCAGGACCCTGAGGACGGCCGCAAAGATGAGGATGAGAAAGAGGCCGTAGAACCAGCCGGGTGCCGCCGAACTGGGCGCCAGAGCGATGACCAGTTTATCGAGGAAACTGCCGTAGCGGCGCGACAGGAGCAGAGCTGCGAACAACGATACGAAGAATATGAGCAGCTGGGCCGTGGCAAATAGGACCAGTGTCGTGGGCAGGCGCTCCAGCAATATCAACCGCACCTGGGCTGACCCGGCATCGCTCCTCAGGTATTCCGCGCGCCCCAGCTGCAACGATATCGCGTTCCACAGGTACATAAAGCTCCGTTTGGGGAAGAAAGGCTGGTTAAGGCCCAACCGATCGAACTCGCGCTCCAGTTCAGCTTCGATCATCTGCTGCAGCACGCTGGGTGGCAGTCCCTTGTTAGCCGGATTCATGACGATACTTACCGCCACGTCGCCCCTGATCTCAGTCTTCCGTATTTCATCAAGTGCACCGCCCATATTGGCGATGATGATGGTAAGGTAGATGGCAACCACCAGAGCCAGGCCCAGCCACAGGGCCCTGCGTAGCACAAACCCCCCTAGCTTGATCACATCCTGGCGCATAATCGCATCAACCTCTCGTTATGCTCCGGTAGTCATATTTCACTGTCGGCGATGCCGCGATTGCGCTTGATAATACACAACTCCGCCCGCGCTGTCAAATCATTCCGGGGTGTTCCAGCGTTTGGACACAAGCACAGCCAGACATTGTAGCTCTAGGACCGGTAGGAATGTCAAGACGCTGTACTCGCTCACACGACTAGTGGGCCCTCTTCTTGGTCATTGCGAGGAGCCAGGGGCGACGAAGCAATCTCGGTGGACTTGGCGGGGAATGAGATTGCCACGCCCCGACAAATCGGGGCTCGCAATGACACGGGAGGTCATTACCCAGCGTTGTGAACATGCGAACCGTCACCCATCTATCTGAACTGGGTCGGACGCGCAGACTTCCGTCT
>Ga0209253_10000811_pt1 | contig 27120 bp, 29 predicted proteins | sample FrelakmetBRP12BR_FD_187145 | JGI IMG/M metagenome (GOLD analysis project Ga0209253, IMG submission 187145) | Freshwater lake sediment microbial communities from the University of Notre Dame, USA, for methane emissions studies - BRP12 BR (SPAdes)... | ecosystem: Environmental > Aquatic >...
TTCAGTATAAAACTGCATCGTATTCGTCTTCCCTTGGCGCCAGTCGATTCCAAAAATCATAAAAATCCCCATGTACAAAAAATTTATGAATAATGTGGGCTAGATTACTCCAAATATCTTTAAAGCATCTCTGATATATAGTGCTGCAAATATCAGGAGTATGAGCCCCAGTGTTCTGATGATATAAATGTAAGCACTGCTCTTCAGGAAAGATTTGGATTTGTCGACTATCAGCGCAACTATGACCTTTGAGCCGACTAAAAGCAGATAGAACCCCAATATGAAAAAGATCACAGAAAGGAGATTGATTTTATATCCCTTAATAATATTTGGAGCGCCTATGGTTATCCAGAAGAGATACGGGTAGGGACTCAGGAAATTCGTGATGACTCCTTTCCTGAGAGATTGGGTCTTAATGCTCTCAAGATTTAATTCAACACTTTTTATCAATATGCTTTCATATGCGAGATATCCGATGAATAATGCCCCAGCAATGGAAAGTATTCCGAGCACAAGTTGATAATTTGAAAGTTTAGCCAGGACAAAGACTGATAGTAATATGATAGGCACATCCGTAAGAACAGGAGCGCTTGCTACCTTTATCCCCTCTTTTTTATTGTGTCTGACAGTCTCAGAAATGACCAGTGTCAATAATGGTCCCGGCAGTATCCCTGCTGCTAATCCGAGCAATACTCCGGAGATTAAAAAAGGCAAAGATTCAGACATAGAAAATAATATCAGAAAGAAGGAGCAAATGCTATTCTCATCATAGCCTTACAATTCTTGCAGGCATATATCTATTGTAGTAATATATATCTAAATGAGGATCTCAGGTGGGACTGCAAAGGGGAGACGGACGGCTACAAAAAGACTCCTCACAGAAAATTCAGAAGGAGAAAGACTCAGGCCAACTTCCTCAAAAGTACGCGAAGCCCTATTTGACATATTACGGAATAAAATCGGAGGGGCAAGCTTTGTTGATCTTTATGCCGGAACAGGGACCGTGGGTCTTGAGGCGCTCTCAAGAGGCGCCGGCAGATCTGTTTTTGTAGAGCCGGATGAACTCAGAATAAGAACAATTAAAAACAATGTTCTTGAACTCGGATTTCTTGAACAGGCATTGGTTGCAAAGGGAAGGGCATATGAATTTCTCCAAAAGGCATCTGCTGAAAATGAGAGCTTTGATGTTTTCTTTATAGATCCGCCATACGATTCAGAGGAGATAGAAAAAGTACTTCCACTGCTTGGAGAAGAGGGACTTGTGAACGAAGATGGCGTTGTAATCGTAGAACATTTCTTTAAAAGACACGTCCCTGAAAAGGCAGGAAGACTGAAAATTAAAAGAAGCTACAGGTATGGAGACACCATGTTAACACTTTACAGAAAGGTTGAGATATGAAAACGATTGCTATTTATCCCGGAACCTTTGACCCTATTACAAACGGGCATCTTGATCTCATTAAGAGGGCATTGAGAACATTTGATGAGGTAATTATTGCGGTGGCGCCAAGTCTGAAAAAGCAGCCCCTTTTCACCCTTCAGGAGAGACTTGATCTGATCCATGCGGCAGTTAAAGGATTGAAGAGGGCCAAGATCGATTCATTCAACAGTCTGCTGGTCGATTATGTAGGAAAAAGAAAAGGGAATGCCATCCTGCGAGGTCTCAGGGCCATATCAGACTTCGAATATGAATTTCAGATGGCCCATATGAACAGAAGACTCAACACTGAGATTGAGACGGTATTCATGATGCCGAGTCAGGAATACAGTTACCTTACATCAAGTGTTATTAAGGAAATAGCATCCTTCGGTGGATCTGTAAAAGGACTTGTTCCTGAGAAGGTTGAAAAGGCATTAAAGGAGAAATTCAAGACAGTTAAATACTTCCCAGGTTTACATAATTATTCTTAAAACATATCCTGGACTCCAAATGGGTCTTTGATTTCGAATGAAGGATTGAATTTGAGTTTCTTCTCCCCCCTGTTCTCAAGATACTTTTTCAATTCGAGGTCTACCTTTATCGGCACATCAACTCCTGCCTTTGCAAGGGCCTGACGCAAAAGAGCCTCTGCCTTGCCGGCGAAGGCAAGAGAATCTCCAAGCACCCTAAGGGCTTCTGCAGGGTTATGGAAACCGACAGAGTTCTCAGCACCGACGAAGTTAAGACGAAGGAAAGCCTCCATATAATAATCCTTTGCTTTATCGTAGAGCGCTTTATCAATATTTTTGCCTGCTTCCTGGGAAGAGTGGGCTTTCTCCAGGAGTTTAGCCACTGCAGCTGTTGAATATCCTGAACGGAGCATAAGAGATACGGTCCTGTCCTGAATGGCTTCTACCTGTGACCTTAACCAGTCAGCAGTCTCTGAATGGCACTGCATGCATGCCCGCAGGTCTGTTTTTAAAGGGCTTGTAACCCGATGGTTTGATACCTTATAGGCGCCAATTTTTGTATATGGCATATGACAATCAGCGCAGGCAGCTCCTGCCTTCCAGTGGACACTGTTGAAGGTGAATAATTCGTACTCAGGATGACGTATAAATGGCATCTTAAAACCCGTGACATTCTGTTTCCATTCAAGGACTGTGGAATCGCTGCGCAATTTCCTGATGATGTTTTCTATTGAAATGCCGCCCATCTTGCTGCCTTGCCACGGGAAGTAAATGCCTACAGATTTCATTTCCTGATCTTTGATTATGTTGTACGTTACATGGCACTGTGCACAGACAATGCTCCTCATCTCCTGGCGGGATAACTTCCCCGGATCTGTGCCCATGTCTTTCAGGGCTGCATTTAATGTAAATCCTCTTGATATATTTAAAGACATGTCTTTGTTGTTGTGGCAGTCAATACAGGCTACCCCAAGTTTCCGAAACTGTTCAGGTATTCTTGCAAGAGTTTCCTTAAAGGGTGTTTTGTAGTAATCAATCCCCATCTCTTTTTCAAGTTTTGGGGCATAGGGAGTTTTGCAGGTAAGGCATACACCGCCGGCCTTAACCCTTCCTGCATCGATATCGATCTGGTCTATGACCATATAGGCATGGCCGCGAGGCTCGTTGTACTCAATGCCAAAACCCCATCCATTAAATAAGAGGGCCATAAACGGGAATTCAGATAATTTATCGTAGATTATCTTGTCTGCATCAAAACCTTTTTTGTATTTACTCTTGCCCGCTTCCGTGGGTTCCTCTGTCTTTTTCCAGAGGTCATAATGGATCGGATATGCCTTACCCCAATTGGCCGGGTCTATGTCTCCGTCAGCGATTTTCACAGGCCTTACAGGTTCAGTTTTTTGTGGCGGACAACCATATAAGAAAAGGAGTGAAGCAGTGATGATTAGCAATAATACCGATAATAAAGATTTTCTATTTTTCATGAAACCCTCCTTTAAATTGTTTCCCTGATCCCTACGTGCAGATGAGAAATTCTCTTATGACAGCTCCAGCATTTTCTTGTCTGATCCATAAGCATAACCGTAGTTTCATGGCACCTTATACAATTATTCTGGAGGACATTTTCGCCATGAGATGATATTTTAATCTGCTCTGAAATCCTTCCGGAATGATAGACAAGGAGATCCTTCAGGCCATCAATAGATTTCCATAGATAATGAACTGCTTTATTTTCATTAGGCAGGTGGCAGTCAACGCACATCTTTCTTCTGTGCGCACCTGAATGCATCCATGCCTCATATTCAGACTCCATAGTGTGACAGCGTATGCAATTCCCGGATTCGGGTATTTCAGGAGAGTTTGATGAGCCTGAGATAGCAAAAGGCATAAAAAAAATGACAGCAAACAATGAAATGAGAATATAGAGAAGAGTTTTTACAAACCCGCTATTATTCATTATGTATAAAATTATATCATTTGTTCCGAAAATTGCAATGCAAGTGTGATAAAATAAAAAAAATATTTGAAAAGGAAAAATATGAATAAATGCAATTGCCATAGTATTTTCAGCAGGACGTTTTATTCAGTCTGTTTAGTCTTAATGGTGTTTGCTGCTTCAACAAGTTTTGCTGCAGAGGGTTTTGATAAGATAAAGGCAGACCTCGACAGCAGAGAGTGGAAGGTACGTCTTGCAGCAGTCGAAAAGCTGAATAATCTCAAGGAAGAAAAAACAATTGATCTGCTCATGCAGGTTGCAGGAAACCGTGGTGAATACTGGCCCGTTAAAATAAAAGCGATAAAATTACTCGGAGAGTCAGCAGATCCGAAGACAGTGGAGATGCTACTGTCAATTTTCAATGACACATTTAACAACTGGGAATGCCCGGCGATAAAATCTTATACAGCCCTTGCCCTCGGTAATTTCAAGGGGAATGCAAAGGTAGTTGATTCTCTTATTTCCGGCATAAACGACCCCGAACTATTTACCAGGGAGGCATCAATACAGTCTCTTGGAAGAATCGGAAACCCTGCAGCAGTATTACCTTTGGTTGCTGCGTTAAGCAATAATAGCTCTGCAGTAAAGTTAAGCGCTATTAAAGCCCTTGAGATAATAGGAGACCCGCAGGCTATTCCTCACATACAGCGGATTGCAGAAAATGATAACGATTCTGTAATTAAAGATCAGGCAAAGGCTGCTCTGAACAATTTTAATAAAAAATAAAGGTATAAAGCCGAAAAGGAGAAGTTTGTATGTCCATAGAAGATAGAATCAGGTCAATATTTCCTGATGAGGCTGATATACCTGAAGAATTCAGACTGAAATATCCGGTTATCCAGAAGGAATATCTTATCAATGGAGAACTGCGTATCTGGGGAGGTCGGATGCAGGAAGTTCTTACGCCTTTATATATCAAAACTCTGTCGGGTCTTACGCAGAAAATTGCAGGCAGTTACCCCTGGCTGACCAAAAAAGAATCACTTGAAGCCCTTCAGGCTGCTGTTCAGGCATACAATCACGGCAAAGGTCTCTGGCCTTCAATGACAGCCCAGGAGAGGATACAGCGTATAGAGGATTTTCTCGTTCAGGTGAAGTCAAAGAAAAAGGAAATTGTAAAACTTTTAATGTGGGAAACCGGGAAAACATACGATGGTTCATTAAGGGAGTTTGACAGGACAGTTGATTATGTCAATAAAATCATTTCTGCGATGAAAGATTTGTCAAATATCTCTTCAGGATTTATTTCAGAACAGGGAGTCACAGGTCAGATACGACATGTGCCGTTGGGGGTTGTTTTGTGTATGGGGCCTTTTAATTATCCGCTTTTTGAGACTTTTACAACACTGATACCTGCGCTCATCATGGGGAACACTGTAATCTTAAAGCCTCCGAAACTCGGGATACTGCTCCACTATCCTATGCTGACTGCTTTTCAAAGGTCTTTCCCGCCAGGGGTAGTGAACACCATATATGGGGAGTCGAGCGATCTTCTGCCTTCTCTTATTTCAACAGGCAAGATCGACTGTCTTGCCTTTATAGGTTCAGGAAAAGTGGCAGATATGCTGAAAAGCAGGCATCCAAAACCTCACAGACTCAGGTCTGTCCTTGGGCTGGAGGCAAAAAACCCGGCCATCATACTGCCGGATTCTGATATTGACCTGGCTGTCCATGAATGCCTGAGGGGAAGTCTTGCTTTCAACGGCCAGCGCTGCACTGCACTCAAGATCCTTTTTGTCCATAGAGAAGTTGCAGATATATTTCTCAATAAATGCGCGGAATTAATCGGCAAACTGAGATTCGGCATGCCATGGGAAAGGGATGTTTTTATTACTCCGCTTCCTGAACCTGACAAGACTAAATATCTCACAGAGCTTTTGGAAGACGCCCTTGAGCGCGGTGCAAGAGTTATGAATGTCTACGGTGGTACGGTAAACAAAACATTCTTCTATCCTGCTTTGATATATCCGGTTAATGCGGAAATGAGGCTCTACAAAGAAGAACAATTCGGCCCTTTAATCCCTGTTGTTCCCTTTGATGATATTGAGGTTCCTGTTGAATACATTATTCAGTCGAGATACGGACAGCAGGTGAGTATTTTCAGCAATAATCCTGAAGTGATCGCAGATATTGCGAATATCCTTATCAACCAGGTATGCAGGGTTAATATCAACAGCAAGTGTCAAAGAGGGCCCGACCTCTTCCCATTTGGCGGAAGAAAAGATTCAGGTGAAGGATCTCTTTCTGTTGCAGATGCGTTAAGAATGTTTTCCATACAGGCAATTGTGACCGCAAAGAGAACAGATAAGAATATGGAAATAATCACAAAGATCGAAAAAGATTGGAAACCGGGCGTTTTGTCAGCAGAAGCTGTCTCATAACTCACCTATTGCGTATTGCAGGCGTATTTTAGCTATTACAGCATCATAGACCGCATTATAGTAATTGCTGTAGCTCCTGATCCGGAGTGTTTCAGCATCAAGGACTTCTGTATTGGTGCCAACCCCTTCACGGTAACGGTCTTTCGCAACCCTCAGATTTTCCTCAGACTGTGCAAGGGCATCGCTGGTTACAGGGATGCGTTTCTGAGTCTCTTCGATATCAAGGCATGTCTGACGCACCTGCAATGAAATAACTGAAGCAATATCTGAGCGTATGCTGTCCAGGGCTTCTGCTTTCTGCAATACTGCATTGGCATTATTCCTCGCAATTCCGCCGTCAAAGATCTCCCATTTCAGTCCTATATTTGCAGACCATACATTTTCATATAACTGATATTTATTCTGTATGTAGCTGTATCCTCCGGAGACAACGATTTGAGGCCAGATCGCTGAACGCAAACCAGCGGCCTGGTGTTGCAATGCGCGGGACTGCTCAGATAGTGAAAAAAGCTCAGGACGTTTTGACAGGGCCCTCGTGGTCAGATCATTTAAATCTAATTTTACAGGCCCCGCAGACAAATCATCGATGACAACGCTATTGTCAAGGGGTCGTCCCAATAATCTGTTATAGGCTGCATACGAAAGGTTCAGATTGTTTATTGCCTGGAAAGACCGCTGCCGGGCATCTGCAAGGGCCACCTGTGAGGCAAGCAGATCGTTCTTGGTTATCATACCTTGCTCGAAGAAATGTGTAACATCCCTGGTGTGCGCTGAAAGACTTTCAACACTGTTACCGGTTACTTCGACCAGATGTTTTGAACGCAATACAGCTACGTATGCATCTGCCACTCTCATCTTGATATCGATGACTGTTTTTATTTCATCCTGTTTTGCTGAATTTAGTCCGGAACCTGCGGAAAAAATACCCTCTGATATTCGGCCACCTGTGAAAACAGGAATGCTGATCATGGCTTTGTAGGATAGGGTTTTATCCTCGCCCGTAGGCAATTCTTTTATTGCAGCGCCGCTTATAAGAGCAGCGGGTGCATTATTCAGAATCGTATATCCGCTCTCAAGGGTAAGTGAAGGTATTCGCGCGGATTTCGCTGCTTCAAGATAGAGCTGAGAAGAAAAGGTGTTTCTCTGGCTTGCCTGTATCTGATGATTGCTGGAGAGGGCAACTTTCCAGGCATCTTCCATTGTTTCAGCAAAAACCAGCATAGATGCCGGCGAAAAAAACGGGAATGTGAATAATACAGTTATTAAAAGTAACTTTGTGTTTATTTTCATTTTAAGTAATACAGTCTAATGAAGAAAAATGCCATTGTCAATTGAAATAATTTCAATGTTTATCAGAATTTACCAAGTTTCCCTGCTAATTTCATCGTTTCCTGCAACAATGTCTCAACTTCATCCAGTCCCTTATCCCAGAAGCCTTTGTCAGTAATATCAATTCCGAGTCTCCTGAAGATATTCTCCGGAGAGCTCGAGAGGCCTGCTGATAAAAATTCTTTAACCTTTCCTATGAAATGGGGATTCTCTTTAACGGATTTCTGAAGGGATTTTGAAATCAGAAGACCGCTGGCATAAGAATACACATAGAAAAAACTGCGGGTGTGTCCCCAATATATCCACCAGTTTTCAGAGCCGGATGACTGTTCAACAGCATCACCCATATAGGTCGCCATATGTTTCTGGAACAGCTTCCCGATATCTTCTTTTGAAAGATAACCCTTCTGCCTGAAATCATAATGGAGTTGTTGCTCGAATCTGTAGCATGCAATCTGTCTGAATATTGTTGAGACTTCGTCATTCAGTCTCATAATCATGATTGAAAGACGCAGATCGTCATCTGCCTTTTTCAGTATCTCCTGAAGAACAAAATCCTCCATAAAAGTGCTGGCGACTTCAGCAGTTGATATCGGCGTTCCGAAATTCAGGGCATTCTGTTTTTCCTTTATCAATTCATTGTTTATTCCATGACCTAATTCGTGGGCAAGAGTCAGCACATCATTAAGCCTGTCTGTATGGTTTAAAAGAATAAAGGTGGGCTGGGAAATCAGGTGATGGGCGCAGAAAGCACCGCTGGACTTTCCCTTTCCAGGGTAGACATCAAACTGACCATTTGACAGAAACCTGTCTAAAATCTCAGCAAATGAGCTGTCGATATTATGAAATACATTGCGGATAAGTTTGACTGATTCTTCGTAGGGATATTTCTTGCTGATATTCCCGTATTCGACATTCCTCTCATGATATTTCAATTTCCTGACTTTCAAAAGCCTTGCCTTCAACGCATAGTACCCTGAAGATATGTCAAACCTGTCAGAGACTGTTTTTATGAGGGCATCTACAATTTTGCTGTCTATATCGTCACTGATATGCCTGATAAGGTCCGGCCTGTATACTTTGCGGAGTTCATCGTCAACCTTTTTGTTTGCAAGGACTGAATTCATCTCAGCCTCAGCAACATCTGCATGTTTGTTCAGAATATCATTAAATGCCTTTGCTGCAGCATCCCTGACATTTTTCCTTTTGCTGTTCATCTGACTCAGTATGTCTGAGAATGTCCTGCTCTCTCTTCTGCCATTATCGAGAATGATTGTCCTCTCTTCTTTTGCAAGGAAGCCCGATGTCATTTTAACCCAGTTAGAATGGGAGGTCGGGGATTTGAGATTCAGTATTTTTTCTTCGGGTTCAGTCAGTAAATATTTTGACTCGGCAAATATGCGTTCAAGGAAGTGCCTGTAATCTTTTAGGCCGCGATACTCAAGGAAAAGATTTTGTTTTCCCTCAGGTATCTTTGCTATCCTGAGATAAAAGAACTGAATATCGTTCTCAATCTTCTTACTGAAGGTCTCGATTTTATTAAAATGCGCCTTGAGTTTAGGGTCGTTCTGATCCTGGGCATACCTGAGCCAGAAATAATAACCTTCATTGCCATCGCTCCCATAATTTTTTTTCCATGATTCATATTCATCAAGAGCCTGCCTTAGTACGGATGGCTTTTCAAGGTAATCCTTCCGGTCCTTCCATTTATTGATAAACTCATAGCTCTTTTTTTCGACAATCTTTCTTTTTCTTTCAATTGAAGGGTCATCATCGCTATAGAAGAGGAGGCCAAGATTCCATCTGATCTGTTTCATACCAATTCCTTTCCGGTTCTATTGCTTTTTAGAATGATTAGAGAAGGAGAATCAAAAGTTTTACTGCCAGTAAACTTAATGAATGAACCTGAATATAATAACATCGACAGATACTAAATTCACAGGGCAGATTAACCGTTGGTTTTGTACAATACAATATATGTTTCAGCGAAAGAAAAACCCCCCGCCTTTTTAGACGGGGGGTAAATACTGAAAGGCGTTTTAATTGAGAATATTCCTAATCAGCTAAAATGAGGATTTCTACTCTCCTGTTTTTAGCCCTTCCATCGCGGGTTTTATTCGAGGCTACGGGTTTTAATTCACCATAACCAACAGAGCTGATCCGTTGTGCAGCAACGCTGCCTTTTTTGATCAGATATTTGCTGGTGGCTTCAGCCCTTCTTTCAGAGAGGGCCTGGTTATATTGATCTGTGCCTATCGAGTCGGTATGGCCTTCGAGTTTTATCTTTTGGCCTTTGTATTTATTGACAAAATCTATAGCCTGCTTGAGTTGTTTCTTGTCTTTGTCCCTTATATTAGATTTGTCAAAGTCAAAATTGATTATTAGGGTAAATTTGTCAATAACCTTGTCAGATGGCATCATACTTATTGGCTTAGGTTTTGCCGGGCACAGGGCTTTTGCCATTTTCGTTGCCTCTTTAGCCATCTTTTTAGCTTCTTCTGTTCTGCAGGATACATATGTGTCATAGGCCTTGTCCTTCAACAATTTTGCTTCTGCAAATTCAACAGGGCATACCTTATCTTTTCCTGACTTTTGAGCAGCTGCTACGGCCCTGTCTGCTTCAACAAGCTCCGGAGGAAAATACCAGCAACAAGCATTTTTAACATTCTTGGGAGCAAATTCCAGTCCGGCGCAGCCGATAAGAAAAGTCAGGGAAGACAGGATAATAAAAAGAGAAAGTCTTTTCAAAGCAATTGCATTCATTTTTACACCTCCTTATTAATAAAATCAGTAAACAAAGCAAACAGCCTGAATATCGTTATCCATATATCACCTCCTTGCGAATATTATAGATTGCAAAATAATAGTACCTTGAACAGCGTTTAGAAAAATTATATCATATCTTCAACTGAAATGAGCTTCTTTGGTTAATTTTTTTTTAATTTATAAAAAAGATAGGGGGATGAATGAAATATCAAGTTGGCAATACCGGAAGGGTTATAGTTGCAAGATTTGAGGACAGGGACGATATAATTGAAAATATTATCGGGATTGCCCGAAAGGAAAATATTAAAAGCGCAGTATTTCATCTCATAGGAGGCATAAGGCAGGGCAGTGTTGTAGTTGGCCCTGAAGAGGATAAAATGCCTCCGAAGCCAGTATGGAAAGATATCAAAGAGAGTCATGAGGTTATGGGCAGCGGCACAATTTTCTGGATGGAGAATGAACCAAAGATTCACTTCCACGGGGCATTCGGGAAAAAAGACATGGTTAAGGTCGGCTGTCTGAGAGGAGCATCAGAAACATTTCTTGTACTTGAAGTCGTTATTATCGAAATACAGGGTATCGATGTTAAAAGAGAATTTGACCCGGTTTCAGGATTAATCCTTTTGAAGGTTTAAGAATAATGCCGATCAGTTATCAGTGAAACCCTGACATTATTTATTCAGTGCTTTTTTTGACCGGTTTTAACGGCACTGTCAGCGTAGCGTGGGTTCCGAAGCCTGTTTTTGAATCGATCTTGAAATGCCCCCCAAGATACTTCAAGCGCTCGTGTATGGTAAAGAGACCAAAACCGCCGGATTTACTGGTATGAGAGTCGATATGTGAGGCATCGAACCCTATGCCGTCGTCTTCAACATCAATCTGAACATTTTTGTAATCTCTCTGCATTGAGACTTTTACATTGCGTGCCTTTGCATGTCTTGTCACATTGATCATCAGTTCCCGTACTGCCTGGTATAGAAGGATTGAGGTCTCGTCAGACAAAGGCTTGGGTTTTTGATCATCTTTAAAATGGAATATCAATCCGAGCTGTTTCTGGAATTGATATCCAAGCCATTTAAGTGCGGACTCTAATCCCTCCTCGTAAAGCAGTGGTGTTCCAAGTTGAAATGTGAGTGACTTGGCATATTCAATAGTCTGGTCGATCAGATCTACTATTTCAACAGCAGTGGCTTTGAATTCAGTTGAAGAAACCAGTTCATTAAACACTACCAGTTTATTTTTACAATAATATAGTGTTTGTCCAATGTAATCGTTCAGTTCAGTTGCAATACACCGGCGTTGACGCTCCTCGACCAGGGTAAGTTCCGAGGCGAGAGAACGAAGCTGCTTTTGATACGAAAGAAGCTTTTCTTCAGTCTGCTTTCGGTCAGTAATGTCGGTAAGGATGGCAAAGCTGCCGGCAAACTTACCTTCATCATCAAAAAGCGGTTTAGGTGAAACAAGTGTATATATTTTCTTGCCATCTTTTCTGGTTATGGCAAGTTCATAAGGTGTAGCATCTCCACTCAATCTTTCAGCCCACTGTTTTTTAAATATGTGCTGGTTCTCTTTGTCCAGAAGTACCGAATAGTTATAACCCAATAATTCATCACGGCTGTAACCGGACATCTCGCAGAACTGTTCGTTTACAAATGTGATAATGTTATTCTGATCAATAACTGAAAGCCCTTCGTTCATCGTCTCTATTAATGTGCGGTGATGCTCTTCGCTCCTGCGCAGAGCGTCTTCAATACGCTGGCGCTCTGCAATTTCCTGCTGGAGCTTCTCATTTGCTATTGTCAGCTCAGCGGTTCGTTCCTGAACCCTCTGCTCCAGATCATCGTAGGCTTTCTGCAATGCTGTCTCTGCCCGCTTACGTTTGGAAATTTCTCTGGCTATACTTTCAACAGTCTCGTTCGTTACTTTTTTCAGGGATTCCAGCAGCTCTATTTGTGATATTCCGGATACCCTTGCACGAAGGTTGCCCATGGATACCTTATGCAGCACATCAAAATGTTCTGCAAGGCAAATAGCAAACTCATGCGAGAGATCAACGATTTCGCCGATCTCCTCAGCAGTCAGATTAATAATATGTTTTAATTTACTGATAAGCTCGATGCCTGATTCTTCAGGTATCCTTACCGTAGGATCGCCGGATGAAATCTTTTTTAATGCCTCGAAGACTTCCGAGAGACTCAGGGCCAGTTCCATGCTCATGCTCTCCAGTTCTCTGTCCCTCTCTTTAATGATATTGCTGTATTCCCTGAATTGCTTGTTTACAATATTGAGCGTAGCTCTCATTGAGCTAATATCATTATTTGCCTTAAAAACATCACAATCAAGGCACATTTCTATCTTTTCGATAAACATTCCCTGGATTTCGTCCCTGCAGTGGGTTTCGGAAAAAAGCCAGCACTTAAGATCCTTTGCCTTGAAAGCGGGGCAACTCTTTTCCTTGCATTGAAAAACTTCCCAGCATTTAACCAATCCCATTGTATTAACCATAAGTTTTTGTATGCATATTCATAAAATTAGCAGCCTCTGTTAAATCTAAATATAAACATATATTGTATTTTAGAACAATTTCAGGCGATTGTCTAAGATAGGGACCGTCCGTAAACGGAAAATTCCGAATAATGTCATTCCCGCAAGTTTAAGCCTTATTGGCAAGCCTTAAAATAACAGAGACAACAGCCTTCGTAACATTCAGCATAAAATTGAAATCAAGGGTTTCGTATCTGTCATGAGAAGTATGGTAATGAGGGTTTCTGAACATGGCTGTGTCTGTAAGCATAAGCGCCGGGTAACCTTGATCCCAGAATGAAGCATGGTCGCTGAAACGGGTTTCAGGTATAATTCGGCCGTTGAAAGGAACCTTATAAGTTACAACACTGAGTTCAGGTACATATTGATCTGATATGCTGCAGAAGGCTTCCATAATGTCTTTAGATTTTCTGTTTGCTATAACTCCGAGGAAATTACCCTTTTTGGGGACAGGGATTCTTACAAAAAGGGGTGTGACCTGACTTCCTTCCTCATTATCAGTGTAGCCGACCGATTCCAAAATAAAAACAGCTTCATACCTCCTATTTAATCTCCTTGACTCTTTAGCGAAAAGGTCACTGCCGATCAAAAAATGAATGGTTTGAGGCTGTGGCTCCTCAAGGGTAAATGACGAGAATTGAACAGTTTTATTTAGCTTGAGCTTACTTATAATATTTGCTGCTTCAAGCAATACTGCCACCCCGCTGGCATTGTCGTCTGCGCCAGGACTCCCCCATGCAGCATCGTAGTGTGCGCCAAGGAGTATCCAATCATTTTCATTGTCAAAACCTTCCTTCGTGGCTGTAATGTTGCGGTAGTCTCTCCCGTTAAATGAGACTTCCTGATTATCTACAGAAAGATTAAATGAGCGTAAGGTATCTTCAACATATTTTGCCTTTTCTTCCAATGAGTTATAATTTTCCCATCCATGACGTAACCCTTCTGTTTTTTTGACAAATTCCCTGAGCCTGTCCATGCTGATATTCGATAATATGTCGTGTATATGAGATGACACTTTTAAATAAAATTGAGAAATGGAGAATTTTATAAAATTATTATTTTGATAATACGTATACGTTAAAATGACGCTCTTTTTTTGTCAACCTTTTAAAAAATAACGAGATATTGACAGTCCGAAAGACTATCTGATAAAATTAGCAATAGCTATTTATTAAGAATGTTTCATTTGAGGCACTGAAAAGTACAGATAATGTCCATGATAAACAAGGAAGCCGATATATTATTGAATCAGCAGTCTGGCATGAAAACAGAAAAGATGGCTAAATGCTGGGAAGTTCTTGACTGTAAGGAAAAGGCGTGTCCTGCCTATATGTCAAGCAATTTAGAGTGCTGGCTTACTCCAGGGACCCTCTGTCGAAACTCAATACAGGGACATTTCCTGGACAAGATTGAATTATGTATAGGATGTAATGTGTTTTCGACAAATGTAAATGGCGATTCAATAAAAGAAACTCTAAAGATAGTTGATAAACAGCTCAGGGAATTCAGGGCGATTGTTCAGGAGAGGGATGAAGAGGTGGAAAGTATCGGTCTTGAGCTGGCAATAAGTCTCTCTGAGGTATTTGAAGCATTAAAGAAAATTTCTCTGGGAGATCCATCGGTAAAGATATCCGAAGATTCTACAATAGAGCTTATCAGCAAATTAAAACATATCGTTAATATGACAGCTGGAGGCATCAGTGAAATCATTGATCTCTCGCATGAGTTTGCTATTTGCCTTGCAGAACATTTTGACGTATTGCACAGGGTTTCAAAGGGTGATCTCAATGCAAAGGTAACCGGAGGTTCACAGGTGGAGCTGCTTGAATCACTAAAGAATGTAACAAATGAAACAATCGAAAATATATCAAATGAAATCACTAAACGAAAGAACGCAGAAGATGCGCTCCGTAAATCTGAAGAGAGGTACCGGATTATCTTCGAAAACACAGGAACCCCAACAATAATTGTGGAAGAAGATATGGTGATATCCATGGCAAACAAGGAATTCGAAAAATTCTCAGGATATCTAAAAGATGAAATTGAAGGCAAAAAAACCCTGCTGGAATTTATTCTGAAAGATGATTTCGAAAGATTTAGGGAGAATTATGATACAAAATCGTTTCCCCTGGAAATCTCTTTAAATTCTTTAGAGTTCAGGTTTGTCAATAAACAGGGCAATGTTAAGGATATCATAGCAATTGTTTCCTTGATACCGGGAACAAAAATGAGGGTAGCCTCTTTATTGGAAATCACCGAGCGCAGGCAGAGGGAAATGGAAGCTATTGTTATGTTAACCACTGCCTTGCGCTCTGCGCAAACCCGTGCCGATATGCTGCCTGTAGTTATCGATCAGTTGATGAATCTGCTGAAAGCAGAAGGAGCATCATTGGCTATCCGAGATACAGTCAGTGGAGAGACGCTGATCGAAATTGCGCGGGGTAAATGGGCAAACTGGACAGGCCTAAGATTGCCGCCGGGTGAGGGGATAAGCGGACATGTTATTGATACAGGGCTCCCTTATTTAAGCAATGATATACTGTCTGATCTGCGCTTTGCCAGGCCCGAGCTGATCGGTGATCTCCATGCTGTTGCCTGTGCCCCGCTTATTGCACAGGGGCAGACAATAGGTGCGATCTGGATAGGCCGTAAATCTGAAATTGCAGAATATGAAGTCCAGCTGCTCACAGCAATCGGAGAGATTGCTGCAAATGCCATACATCGAACCTCACTTTATGAGCAGACTGAACAACGTCTGCAACGCCTTTATTCGTTGCACGCTATTGATATGGCTATAACAGCAAGTCTGGATCTTCGTGTTACACTCAATGTTCTGCTTGAACATGTTACGAGTCAGCTTCATACAGACGCTGCAACAGTTCTGCTGCTTAATCCCTATTCGCAGACTCTCGAATATGCTGCAAGCCGTGGCTTTCGTTCACATTCCATTAAAAAGACGAGGCTGAAATTAGGTGAGGGCCATGCAGGACAAGCAGCAATCGAACGACGGTTGATCAGCATTCCGAATGTGTTAAAGACAGAAGACCCATGCGTTCGCACACAAATACTGTCAGGTGAAGTATTTATTGCACATCATGCGGCCCCGCTCATTGCTAAGGGCCAGGTAAAGGGAGTTCTCGAAGTTTTTCACAGGTCGCAACTCGCACCGGACCCCGAGTGGCTGGAATTTTTTGAAGCCCTCGCATCACAGGCAGCCATTGCCATAGATAACGCTACAATGTTTGATGAACTACAGCGCTCAAATATTGAACTTTCACTGGCTTACGACACAACTCTGGAAGGATGGTCGCATGCACTTGATATGCGTGACAAAGAGACAGAGGGACACGCCCTGCGGGTAACCGAGATGACCATTCAGCTTGCGCGCAGTATGGGCATAAGCGAAGCTGAACTCGAACACATACGGAGAGGAGCATTGCTCCATGATATCGGGAAGATGGCAATCCCTGATACAATACTTCTCAAGCAGGGTCCGCTCGACAATGAAGAGTATGAGATCATGCGAAGGCATCCTGCCCATGCACATAAGATGTTATCGCCAATTTCCTTTTTAAGACAGGCATTGAACATTCCTTACTGCCACCATGAAAAATGGGATGGAACAGGCTATCCTCATGGGTTAAAGGGTGATCAGATACCGCTTGAAGCCCGCATATTTGCTGTTGTTGATGTATGGGATGCTCTAATGTCAAACCGTCCATATCGTCCTGCCTGGAATAGAGAAGATGCATTGAAATACCTACACGAGCAATCCGGCCGGCATTTTGACCCAAAGGTCGCAGAAGTTTTTCTTAAAATTCTTTCGTAAAAGCCTTCATTTGCCATGACGAACTAAACGCCTCTTTTGTGTCATTCTGAAGCAGCAGTCCGACTGAAGAATCTATCCGGGAATATATTTGTTTTTATTTACCTTGAAATCTTCCTTAAAATCTGGTATCCAATATGGTATGAAAGAAGGAAATAAAGTGAGTGTAGCCGGGGATTACCTTGCCCGTTTAGAACAAAAAGTCGAAGCGCTGAAGATACTTACCGAGGTCTCTCCTGTTATCTCATCAACTCTCGATTTAAAAGAACTTATGACCATTGTTATGGAAAAGGCAAAGGATATCATGAAGGCAGAGGCTTGCTCAATCCTGTTGTATAACAAAGATACTAAAAAACTTGAATTTGAGGTTGCGATCTCTAAAGAAAAAAATGCATCGGATATTTTGAAGGAGAAAATCATTCTTGACATAGGGCAGGGAATTGCAGGTTGGGTGGCGCAGAATCGTGAACTGTTATTTATTAAGGATGTAAGGAAAGACAAACGCTTTTATCATGGAGCAGATAAGAAGACAGGATTCACGACAAGGAGCCTTATCGCTGCTCCGCTTATCGGAAGGCGCGGGCTTATTGGTGTTGCTGAAATCATTAATCCCAATAAAGAGGATTATGATTTAGAGATACTGAAGATTCTGACCAAGCACTTTGCCATTGCAATAGAAAACGCGCTCTACCATAAAGATGCACTTGAAAAAGAAAGACTGAAACAGGAACTTGAGATAGCTGCGACATTGCAAAAGAGCTTTCTCCCTGAATCTCCACGCTGCAAAAAAGGTAATGTAATAGTTTCAGCAGTGAATATCCCTGCAAAACAGGTTGGAGGCGATCTGTACGATTTCGCAGAACTTTCCGGGGGTAAGCTCGGAATCTTTATAGGTGATGTTTCCGGCAAAGGGGTATCTGCTGCTCTTTATATGGCCAAAATTATGAGCGACTTCAGATATATTGCCCATACAGAAGATTCTCCTGAGATTGTGATGGACAAATTGAATTCCCTGCTTTCAAAAACTCCCCGGGGCATGTTTCTTACTGCAATTTATATGATAATGGATACCAAAAATGGAGGAGCTGTTATTTCTGCAGCAGGACATCCGCCATTCCTCTGGATAACACAAAAAGGGGTAAAAGTATCTTCTTTCGTTTCCGGACCACCGCTTGGAATAATATCAGAAGATTATAGTTCAGGCACTATTTCTCTCAGTAAAGGTGACAGGCTTTTGTTAATCACTGACGGCGTATTCGAGGCAAAGAATAAAACAGGACAGAGGATTGGTTTTGCCGGCCTTGTGCGTTTTGTAAAAAAGCATAAGAATGATAAAGGACTTGTTAAGAAGATTACTGAATATATAAATACATTTTCAAGAGGCACTGAAAAGGCGGATGATATGACCATTGTAGAAGTGAAATATTTATGAAAGACTCTGTAACTATTACTATTCCGTCCCATCCGAAATATCTTTCTATTGTTAGGTCTGTGACAGTGAAAATGGCACAAATATATGAAATCACTGAACCCTTAACAGAGGATATGAAACTTGCTGTTGACGAGGCTTGTGCAAATGTCATTAAGCATGCTTACAAGGGAGACAGAACAAAAAAGATTGTATTAAAATACAAGATTACAAAAAAGTCCTTTAATGTAATTATCGAAGACAGCGGGATCAAGGCACAAGCAGATTTAATAAAAGGGAGGAACCTGGACGATATAAGGCCCGGGGGGCTGGGAATTCACTTTATCAAACGGGTATTTGATGTATTTCAGTTTGATGAAAAGAAGAAAAAAGGCAACAGATTGATACTGATTAAATCCATGAACATAAAGAAATGAACATAGAGATCGCATCCTATAAAGGCAGCAAGATAATCCAGCTGTCAGGAGACATTGACATGTACTCGTCTCCTGAACTGAGAACCGAATTGATGGGCCTGATAAAGAAGAAGGTATCGCCATTATATGTTGACTTTAAAGGGGTATCTTATATAGACAGCTCAGGCATAGCAACCTTTGTTGAGGGGCTGAAGAGTATGAAGACATATGATGGAAGATTACGTCTTTTCTGCATACCTCAGGGAATCATGGAGATATTCAGGTTTTCAAAGCTTGACAGGGTATTCGAGATATACGGAAGCATTGATGATGCCATCAATAGCTGAAAACATCCTGAACTCTGCAGGCAGGAAGGCAAGATCAATTTCCAGGGATATACACGATGCTTCAAAGATTATAAACGATATTTTTTTCTGGTCGTTTCTCTCTCCCCTTAAAGGCAAGCCGCTCAGGTTCAGGGCGAGTATTAATGAGATGGTCAAGGCCGGCTATAATTCTGTGCCGATCGTAGCCGTCATTTCATTCTTTATAGGTATCATACTGGCATTTCAGGCAGCATACCAGCTTAAGAGGGTAGGGGCGCTTATCTATGTCGCAAACCTTGTAGGCGTATCGATAACAAGAGAGCTTGGACCGATAATGACAGCCATTATAGTTTCAGGGAGAAGTGGTTCTGCCTTTGCAGCAGAAATCGGATCGATGAAAGCTGCTGAGGAGGTTGACGCCCTTATCAGCATGGGGATAAACCCCGTAAGGTTTATCGTTGTCCCAAAGCTTATTGCCCTTATGATTATGGTTCCTGCCCTTACAATATTTTCAGATTTCATAGGCATCCTTGGTGGTTTTGTCCTGTCTGTGACTATTCTCGAAATGCATCCTGTCAATTATTTCTTGCAGACAGTGAATGCCCTGCTCGTAAAAGATGTAATGACCGGACTCATTAAGGCATGGGCCTTTGGTATTGTGATAACGACTGTTGGTGCATACCAGGGATTTAAGGTAACCGGAGGCGCAGAAGAAGTAGGAAGACGCACAACTGCTGCTGTTGTTGCCTCTATTTTTCTGGTAATCGTTTTTGATCTGTTTTTTACGACAATGTTTTATTATTTCACATAAGACTATTATGGAAAATGCAATCCAGGTGTCCGGTCTTGTTGCCCATTACGGGGAAAGAGAAATCCTGAAAGATATATCGTTCTTTATACCAAAGGGAATGACGACTGTAATACTCGGAGGAAGCGGATGCGGCAAAAGCACTCTTCTGAAACATCTGATCGGTCTTTTGAAACCAACACAAGGCCAAATCAACATCAACGGAAAAAACATAGCAGTACTGAACGAAAACGAATTGAATGAAGTGCGGAAGAAGATGGGAATTTTATTTCAGGGAGCTGCCCTTCTCAATTCCATGACAATCGCAGACAACGTTGCTCTTCCTATGAGGGAGCATACCAGGCTGGAAGAAACCACAATACAGATTATGGTGCGCATGAAGCTTGACCTTGTTGGGCTCTCAGGTTTTGAAGAGTTCTATCCTTCACAGCTTTCCGGTGGAATGAAAAAGAGAGCAGGCCTGGCAAGGGCAATAGCACTGGACCCTGAGCTGCTTTTCTTTGATGAACCATCTGCAGGGCTTGATCCCATAACTGCCGCGGGACTCGATGAGTTGATACTAAAACTCAGGAATGTATTTAAGATGACGATAATTGTTGTAACCCATGAGCTTCCGAGTGTATTCACGATCGCGGATTATGTTATCATGCTTGATGCCGGCGAGGTTATATTTTCAGGAACGCTCGATGCGCTGAGGGCATCTGTTCATCCAAGAATAAAGATGTTTCTTGAGAGACAGCCCGAACAGGAGACATATTCACCTGAGGATTATTTCAAGATTATTGCCGGAGAATAAAAAATCTCCTTAATGAGGGGAGGCTGGTTAGGAAATTGAAAGAAGAGATTAAGGCAGGAATAATAATCATCGCATCCCTTGCTATACTCACCAGCTTTATCATCCTGATAGGCGGCAGCCAGCTTTTTGAAAAATATGACAAATATTACATGAAAGTTATGAATACAGCCGGGCTCGAAACCGGTGCGCAGGTCAGGCTCGGTGGTGTAAGGATTGGAAGGGTTACAGACGTCAAACCACCTGCTAATCCCGGCGAGCCTGTTGCTGTGGAAATCGGCGTAAAGAGAGGGACTGTTCTTTATAAAGGCACTAAGGCTCTGATTACACAGATAGGATTTGTCGGAGATATATATCTCCTTCTTGCTGTTGACAGCACAATAAACGATAGGATTAAAGTTGGTGATGTTATTCCAACTGAAGAGAAGGTTCAGTTTGATCTGCTTATGGCAAAGATGAATACCCTGTCACAATCGGTGGATAGTCTCATTAAAGATATAAACAAGCTTTTTAGCGAGAAGAATGTAAAAGGGATAGAAACTTTAATCGGAAATACAAACAATGCTATTGTTTCCGGTTCATCGAATATTGAAAAAATAGCGATGAACATGAAGGATACTTCAGTAAAGCTTGAACGTGTTCTCAATGAGGTAGAAGATATTATCCACAGCAATAAAGCTGAAGTTGCGCAGTTGATAAAGAAGGCAAGGGAAGATATAGAGAAAGCTGGAGAAATGATCAAGAGCATAGAATCAACAGCGAAGTCGGTTGAAAAGACATCAAAATCAGCTGATAAGGCTATTGACCTTCAGTCCAGAAATCTCGAAAACCTTATCGGAGCCATGACAAAAACAACAGAAGAGTTGCAGGAGCTCCTCAGGGAGATAAAACATAAGCCATGGGGTGTTATTTACAAAGAAAAAAGGGGGGAATGAGATGAAAAAGATCCTTTTATTCATCTTATCTGTTTGTTTGTTATCTGCCTGCTCAATGCCTGAAACAAAAATTTACAGCATTTATCTGTCTGCACCCTCTGCGCCCCGGGATATCAGGGAGGTGAGGGCAGATGAGACAAACACAAGGTCTGTCGTGATACTTATGAATTCCCCCCGGTATCTTGCTCAGCCTTACATAGCTTACAGGAATTCACCATATCAACTGGAGATATCAAGATATTCAAAGTGGGAATCACCGCCCGGTGATATAGTAAAAGAAGCATTCAAGAATTACCTTTCATCTTCAGGAGTTTTTAAAGAGGTCAGGGCATCGAGTGTCGTGCCCGAGGGATTTTATTCATTTGAAATAAACCTGAAAAAATTTGAGAGATATGATCAGGGAAACGATTCCTACGGGGAACTTGATTATGATATTAAAGTTTATTCACCTGACAGCAAAGAATTATATCGGGCAGCCGTTTTAAAAAAGGTCAAACTCGATAACAAAACCTTCCTGAGTCTTGCTCAGGTATTAAGCAGCGCACTTTCTGAAAGCATCAAAGAAGTAACTGGGAGTTTAGATGAAGCAGTAAATAATTAGTTTATGTTGTCATGAGTGATTCTATTAAGAGTCTGTTTATAAACTACGATTTCGATAAAAATTCGTCATTCTCGCGAAGGCGGGAATCCAGTGTTTTCAATGCCTTTCTGGATGCCCGACTAAGAACTTCGGGCATGACAAAAAAAAAGGCAATTTATACACAGACTCTATTTAATCAAATAAACAACCTCGAAGCTCTGCTCGGGGTTGTTCTTTAAAAGAATTTTGCGTGATAGACAGTACCATCTCATATCGGTAAAAATAGCAAAATCGTGCATAAGGGTATTTGCTCAGTGATTGGATGCGTGGTTAGACGGTCGATATTTGCGTGTAGTTGAGATGAAGGAACCACGGGGAGCAGAAACCCGCTGTGATGTATTCTGTATATCTGCACTTCTAAGCGGCTCTTCCGCTCTTCTGCCCAGACGTCCCTTTTGCGGAGCAGCGTTGGCAGTATTGGACTTGTATAATCCCGGATTGTTCTGATTGCGTCTGCGGTGTTGTTCAGGCAATGGGCGGGTAAACCCCATATCGTACACCGGTGCCTTTTTATTATAATCGAATCCCTTCATCATGCGACGCTCCACCTTTTCACCGAGAACGCGCTCGATGCCTCGCACAGTATCCTCATCTTCACGGGTAATGAACGTGAAGGCATCCCCGGTCTTTTCAGCCCGGCCAGTGCGGCCTATCCGGTGCGTATATGCATCGGTGGTATCGGGCATGTCGTAGTTGATGACATGGGATATGCGTGTAACATCGATACCGCGGGCAGCAATATCGGTTGCAACAAGAACCTTATAAGAGCCGTCACGGAATCCGTCGAGTGCAGCCTGCCGCCTGTTCTGAGAAAGGTTACCCTGTAGTGATGCGGCCCGGTAGCCGGCCTTCTCAAGAAGCTGCCCCACGCGCCTGGCCCGGTGCTTTGTGCGAGTAAAGACCAGTACCGACTCAGTTTCAGTGTGGTGAAGCAGCTCGATGAGGAGAGCGGTTTTGAGGTGCTGATCGACCGGGTAGAGCGCATGCGCAACAGTACTTGCCGGTGCAGAGGGATTGACCTGCACCGTTACCGGTAGACTCAGTACTTCGCAGGCCAGACGTCTGATATCATCCGGCATAGTTGCCGAAAACATCAGTGTCTGGCGCTTGACAGGCACGTGCTTGATGATCTTCCTGATATCAGGCAGGAACCCCATATCAAACATCCGGTCTGCCTCGTCTAAAACGAGTACTTCCAGATTCGACAGGTTTATCAAGCCATGATTAATGTGATCGAGCAGGCGGCCAGGGCAGGCAACAACGATCTCAACGCCGCTCCGCAGTTTCTGTATCTGCGGGTTTATGTCCACGCCGCCGTAGATGCTTATACTCCGGAGACGAGTCTGCTGTCCCAGTATGCCGATTGCTTCGTGGGTCTGCTCGGCAAGCTCGCGGGTAGGGGCGATGACGAGGACTCGAATGCCCCTGCGCCTCACTTGCATCAGGCGATGCAGAATTGGCAGCACAAAGGCCGCAGTCTTGCCGGTGCCGGTCTGTGCTAAGCCCATCACGTCGCGACCCTCCATGACCAATGGGATTGCCTGTACCTGGATCGGCGTCGGTGAGACATAACCAGCTGACGATATCCCGGTTGCGACCTGTGGGTGAAAATTAAAATCGTGAAATTCCATAAAAACTTTAAACTCCTTTTTTGGTATTATTAAATTTAATCCAATATTTCGAGAACACAGCGTTTGCCTATTTTTGTTCCTGATGCACTCAGTATTGTTCTCATTGCACGCGCGGTATTTCCCTGCTTTCCTACAACCTTCCCAATATCACTTGCAGCAACACGCAATTCAAAGAGGGCAGTTTTTTCTCCATCTACCTCGTTTACTGCAACCTCCTGCGGTTTATCTACCAACGATTTCGCCATGAGTTCAATAAGTGCTTTCATATCAACCTCCATAAGTATTTGGGCTGTTTTTTTAAGACCCAATATTTTTAAGAGCTTCTTTACAATAATCTATCTCCAACCTCTCCCTGTACCCCCACTTCCAGCTCCCCCATAGCCACTGCTTCTTTTATTAAAACCTTGCCGTTTCTGCTGAGGTCTCGCCTCAGCTACAGCAAGTGATTTTCCCATGAAATCTTTCCCATTAAGGGTTGCAATTGCCTTTTTTGCATCTTCTTCATTTATCATCTCAATAAAACCAAATCCTTTAGACCCGTCCGTGAATTGATCCTTCATTATTTTTAATGATTCAATCTCACCAATCTCTAAAAACATTTCCCTTAAATCCTCTTCAGTAGCGGTGTATGGGATATTACCAACATACAATTTTTTCATTTTAAACCTCCTTTTTCGTTCACAAAAACCTCAGATCTTCCAACTTCCTTGTATACTTTTGAATTCTTCATTCTATTTCGCTTTCCATTATTTATATAACGCACATAAGGTAGAATGATAGGCTTGCCTATGCAATATGCTTTCATGTTCTTTAATTTTGCACTCGCATGTACTTATAAAATGGCATAAAAGTCCTTATGTTGATAGCTGACTCTGCGAGAAAGACGCTGTTGTCTGGAAAATATCGAAAGATTAAAGGACAACGATTTTACGTGTAATGTATGTCAACTTCATAGGCAATAGCTGAGTGGTTAGTGGAAGAATCGGTGCCTTCACAACGAAGCGCCCCTTTTGCCACCGCTCTGCGGTTCCTGATCATTTCGGTTATGACCTTGGTTAGATCAAACCCGCCATCAATACAGTCTTTTCTTAGACAGTTTACTATGAAAAAAGCATAGCTGTTGGGAGTAAAATTAAAGGTACGGAGTATCGATTTTGACCCGCTCTGGTTATATGTCATATTCATGACGATGGTTGCAACCTCAGGGAAGTGTGTAGCTACAGAGCCTGCTTCACGTCTCTGCTGCATCATCTCCTGCTTCCTCTCCATCATTGCTGCATGCTTATTGTTATTCATATTCCTCTCATTCTCAAGGCTCCCTCCAGCGGAGGGAGCCTTGCAGTTAATTAGAGTTTGACTACATTGATCGCTTTGGGGCCTTTCGGGCCTTGTTCAGTATCAAAGCTGACATTGTCACCTTCGGCAAGGCTTTTAAATCCGCTGCCCTGGATGGACGTATGGTGTACAAAGACATCACTGTTGTCTTCAGCAGTAATAAACCCAAAACCTTTGCTATCATTGAACCACTTCACTGTTCCTTGTGTCATTTTGTTTACCTCCTTCTCAATGAACTAAAATCTCAGAAGAACTCAATAAAAAAGGCCCCAAAGCTAAAAGTCTTTGTGGCCCTCTTTGAACGCAAAAACCTCTAAAATCTTGGTAATACAATATCATGTGCTTAAGAATTAGTCAAGGTAATTCGGGCATGATGTATCTTCCATTCATTTGTTCAAAGGTTGAAGACCCTGTTCCAATCTGCAATCCAGCAGTAAAACACGGGACAGAGAATATTCTGATAGCGGAAGACGATGCTTTTTATCTGAGGCTATCGAATAAGCGCTTCGGTTTTCACATTAACTAAATGGCAGACAGAGAATTTTATGAGAAGAACTATTTCACTAATTGATACAATAAATAGATGAAGATATTTCCACGGAGAAGTGATTCGTTTTCTTTACTCCTGCGTTGGACAATAATTTTGGTTGTGATTATCATTAGTTTAATGTTTTTTACGAAAATGCCGGGAAGTTCATATTCAGGACCTCTTCCCCCTCTATCAGAGAACGAGCAGAGAGTGCGTATTAATCTCAAACAGCAAATATCTATGTTGGCAGAAAAAATCGGCGAAAGAAATATATGGAAATACAATAATTTAAAAGCTTCTGCTCATTACATTGAAAAAGTGATGACGGAATTGGATTATGAGGTTAAGAAACAAGAATACAGGGTTGAAGATGTGAGCGTGGAGAATCTTGAATGGGAACTCATCGGCGCACACCATCCGGAAGAAATTATTCTTGTAGGTGCGCATTATGATACAGTTTTAGGTAGTCCCGGTGCTAATGATAACGCTTCTGGTGTAGCAGCTGTTCTTGAAATTGCACGTCTTCTTAAAACAGGAACGCTTTCTCGAACAGTTCGATTCGTCACATTCGTTAATGAAGAGCCACCTTTCTTTCAAACCGATAAAATGGGGAGCAGTGTCTATGCCTCTCGGTCTCGCCAACGCGGCGAGAAAATTGTTGCGATGCTTTCACTTGAGACGATAGGTTGTTATTGCGATGAAAAAGGAAGTCAGAAATATCCTTTCCCTTTCAGCTTCTTTTACCCTGATACCGGTAATTTCATTGGCTTTGTCGGGAATGTTTCATCCCGGCCATTGGTTCGAGAGGCAATAGAGATATTTCGCAGCAATACTGCTTTTCCTTCTGAAGGTATAGCAGTACCAAGTTGGATTATGGGAATAGACTGGTCGGATCACTGGTCATTCTGGAAAGAAGGGTACTCAGCCATCATGATTACTGATACGGCCTTATTCCGTTATCAATACTATCATTCTCATCAAGACGTTCCGGATAGAATTGATTATGAACGCATGGCAAGAGTTGTTGTTGGAATTAGCCAAATTATACGTGAACTTTCTACTATAAAATGAATTGTAATGCATTCCCTGTGATCTTAAATTAGGCGACTGCATAGTGATAATAGGAGAAGAATCCTCACAGCATCTGGGATTTGATTCGGCTGATTATAAGGAGGCTTCGACCGCTCATCAGCCATCTTAAGGAAAAGAAGATAGGTAAGCTGCTCAACATAATCGCCATAACTCATCCCGTCGTCCCGGAGGACATTGCAGTAGTTCCAGAGTTTTTGCACAATTGCAGATGATCAGTTAGGCATTTTTTTGTATGTTCCTTTTCATTTCCGGATTTTCTTCGTCTTCATCCCATTTTAAAGGATTGTATCTGATATATTCCCGAATTGCCTGCAATTCTTTTTCATCTCTGATGATATGTTCGTAATAGTTCCGTTGCCAGACGGGCGTACCTTGGGTGTTGCGGATATCGTTGATGCGTTTTGCGGACTGATATTTAAAATATGCGACAATTTGTCCCAATGTGATTTTCCGTAGGGGCGGGGTCTCCCCGCCC
>Ga0209253_10000812_pt1 | contig 27112 bp, 21 predicted proteins | sample FrelakmetBRP12BR_FD_187145 | JGI IMG/M metagenome (GOLD analysis project Ga0209253, IMG submission 187145) | Freshwater lake sediment microbial communities from the University of Notre Dame, USA, for methane emissions studies - BRP12 BR (SPAdes)... | ecosystem: Environmental > Aquatic >...
GCGGCAGCACAGACAAGAAACCCGGTCCGGCAGGCTCTGGTGTCTTCCACGGGAACATTCTGGGACACCGTGGTGGTCTGCGCCATGACGGGTATTGTGCTTGTGAATTCGGGTGAGTGGATGAACGGCCTGAAGGGGGCGGCACTCACCAATGCCGCGTTCTCCGACGTGCCTGTTATCGGCCCTGTTGTGCTCACGTGCGGGTTGCTGACATTCGTTTTCTCCACAATACTGGGATGGTCGTACTACGGCGAGAAGGCGGCAGAATACCTCCTGGGACCGAAGGTAATCGCACCGTACCGGTGGTTGTGGGTCGCCGCCGTCATGCTCGGGTCGGTCCTCTCGCTTCCGGTTGTCTGGTCATTTGCGGATATTGCGAATGGTTTGATGGCAATCCCGAACCTGATTTCCCTGCTCGTCCTCAATCGCATCCTCGTGCGCGAGACGCGGGAGTTTTTGTGGGAAGGAAATCTGGACAAGGCCGGATAACGGGCAGCCCGGCAAGCTTCCCGGCCGGCGAACAGCCTGAAAAAAACGCAAAGCTGCGCCTACATCAGCGGAGGGAGACGCATGGCGAACACATTCGCGGGAAAGACTGTTTTAGTTACGGGGGCCTCACGCGGCATCGGGCAGGCGACAGCGGTGATGTTCGCACGGGAAGGAGCCCGCGTCGCCGTTCATTATCATCAGAACGCTTCGGCTGCTGCTGCCACTCACGCGTCGCTGACCGGCGAAGGCCATATCGTCGTCCAGGCCGATATTGCCCGGCCGGAGGAGGCCCGGCGGCTTGTCGGGGAAGTCCTGGCATCCTTGCAGCGGATTGATATCCTGGTGAACAATGCCGGAATGTTCGTGCTCCACCCTCCTGCATCCGTATCATACGACGACTGGCAAAAAGCGTGGAGCGATACCATCGGTACAAATCTGATCGGGACGGCAAACGTCTCCTACTGGGCAACCCGGGCAATGATCGCCCAGGGGGGCGGGCGTATCATTAATATCACCTCCCGCGGGGCATTCCGCGGGGAACCGGACGCCCCTGCGTACGGCGCGAGCAAGGCCGCAATGAATGCCCTGAGTCAATCCATGGCGAAAGCCCTTGCACCCCACCGTATCTTTGTGTACGCCGTGGCGCCCGGATGGGTGGAAACGGATATGGCCGTCCCGTATCTGAGCGGACCCGAAGGGGACGCCGTTCGCCAGCAGAGTCCGCTCGGCCGCGTTGGACGTCCCGACGAAATCGCCCGGACCATACTCTTTCTCGCTTCTGAAGGAACAGATTATCTCACCGGCTGTATCGTGGATGTGAACGGCGCTTCATACTTGAGAACGTAGGGCGACAAGCATCCCCCCGTCCATCAACCGGAGATCGGCAGGATCGCGGACACGGTGACCGCAATCCGCGACGGGAGAATCGGCCGCACCATGACGATGGAGCCTCCTATGCCGTCTACCATAACGTTGCGCGATCTGCTCTCACGGTACGTGCGGCCGGGAACGCTCTCCACGAGCGGGGAGAATGCCTGGCTGACCTGCGTTGCGTGCGGCCACCGGTGCAGGATCGCACCCGGCCACGAAGGTATCTGCAAAGTCAGATTCAATGAGAACGGCACACTGATGGTGCCGCACGGATATGTCGCCGGATTGCAGATCGATCCTATCGAAAAAAAACCGTTCTTTCACGTCTTGCCGGGAAGCAGTGCCCTCAGCTTCGGCATGCTCGGGTGCGATTATCACTGCCCCTACTGCCAGAACTGGTTCAGCTCCCAGACACTGCGTGATCCTGCCGCGGAAGCGAAACCGGAAAAGAAAACGGCGGAAGAGATCGTCGCTCTCGCCGTCCGGCACCATGTCCCTGTTATCACCAGCACCTACAATGAGCCGCTGATCACGTCGGAGTGGGCCGTTGAAATATTCGCTCTGGCCAAGCAGCACGGCATCCGGTGTTCGTATGTCTCGAACGGGAACGGCACCCCTGAGGTCCTGGAGTATCTCCGCCCCTACATCGACTTCTTCAAGGTCGACCTGAAGAGCTTCCGCCAGAAAAACTATCAGCGGCTGGGGGGAAAACTGGCCACCGTGCTGGAAACCATTGCGCGGCTGAAGGACATGCATGTCTGGGTGGAAGTGGTCACCCTGGTTGTGCCGGGGTTCAATGACTCTCCCGAAGAACTGGGAGAGATTGCCGGATTCCTTGCGTCCGTCTCGAGGGATATTCCCTGGCACGTGACGGCGTTCCATGCGGACTACGGCATGACCACCCCATCCTCCACACCTCCCGCAACCTTGCAGCGCGCCGCGGCAATCGGCACGGAGAGAGGGCTGTCGTTTGTGTATGCCGGGAATCTGCCGGGAAGAACCGGACGACTGGAAGACACACGGTGTCCGGGATGCGGTACGACACTCATCGAGCGGACCGGATTCCGTGTCCAGTCTAATCACCTGAAGAACGGCGCGTGTCCGGAGTGCCGGCTTTCCGTTCCGGGGGTGTGGGAGTGAAACCGGACAGCATACGGCCATCCCTCTCCCTGATCATCGCCGTCTATAACAAGCCGGAGGTTCTCCGGTTCGTCCTTGCTGCGTGCGCGCGTCAATCGATCCGAAGCTTCGAAGTGATCGTGGCCGACGACGGATCCGGTCCGGCCGTCCGACAGGTAATCGAGGAATCCCGCCCGAGCGCCGGCGTCCCGCTCATCCATATTTTCCACGATGACCGCGGCTGGCGGAAAAACGTGATCCTGAACAGCGCGATACGTGCGTCGCAGAGTGACTATCTGGTCTTTATCGACGGAGATTGTATTCCCTCACGGCGTTTTCTGGAAGACCACTGGCGCGAGCGTGAGGAGCATACGGTGCTCCTGGGCAGGCGCGTGGAAACCAGCAAACGATGGTCAGAATCGCTTACCCTCGGTGCAATAACCGGCGGGGATTTTGAACGACTGGATTGGGGCGTATGTATGGACGGACTCCGGGGGGATGCCCTGCGCATTGAAGACGGCATCCGAATGCGCAGCGCACTGTTGCGGAAGGTTCTCCTCCGCAACGTGCGCGGCATGCTCGGAAGCAACTTCTCTGTGGCAAAAGCGGATCTTGTTGCAATTAACGGATTCGACGAACTGTATGACGGCCCGGGGTGTGGAGAAGACTCCGATATCCAGTATCGTCTCTCGTTAACCGGGGTAAAGGCGAAGTCGATCAGGAACCTCGCCATCCAGTTTCACGTCTACCATCCGTTGACAAAAGGATCGGATGCCTGCTGGGAGCGATTCGAACGGGTACGACGAACAGGGCAATCCCGCTGTCGCATGGGGCTGGAGCATGTGGATCTGCCCGGTGCGCCGTAGCCCGGTTCGTCCCGCTTACTTCCCCTCTTTCTTGGGAAATCCCGACCGTTCGACTTTTGTAAAGCCCTGAGGAATTTCAAACTCGCTTGCCGCGATGCTCCGGCGCTCGACCTTTGTCACAAGAGTTTTCACACCCTGTGCCATGTCCATCTCGATCGGAAAGCCATCCACTTTCTTCATTGCCTCGCCAAGCCCTTTGAGCACTGACATTCTCCGGACCTGTTCTATCATGTCCTGACGCATAGCGGCAAATCCGGTCAGCTCCTGGGTCACCCAGAGTGAGGCGATCTCCTTTTCATTCTGTTTCATCGAGTAGCGGACGCAGGCGTAGCCGCTGATGACCTTCTTTTCACCCGTTCGTACGACATCGTACGCGGTCTCCGTTTTCCCCGGCGCGTTTGCCCCGAGCATTTTTTCCATCATCGCACGTTGCTCGGCGGGCATATCTTTCATCTGCTCCTGGACCTTCGCCATTTGCCCGTCCATCTGTTTACTGAACGCCTCAATTTGTGCAAAGGTCGTCTCGCTGTAGGTCTTATCCGCCGGATTCACCGAGTACAGCTTTTCCTGGTCGATCCGTATGATCACATACTCACTCTCACCTTCCGATGTGGTCTTCATTTTCTTCGGAAGATAGAATGTTTTCATCAGCTTTTCTTTCTGGTCCTGTCCGGGTATGGTGACGGTGCTTTCCCAGTACATGCCCTGTCCGTATCCTGCCGCGACAACAACAACCACCAGAACGACCATCATCAACCGCTTCATGTGCTGCTCCGTGTGATGTGAATAAATGGATGAATTATGCCGCCGGTTCCAGCGGCCGTGCTACGACGACACCGGTATTGGAACGAATCCCCTGCACATAGGCGGCAAGATCACCTGCCGACAGCACCACCTTCGCCCCCGATAACGGGGCATGGAGGAACCGCGGCGTTTCACCGGTGAGCATCACCATGCCGGTGTGGGCGATATCCATTCCTTCCATCGACGTCACCGTGCCGATGATATCACCGCTCCGGAGCGTCCGCTGCGCGGCCGGCAGCCGCTCTCTGGTCACCCGGTACAGCGGTGCCGAAGAAATCCGCGTTTCCGCCTCTTTGATGGCGTTCAGGGTTGCGTCATCGGCAAGCTGCCGGTACGAGGCCCTGTGGGACGACATGAAGTTGATGACTTTCCGGTACTCCGTGCCGCCGGCCTCCACCGTGATATCGCGTATCACCTTCTTCCGCGCATTGTCCGCCATCCAGTCCGTGAAGTAGTGCAATCGGCTGGGATATCCGTTGATGATACCCGACGAATAGCGAATGTGCGTCAGCTGGGTGCGGAACTTCTCATACGTTGTTGTTCCGCTTCTGACGCATCGCGCGAGCGCGAGGGCATTTTCCACGAACGTGAGGCAATCAAAGCCCCGGAGATTCACCACCAGGTGTTCTTCTCCCTCCGTTTCGAGCGAGTGTGCGACATAGGGAGTGCCGATAAACGACTCTCCGATGGCGGCGACAATCCCGCCAACCGGCAGCGATGCCAGTCCGCGTTCTTTTGCCCAGGAGAACACGTGCCGGACGATCGTTTCGTCGTCATCCTCTGCACGGGGTGTCCAGCGCGGCAGACACCATAGGGCTACCCCCGCCCCCCCGGCGCGCAGAAGAAACTCCCGGCGGGTTCTCCCGGCATGACCGGGAAAACGGGTATCTTCATGCACGGGTCTTTTCTTCATGCGGGTGGTTTCTTGAAAACGGTGCACACACTCCCGGGCGGCGCATCCACGTGCCGTTGACCCTTCGACCGGAGGAACCTCTAGAACGACGGCTCTTCGAGTCCGGACGGCCCGGGTTCGAACGAGGCAAGCGCGAGGTTTTCGAACCGTGCATACCGGTGAACGAACGCGAGGTTCACGTCATCAATGGGGCCGTTTCGCTGCTTGCCGATGATAATTTCCGCGCGTCCCTGCACATCCGCGGCCTTGTTGGATTTCGGGTCGGTGTACATTTCCGGCCGGTGGACGAACATCACCACATCGGCATCTTGTTCGATGGCACCCGATTCGCGCAGATCGGAGAGAATGGGACGTTTATCGGTGCGTCCTTCCACTGCGCGGCTGAGCTGTGAAAGAGCAATGACGGGCAGGTTGAGTTCTTTGGCAAGGGCTTTGAGGGAGCGGGAGATGGACGAAATTTCCTTCTCGCGGTTTTCGGCAGATCGGGGCCCCTGCATCAGCTGGAGGTAGTCGACAATGATCAATCCTGCATTGTGTTCGGCGCGGAGACGGCGTGCCTTGGCGCGCAATTCAAGAATCCCCAGGCTTGCCGAGTCATCAATAAAGAGGCGTGCTTTGGCGAGACGGCCGGCCGCAAGGCTCAGGCGTGTCCACTCTTCGTCCGGCAGCCTGCCCGTACGCACCGCGTGCGCATCCACACGCGCTTCGGCACACAGCAGACGCATGATGAGCTGATTCGTGGACATTTCGAGCGAGAAAATGCCGATCGTCGTGGGCTTGCTCTTGTGGAGCGCCGCGTTGGAAGCCAGTGAAAGCGCAAAGGCGGTCTTGCCCGAGCTGGGGCGTCCCGCCACGATAATCAGGTCGGAATTCTGCCAGCCGCCGGTGAGCGTGTCCAGGTCGCGGAAACCGGTGGGCACGCCGGTCACTCCTTCGTGCTTCCCGTGAATGCTCTCAAGCATTTCGAGCGTGCTGTGCAGCGCGCGGTCCATGGACACAAAGCTCTTCTTCAGCCGCCATTCGGAAATGCGGAAGATCGCCTGCTCCGCATCGTCGAGCAGGTCGAACGCGTCCTCGGTCGGACTGAAGGCCCGGGCGGAGATCTTGTTCGTTTCCGAGATAAGTTTGCGGAGGATGGCACGTTCCAGGACGATACGTGCGTGATATTCCACGTTCGCCGAAGAGCTGACCTTCAGCGTGAGTTCCACAAGGTAGCTCTGGCCGCCGGCGCTCTCCAGCTGGCCCCTGCGGCGCAGTTCCTCCGTGACGGTGATGCTGTCCGCCGGTTCTCCCCGTTCAAAGAGCCCGACGATCGCCTGGAACACCTTCCGGTTCCGTTCTGCATGGAACGCATCCTCATCCAGCACTTCAATCGCTTTGGAGATAGCTTCCTTCTCCAGCAGCATCGCGCCGAGGATTTGCTCTTCGATGTCAACGGCATGCGGTGGAATGCGGCCATCCGACTGTTGCCGCTCCGGCACCAGATCGATGCCGCCGCCACGGGACAGTTCAGCCATATACCAGCTCCTTCATCTCCTCATGAGCCGGCGGAGCCGGCCTGGAATTTCTGAATCGCCTGAAAATCCTCCCACGCCGGCCGCTTCCAATTGGGATTGCGCAGGAGTGCGGCGGGATGATAGGTCACCACGAGCGGCGTCCCTTCAAATTCCAGCACGCGGCCGCGCAGGCTCGTCAGACTCTCTTTCGTGCGCAAAAGATTCTGTGCGGCGGTCAGACCGAGGCAGACGATCAGTTTCGGACGGACCAGGGCGATTTGCTTGCGAAGATAGGGAAGACACTGCTCCACCTCTTCGGGGATCGGCGTGCGGTTGTTGGGCGGACGGCACTTCAGGATATTGCAGATGAAGACCTCCTCCCGCCGTAGATGGATGGCTTCGAGGATCTTGTTCAACAGCTGCCCCGCACGTCCGACAAACGGCTCCCCCTGCAGATCTTCATCGGCACCCGGTGCTTCACCGATGAACAGGAGAGATGCCGTGGGACTGCCCGTTCCGAATACGAATTTCGTGCGTGTCTGTCCCAGCGGGCATTTGAGACAGCCGGCAATCTGGCTGTGAAGAGCCGCGAGTGTTGTCGCCGACCCCCACGGCTCCGCAGTCAGCGGCGGCGCCGGGATGGCAAGTTGGGGAAACAGGGGAATCTCCTCGGCGGCCGGTACCGGTGGGGGATGAGGATGCCGGGGAGATGCGTGGGCTTTAGATGTCCGCCGTTCCATGATGAGGAATTCCCCGAACGCGTCACGTTCGTCTTTGAGAAAGCGCTCGAGCGCTGTGAGAAAGTCCGCCATGTGGTGCTCCGCCCGGTTGTGTCAGGACGATCGCATCATCGGCAATATGCGGTCCAGGATAACGTTGGCAATGTCGAACTTAGTCTGTCGCGGAAGACGGTCGGCGCGGCCGTCAGGGGTGATGAGTGTTACGACGTTGGTATCGCTGCCGAAGCCTGCGCCTTCCTCGGTCGGGTTGTTCGCCACAATGAGGTCCAGACCTTTCGCCGTGAGTTTGCGCCGGGCATAGGCAATGTCGTTTGTGGTTTCCAGGGCAAAACCCACCAGGATCTGGGAGGCTTTGCGATCCGCGGCACTTCGCAGGATGTCGGGATTCTTGACGCATTCAATGGTGAACGAATCACCGGAAACCGTTTCGCGCTTGATCTTGTTCGGTGCCGGCTGTGCCGGCGCAAAATCCGCCACGGCCGCCGCCATGATCAGCACATCCGTTGTGCTGAATGCCGGCAGGACTGCCTCGTGCATCTCCCGGGCGGTCGTTACATCAATGCGGTGCACGAGCGGTGGTGTTGAAAGAACGACGGGTCCGGCAATGAGGGTGACGTTCGCTCCGCGTTGCGCCGCGGCCCGGGCGATTGAGAATCCCATCTTGCCCGAGGAACGATTGCCGAGATAGCGGACGGGATCAAGCGGTTCGTGCGTCGGTCCCGCAGTCACGAGCACCTTTCTTCCCGCAAAATCCTTTGTCCGCCCGGCACAGATGTCGCGAACCACCCCGACAATGACTGCCGGATCGGGGAGGCGTCCGGGTCCCGACAATCCGCTTGCGAGTTCACCCGTATCGGGTTCGATGATGGTGGCCCCCCGCTCGCGCAACAGACCGATGTTCTGCTGCGTAACCGGGTTGCGGTACATATCCACATCCATCGCCGGCGCCACCGCCAGCGGACAGCGGAGAGCGAGCACAAGCGACGTGAGGAAGTTGTCAGCAAGCCCGTGCACAATTTTTGCGATGGTGTTTGCGGTCGCGGGCGCAATAACCATCACATCCCCCCAGAGGGCCAGTTCGATGTGCCGCGTCCAGGAGGCCGTGGCGTCGCCCGGGGTGCCCGGGAACATGTCCGTCACCACTTCGCGCTGCGAGAGGGTGCCGAAGGTCAGCGGCGTGACGAAGTGTGCCGCCGAGCGCGTCATGATTACCTGTACCTCGGCGCCGGCGCGGATGAGCTCGCGCACCAGGAGAGCGCTCTTGTACGCGGCAATCCCTCCCGTCACCCCGAGGAGAATGTGTTTCCCTTCAAGCACAACGGCTCCCGCGCTACGCTTCTTCGTCTTCTTCGGTCACATCTTCTTCTTTCGGCAGGACGATCTCTTCCTTTTCCTTGTACCGCCACTCCAGACGGCTTTCCATCAACTCGCCGAGCGCGGTGTCAGCGGGCTTTGCGCGCTTTTCGAATTCAAGGCTGATCCGGAGCTGATCGGGATTGATGTCGTTCTCTTCCCCCTCGGTCTCGGTTTTGGTCGTAATCAGCTCGACCCGCTGATTGAACTCGATTTTGATGTCCTCGTTGATCTGGCGCGCCCGTTTGGACGCAGCCACGATGCATTCATGGACATTCTTCCCTTCCTGGTTGAAGTATTCAAGATCGATCGGCTTCAACGGCATATCCGTCCCTTTCCTTATGACTGCAGCACGTGATGTTGTACAATCGTTTGCACTTCTTCGATCGCGCGGTCCAGCACATCGTTGGTCACCCGGTGATCGAACAGTGGCGCTTGGGCCAATTCCATGGGAACCCGCGCGAGGCGCCGCTCAAGAGCCACGGCGTTTTCGGTGAGCCGGGCCCGCAAGCGTTGCTCCAGCACCTCAAACGAGGGCGGCTGGATGAAAATCAGCAGCGCTTCGGGGTACCGGCGTTTGATCGACAATGCCCCTTTGACATCCACATCAAACAGCAGATGCTTCCCCTGCTCTATCACCGCCTCCACCTCTCTCTGCAGGGTGCCGTAACAGTTGCCGTAGATCTCTTCCCACTCCACGAACTCTCCGCGGGCGACACGCTCCATGAAGACTTCACGTGTCAGGAAAAAATAGTCTTCGCCGTCTGCTTCGCCGGCGCGTTTCGGCCGGGTTGTCGCCGACACCGAAAAGCACAGTGACGGATTCCGCCGCAGGATTTCCCGCGCAATGCTGGTCTTCCCGGCACCGCTCGGTGCGGCAATCACGATGATCTTCCCGCGGACGGGCGTCTTCTCGGGCACCGGCCAGCCCTTGCGTTATTCGATGTTCTGCACCTGTTCCCGGATCCTTTCCAACTCCTCCTTGATACCCACCACCAGATGGGCAATCTCCTGCGCGCTCGACTTGGACCCGATCGTATTGGCTTCCCGGTTCATCTCCTGCACGAGGAAATTCAGCCGGCGGCCCGCAGCATCACCCGCCTCAAGTGCCTCAAGGAAAAACTTGTTGTGACTCCTGAAGCGGACGCATTCCTCGGTGACATCCAACCGGTCGGCCAGCAAGGCGATCTCCATCTCCAGGCGCCCGTCATCGTGCGGCCCGCCATCCAGTAATTGCCGGATGCGTTCCTTCAACCGCTCCCGTTCGCGCGGAACCTGTGCCGTGGACAACTGCTCCACGACACTCAACCGCTGATCAATGAGAGCAATACGGGTGCGGAAATCATTCTCCAGCTCCCCACCCTCTTTCCGCCGCATGGACTGAAGGTCGGCCACCGCCGCCTCCAGGGCAACCCGGGTTGCGTCCCACTCCTTTTCATCGGAGGGGGTTTCTTCACCCTGCTTCAAGATTTCCGAAAACTGGAGCAGATGCTGCAGCTTGACCGTTTCCCGCATCTTCAGCGTTTTGCGCAGGTCGTTCAGGAGACGGTAGTAGGCACGCGCTGCGGTCGGATTAATCTTGAGCGTCACCGCATCGCCATTGCCACGATCAGAAGACACGACAACACCGATCTTCCCCCGGACAATCGTCCGGCGGATGATCTCTTTGATTTCGTTTTCACGCAGGGCCAATGAACGGGGTAGACGGGATGACACCTCCAGGAACCGGCTGTTCACGCTTCGCAGCTCAACTGCTACCGTCAGATCGCCGGATGTCACCTCGCCCCGTCCGTACCCCGTCATGCTTGTTACCATGGGACACGTTCGGAAATGTGCTTAGGAATGTTAAAATACGAAAGAATGCCAGCAATTGCAACAGATCCAGGACATGCCGCACTCTCTCTGTATCCCTGCTTGATCTCGTCCGCCGGCTGTACCGAACCGCACGAAAGGCGGTCTCTGAAGTAATCCACAAACTATCCACATCAAAACCGCGAAAAATTGTGAAATAACGCGCTTTTCGATATATTGTCAACAACGTCATGCACTCTGCTTACCACACCCTTCTGCGCGTTGCTTCCGGTCTTGCAGAACGCCTCCCCGGACTCTCCGTCTCGGAAGTGTATTCTCAGGAACGGGATGAGTTTGTCCTCTCATTCGGAAAGCAGGGTCCCGATCTTCTGGTGTCGTGCGCCCAGCGACTGAATACATGTTTCTTGCATCCGGCGGTGGCGCGGGCCCGGAAAAACTCCGTGGATGTTCTTCCCGGATGCGTTGGGAAGACGGTCCTGTCGGTTGGCATGTCTCCTTCCGACCGGATTCTCCGGATCGATTTTACCGGCGGATGCACGCTCCAGATCCTCTTCTTCGGCGCTCACAGCAATGCTCTGCTGCTTGACACCTCGTCCGTCGTTCTGGATGCGTTCAAGCATGCGCGGGAACTTGTCGGAACGGGCTTTACTCCACCCGCCCCCCGGCCAACTTCCGGCACCGGCACCCCCATTGGGAACGTGCCGTCCGGAACCTTGTTGTCCACCGCTCTGCAGCGTTTTTTTCCGCAGCTTCCTTCCGTCGTGCGGCGCGAAGGTGTGTACCGCAGCGGACGTGCTATCGATGCAACGGTTGATGCGTTTGAATCCGAAGCGCTGCAACAGGTGTGTGCTGCACTTGAGAGCGTTGTGCAGGAACTGGCTGTCGCTCCCCCGCGTGTGTTGCTCGACGCCGAGGGCGCTCCGCTCCACTTTTCCCTTTGTCCGCTCCACCACGTCGCCGCCGCCCGGGAATTGATGTTCGAGAATATTCAGGATGCACTCCACGCATTCTACGTCCGGGCGCGGACATCCGAGACGTACCTCACCGAAAAACAACGCCACCAGACAGCACTCGTGCATCGCCTGGAACGGCTCCGGCGCAGTATGGTCGCCATGGAGGAAGACCGGGACGGTGCCGACCGTGCCGTTCTGTATCAGCAGCGTGGCGCACTGCTGATGCAACATCTCCACGCCGTGCCGCACGGGGTTTCCCAGGTCGCGATCGCCTCAGACAGCGCGGCGGAGGTGATCCCGTTGGTCCCGACACTCTCCGCCGTGCAGAATGCACAGCGCTATTTTGAAAAAGCCAAACGCGCACGACGGGCACGTCTCCTGGCCGAGGAGCGCCTGCAAGCGTATGCGGGCACTGTCCGGCGCACGGAATCCCTCCTTGACGAACTCACACGTGTGCACAGCCGACGGGAGTTGAACGAGTATATGAAACGCAACAACGAGCAGCTGCAGCAGGCGGGCGCGGGAGATCAGCAGGACGAAGAACGCCTTCGCTTCCGCGTGTTTACCGTGGAGGGTGGCTTTGAGGTCTGGGCCGGCAAAAGCAGCGAAGAAAACGATGCACTGACCCTGCGCCACGCCCGTCCGGAAGATCTCTGGTTTCACGCACGCGGCGCACCCGGATCCCACGTGATCCTCAAGGTCGCGTCTGCCTCCGGCACCCCGGGCAAACGTGCACGGCTGCAGGCGGCTGCAATCGCGGCGTACTACAGCAAGATGCGCACGGCGCGGCTGGTTCCCGTCGCCGTGACAAAGCGGAAGTACGTGCACAAACCCAAAGGCGCAAAGGCGGGGTCGGTGGTGCTCCAGCGTGAAGATGTTCTTATTGTTGAACCGGGCCTGCCGCCCGGCGCCCTTTCTCCCACGAACGAGTGACTCAGGGTATCTCCTATGCGCCGTCCATCATCCAGTGCTGTCCGCAGCGTCGCCACACGCGCGATCCACGGCAACGAGCTGTACCCGTACCAGGGGCCGGTGGCGCCACCAATCGTTCAAACCTCGACGTACAGGTTTGGCAATTCAAAAGACGCCATACGGTACGCCGCCGGAGATCCCGATGTGTACGTCTATACACGGTATCACAACCCCACTGTGCGTCAGGCGGAAGAACGGCTTGCACTGATCATGGGTGCGGAGAAAGCCCTGCTCCTGTCTTCGGGCATGGCTGCCATCTCTTCATCTCTCCTGGCGCTGGTGCAATCCGGAGACAATGTGATCAGTACGCCCGCGCTCTACGGAGGGACCTACCGGTTTTTCCGGGACATCCTGCCCCGGCACCGGATCGGCGTGCGGTATCTGCGTCCCGACCGCCTCGAGCGCGTGGCGGCGCTCGTCGACAGGCACACCCGCCTCCTGTACCTGGAGACACCCACGAATCCGGCCCTCCGTATTGTGGATATTGCCCCGCTGGTGCGCGCGGTACGGGCCGCAGAACGCCGGGCGCACCACAAGATCACCATCGTGGTGGATAACACCTTCGCCACCAGCCTGAACCAGCATCCCTTCACCCTGGGTGCGGATGTGGTGATTGAAAGCGCAACGAAATATCTCGGCGGGCATTCCGATGTCATCGCGGGCGTCGTCGCCGGGAGCCGGGCGTTCGTTGCCGACACCCATCATCAGATGAAGTACTACGGCGGATGCGCCGACCCCTTCGCCGCGTTCCTCCTTCTGCGCAGCCTGAAGACCCTCACCCTCCGTGTGGAGCGTCAGAATACCAACGCCTTGCAGCTGGCCGAATTCCTTGAACGCCATCCGAAGGTTGTCCGCGTCTTCTACCCGGGTCTCCCTTCGCATCCGGATCATGCCGTCGCCCGGAGGCAGATGGTGGATACCGGAGGACTGGGATACGGCGGCATGGTGACAATTGAAGTTGCCGGTGGTGTGCGTAATGCCATACGTGTGTGCGACGCACTGCGCGTTGCGGTGAACGCCATGTCCCTGGGCGGCGCGGAAACATTGGTGAGCATTCCCGTCCTCTCTTCGCATGTGGGAATGACCGGCGGTGAATTGCGGCGGCATGGGGTCACTCCGGGCATGATACGGATTTCCGCCGGCGTGGAGGGAATTGAGGATCTGCAGGAGGATTTTCAGAGAGCACTGCGTCGCCTCTGACACAGCGCCGTTGCGCCAGACTGCGGGCCGCCGGCAGGCACCTCGGTTGTCTGCGCTCTCGCCGAAGGTCCAATCGAGAGACAAGGATATCGCCTGTTCTCCTCTGGATGCCGTCCGGAGCTCTCCGATTGAGAACACCGGGTCCGGCTGACGCCCCTACCCGGGGCAGCGCCGCGTCCTTGAAATTGAGCCGCGTTTTCTGTAGGTTTATCCTCTGCATACGGGGATAACGACCGTGCCGCTGCGGCAGCCCCTAATGAATACCAGCATCAATCATGGAGTACAACCGTGAGACGGAAAACCCTTGCATTTTGCTCTTCCCTGATGCCCCTTTTCGCCTTCCTGGGTGTCATATCCCTGTTACACCTCGGCTGCTCATCAGGGTCCAAGGAGGCGGTCGTAGCAACCATCGACAAGGCACCCATCACCCTTGATGACTATGAGAAGCTCTACATCAAGAGCAATGGAAGTGCGGATTCGGCCAGGGGGGCATCCATGGAAGATCGCGAACGGTTTCTCGACCTGATGCTGAAGTACCGTTTGAAGCTTACCGATGCGTACCAGCAGGGACTCGACCGTCGACCGGAACTCCTTGGTGAGATTCAACAGGTCAAGGGGAGTCTGGCGTCATCATACATTACAGAGCGCGAGCTGGTCTCCCCGGGGGTGCGGAAGCTGTACGACCGCAGCATGGAGGAACTCCGTGCCAGCCACATCCTCCTGACCTTCCGCCAGGGCGCCACACCGGAAGACTCCGCGACCGTCCTTCGTCAGGCAGAGGACATTATCAAGGAAGCGAAGACGGGAAAGGATTTCGGCCAGCTGGCGTTGAGCTTCTCGCAGGATCCCAGCGCACAACAGAATAAAGGCGATCTCTACTACTTCTCCGTCGGGCGTATGGTGCCGGAATTTGAAGATGCCGTCTATGCACTCAAGGCCGGCGAGATCACTCCCGCACCCATCCGCACGCGTTTCGGCCTCCACGTCATTAAAGTCACGGACCGCAAGCCCGCCCCGGGCGAAGTCCACGCCAGCCACATCATGATCCGGTTCCCCAGTCAGACTCCTTCCCCTGAGGATACCGCAGAGGCGTACGCCAAAATCGTTGCCATCAACGACAGCCTGACCCGCGGAATGGATTTCGCCGAACTTGCTATGCGCAATTCCGGTGATGGTGGTTCCTCGGCCCGCGGTGGCGATCTCGGATGGTTCACGCGTGGACGCTGGCCGCAATCATTTGACGAGGTGGCCATCCAGCTGCGTCCCGGCCAGCTTTCCCCCATTGTCCGCACGGTCTATGGGTATCACATCATCAAGTGTTATGAAACACGGCCGCCGAAAGCATTCAGTGAAAGCAAACAGGACCTGCAGAATCTGTTTCAGCAGCAACGGTTCCAGGAAGAATACGCAGCCATGGTTGAACGTACGAAACGTGAAGTGCAGTACGTACGCTATGATTCCGTCGTCACCGCCTTCCTTGGAGCATTCGATTCCACCAAGACGACACGTGACAGTGCCTGGACAGCCGGCATTTCCCCCGCATTCGGCCGCACGGCAATGTTCCGGGTCGGCACGACGGCTGTGACGGTTGATACCGTGATCGCGACAATCACATCGCGCCCGGAATGGTCCAGCCTTTCCCTCACTCCGGCGCCGCTCCGGTCCGCCCTGGACAAGATTTCCGAACAGCTGATCTTTGCCGCAAAATCCGACCTGCTCGAGCGGCAGGATCCTGCGTTTGCCGCCATCCTCCGCGAATACCGCGAGGGGATTCTGTTGTACCAGGTCGAACAGGAACAGGTCTGGAACAAGGTCACCACCAACGACTCCCTTTTGCGCGGCTATTTCGCGGAGCACCGGGATAAGTTCACCTACCCTGATCGCGTGCTGTTTACGGAGATCCGTGCGGCATCCGAGGCGCAGGCGCAGAATATACGCCTCAAGCTGGATCAGGGAAAGACGTTTGAACAAGTTGCCTATGAGGATTCCGTGCGGATGAAGGCGCCCGTACAGTACGCGGTGCGCTTTGCGCGCGGCAAGGCCGTGCTGCAGACGGAGGGGAAGCGGACCTGCAGCGAGATCAGCGCCGCGCTCACACAGGATCCGGGTCTCAAGGCGATGCTGATTGCCTATCCGGACACCGGATCGCGCAAGACCCAGAACGAAAAACTGGCCCGCCTGCGTATGGATGCGCTCAAGACGTCGCTCGTGAAGACCTATGGGATCACAGCCGATCGCCTGCTGTCCGAAACCCGTCCCCAGAAGCTGACCCGCGGCAAGGATTCCGCAGGGACAACACAGCGGGTGGACATCCAGATCCTGGGCCGCCAACCGCTGGTGATCAGTCAGCTCGAACAGACGATTCTGGCCCCCGCAGCCGATGATCGTGCACGCCGGGCGGATTCTCTGGCACCGGGCACCGCATCGGCTCCATTCTTCTACAAGGTGGCATATTCCATTGTCCGCCTCGACCGGCGTGAACCGGCACGGCAGAAATCGTTTGAAGAAGCGGGAGCCGAGGTTTCAAGTGCGTTCCAGGACTACGAATCAAAACGTCTGGAAGCGGAGTGGTTGGGCCGTATCAGGCAACAACACCCCGTGGTGGTCAACAAGGAGGTCTTGAAAGACGCTTTTACACCGGCAAAATAGCCGCACGCTCGCATGGCTGACCGTTCTGGCGGCCGCTCTCTTCTTGCTCGGCGGTTGTTCCGGACGGTCCGGCAAAGGCGGGTACGTCGCCCGCGTCAATGCAACGGTTCTCACGCAGGATGACATCGCTCATTCGCGCGATTCTCTGGGAGAGATCGGCGCATCAACACGTGAATACGTCAATGACTGGGTGGTCACGGAGCTGTTGTACCAGGAAGCCGAGCGGCGGGGCATCACCGATGCACCAGGGTTTCAGAAACAGCTTGCGCAGACACGCAAGCGTCTTGCGGTGGCAGCGCTTCTCGAGCGGGAGGTGTTTCAAGGAGTCGATAGCACCGCCGCCGGCGATGATGCGGTAGCCGCATATTTCAAGGCGTCGTCGCCGGCGTTTGCCCTGCGCGAAGATGTCGTCCTGGCAAGCACCGTCCTGTTCGGCGACCGTGAATCCGCAAACGTCTTTCGCACAAAAATCCTGCGCGGCACATCCTGGGAGGCATCGCTCCAACAGATGGAAACAGACACAAACACGAACGCACGCCCCCTGCGCTCGGCGAACCGCCGGTATTTCACGCGGATGACCCTGTTTCCCGAAGAACTCTGGAAGCTTGCCCGGACCATTCCGCGGGAAGAAGTCTCATTTCCCCTGAAGACCGACGCGGGGTACACGATTCTCCGCGTCCATGAAAGTTACCGCCAGGGGGATATCCCGCCATTGACCTATGTCCGCAAAGAAGTGCAGGAACGCCTCCTGATGGACGCCCGACGCTGGCGCTACGATGAATTCGTCAGTACCCTGCGCGAACGCCATTCCGTCGACGTACGCCCGAACCCGCCGGACACGGGCTCTTCCCCCGCGAAGGAGTAGGATGATGTCTACACGTCTGAGAGTCGTGTCCGTGGTTGCCTGTGGTGCCCTCCTGATGTGCGGCACCATCTCTGCCGCTGCCCAGCAGGTCATGGACAAGATTGTTGCCGTCGTGGATAACGATCTGATCCTGGAGTCGGAGCTGAACGCGCAGGTGCAGTTCTTCCTGCTGAACAACCGTCTTGACCCCAAAACGCCGGGTCTGCGCGAACAGGTCCTCCAGTCCATGATCAATGAAAAACTGGTTGTGGCGAAAGCCGTTGAAGACAGCGTGACCGTCACCGACGAAGAGGTCCAGCAGCAACTGGATGCCGCAATCCAGCAACGGGTTCAGCAGGTCGGGTCCGAAGCGCGTCTGGAAGAAATGTACGGCATGCCGCTCAGCAGGATTAAACGTGAATACCGGGACGAGATGCGGAAGAACCTGCTTGCGCAACGATTGCAGCAGCAGCGGTTCGGCGCCGCGCAGGTCGGGCGGTTTGAAACGGAGGAATTTTTCCGGACCTATCGCGACAGTCTGCCGCGCGTCCCCGAAGAAGTGGAGATTGCACATGTCTTCATCAAACCGAAATTCGGCGAGGCGGAGCAAATCGCCACCCGTGCGCGGGCACAGCTGCTGCTGGATAGTATTGCCGCCGGTGTTGACTTCGGTGAACTGGCGAAGCGTCATTCGGAGGATCCCGGCAGCGGCTCGCTCGGCGGAAATCTCGGGCTTGTACGCCGGGGACAGTTTGTCAAAGAATTTGAAAGCGCCGCCTTTGCCCTCCGCGAAGGGCAAACGTCCGGCATCGTGGAGACGGAGCTTGGCATACATCTGATCCAGCTGATGGAGCGCCGCGGTGATGCCGTTCGCGCGCGTCACATTTTGCTTCGCATCCAGCGTACGGAAGCCGGAGACCAGGCCGCCATCGCCCTCCTGGACTCGATCCGCGCACGCGCGATCGCAGGGGAGAATTTCGCCGAGCTTGCCAAACGCTTTTCCGAAGACAAGGAAACCAATCTTATCGGCGGCTCGCTCGGGACGCTCGAACTCGAACAGATGGATAAGAACTGGCATGCCACCGTCTCACCCCTGAAGACCGGCGACATCAGCCCACCGGCAAGACTCCCGGTCGGCAATTCCTACGGCTACCACATCGTCCTCGTCCGCAAGCGTACCCCCGCACATGCCATGACCATGGAGCAGGACTACCACAAGATTGAAGCCATTGCCCTCAACTACAAGCGCACCAAAGACTACCAGACCTGGCTCGAAGAACTCAAGAGCAAGATCTACTGGAAGATCTATCTCTAACCCGGAAGGAATGTTTTTGTGACCAGGACTTCAATCCCGCGGAGTGTCAGCGGCGATGTTGACGAAGCACGCCGGCTCAAAGAAGCCTACGACGCGCTGCGTGCCGAGATCGGGAAAGTCATCATCGGACAGGATGCGATCGTCGAACATCTCCTCATTGCCCTCCTCGCGCGCGGTCATTGCCTGCTCGTCGGCGTTCCGGGACTCGCCAAAACCCTGCTGATCCGCACCCTGGCACGTGTGCTCGATCTGCAGTTCAACAGGATCCAGTTCACGCCGGATCTGATGCCCAGCGACATTACCGGCACGGAGATCATTGAAGAACATTCCGGCACGGGGACAAAGGAGTTTCGTTTCGTGTACGGGCCGGTGTTCGCCAACATCGTCCTTGCAGACGAGATCAACCGGACGCCGCCGAAAACACAGGCCGCACTCCTTGAGGCCATGCAGGAACATCGCGTCACCGCCGCAGGAAAGACGTATACCCTCGGCGAACCGTTCTTTGTCCTGGCCACACAAAACCCCATCGAACAGGAAGGAACCTATCCGCTTCCCGAGGCCCAGCTGGACCGCTTCATGTTCAATCTCTGGCTGGATTATCCCAATCCGGAAGAGGAAGTGCGGATCGTCAAGGCAACCACCAGCCTCCACGCGCCGGATCCCCGGCATGTGCTCACCGGAGCCGAGATTGTCGCCTTCCAGGATTTGATCCGCCGCGTCCCCGTGGCAGATAACGTGATTGAGTATGCCGTGCGGCTTGCCCGTCTGACACGTCCGAAAACGGACCAGGCGCCCCAGTTTGTCAGGGACTGGCTCCGCTGGGGCGCAGGCCCGCGCGCGTCGCAATATCTCATCCTGGGTGCAAAAACCCGTGCCGTGCTGACGGGACGGCATACGCCGGACATCGACGATGTCCGGCTCATGGCAGGACCCACCCTCCGTCATCGAATCGTCACCAACTTCAACGCCGAAGCAGATGGCGTTACTGCGATCGAAATCGTCGAACGGCTGGTCCGCGAGATAGCCTGACTTCCATGCCGCATCTGGAGATCCGGTTCGGCAGTACCCCCCTGCTTGCGCTGGTCGCCGTCCTTGCCGCGGCTCTCCTGGCGTTCTGGTTCTACCGTACGACCGTTCCGCCCCTCCCCCCCTTTCGCAGGTACAGCCTTCTCCTCCTGCGTGCGATCACCCTCACCCTCTTGCTTTTGCTGCTCACTGAGCCGGTCATCCGTGTCGTCTCTGCTTCACTCAGACGCCCCGTCCTCGTCGTCGTTGCCGACAACAGCAGCAGTATGACCATCAGGGACCGCCTTGGCGACCGCGCGGCAACGCTGCGGTCCCTCCTTGCTTCAGCTCCCCTGCGGGAGCTCGGAGAACGCACCGACGTGCGCTTCCTGGCCATGGGGAGAACCACCCGCCCCTTCTCGGCTACGGAGCTGGATTCTCTCGCATGTACCGATCCGGGAACGGATATTACAGCAGCACTGGAATACGCCACACGCACGGGCGGCACCCCTCCTCCCCAGGCGATTCTGCTCCTGTCTGATGGCAACACCACGCTGGGCCGCAATCCCCTGCACATCGCCTCCACGCTCCCCTTGCCGGTCTATACGGTGGGGATCGGAGACACGAGTGAACAGCAAGATCTCCTTCTTACCCACGTTACGGCCAACACCATTGTTTATGCCGGCACGGAGACACCGGTGGATGTGCGGATCAAGAGTGCCGGCTTCGACGCGCAACGCACGGAAGTGGTGCTGCTGGATGGATCCACGGTGCTCGACCGCACGTCCTTCACCGTGGACCGGGGAACGCGGGAGTACGCCATCCGGCTCTCCTATACACCGGTCACACCGGGTGTCCGTACCTACACCGTTGCACTTGCGCCGCTCAGGGGCGAGGTGACCGTACGCAATAACCGCCGCTCGTTTGTCACGCGGGTGCGCAGCGGCAAACACCATATCGTGATTCTTGCGGGGGCACCATCAGCGGACCTAGCAATACTCCGCCAGACCTTTGCCGAAAACCCCGGCGTCAACGTTTCGGGATATACACAACTCCCCGATGGCACGTTTCTGGATGGACCGCTTTCCCCCACCACGCTCGATTCCGCGGATTGCCTGGTGCTTGTCGGCCTGCCGACAGCATCCACGACACGGGCGACCACCATTGCCCTCCAGGCCGCACTGCAGAAGCGCCGCATCCCCCTCTTCTTCGTTGCAGGCCGGACCGTGGAGTGGAACCGTCTCGGGCAGGATTTCAGCAGTGTACTTCCCTTCACCGTCGAAACCCCTTCTACAGCAGAACAGGAAGTGTTTCTTGAGCCTGCACCGGTGGAACGGTTTTCCCCTGTGCTGACACCATCGGGCGGCGATGTTTCACCGTGGACGCAACTACCGCCCGTCTTTGCCACACGGACGGCACTGCGTGTGAAACCCGGCGCCGTTGCGCTGGGACATGCCCGCGCTCTGATTGCCGTCAGTCCGGCCCCCTTGCTCCTCACGTTGCGCATGCAAGGGCAGCGAACGGTGGCTCTTACCGCATACGGCATCTGGCGCTGGCGGCTCATGGCCCAGCGTGAACAGGCCACCAGCGGTTTCTTTGCGGCATTCCTCACCAATATCGTGCAGTGGCTCACCGCTCCCGAGGACCGGGGTCCCGTGATGGTGAAGACCGTTAATGACGCCTTTGCCGCAGGCGAACCGATCGGCTTTGAAGCACAGGTCTACGACCCGCAGCAACGCCCGCTCGATGATGCTGATGTGCGGGTGATGATCCGGCAGGGTGCGGGAACGATGGAGACCGTTCTTTCTCCCGCAGGGAACGGCCGGTATGAGGGTACGGTACCAGGATGGGGGGAAGAAGGGGCATTTCCCTATGCGGCGACGGCAACACGGGGGGGGAATCCGGTCGGGAGTGACAGCGGTACGGTTCGCATAGGAGGAGTGCAGCAGGAATTTCTGGAGACCCGCATGAATGCTCCGCTCCTGCGCCAGCTTGCAGAGCGGACCGGCGGCGCGTTCCTGCCCCAGGAATCATTCGGCCGCATTCCGGAGCTCCTCGCACAGCAACCATCATTCGTCCCCACGGAGGAGACGGACACCGCCGAATACAACCTGCGGAACCGCCCCCTGCTGGCCGCCGCCATCATTCTGCTGCTCGCCGCGGAGTGGCTCTTCCGCAAACGGAGTGGTATGATTTAGGAGCGCCGCTTCCCCTTCTTTGCGCGTGGGGACTCCTTTGCACCCCCGGAAGGAGACTTCCTCTTCGGTTCGGCAAACAGGTCGATCTGTTTCTGGTTCACCCCGTTCGCGGGGGCTTTTGCACCGTTGCCATCACCGCTCTCACCCGGTTCATCTTCCTCCCCCGGCACCGCCGCCAGATCGGCCACCGTATCCCCGCTGTCAAGCCGTATCAACCGCACCCCCTGTGTGTTTCGCCCCGCAACCCGTATGTCGGACACATGCTGGCGGATGACCACGCCGCGGCTGGTGACGATAACCACGTCATCCTTCTCCATGACCTCTTTGATCGCCATCATCCGCCCGGTCTTCTCGTTGGTTTTTACCGTAATGATGCCCTTGCCACCGCGCCGGGTGATGCGGTACTCGTCTGTCTGGCTTCGCTTGCCAAACCCTCCCTCGGTTGCAATGAGGATCGTGGTACCCGCGCGCCGTAACACCACGCCCCCGATCACGCGGTCCGATTTCCGCAAGCGAATAGCCCGCACGCCGGACGCGCCGCGGCCCATGGTTCGCACTTCCTGTTCATTGAACCGGATGGCCATACCGTCCGCGGTGCCGATCACTACATCCTGTTTCCCGTCCGTCAGGTGCACGTCGACCAGGCGGTCCTTCTTGTTCAGCCCGATGGCTCCAATGCCGGTCTTGCGCGGGTTGCTGAATTCGGCAAGAGCGGTTTTCTTGATACTCCCCAGTTCGGTGACCATCAGGATATTCACGGGCGCATCAAATGTTTTCACCGTCACATAGGCCACGATGGTTTCGCCGGATTCCTTCGATACAAGGTTGCCGATGGACTTGCCCCGGGTTGCACGGCCTCCTTCGGGTATCTCGAAGACCTTCAGCCAGTAGCAGCGTCCCTGATCGGTAAACAGCAGGATGTATTCATGCGTCGAGGCAATGAACATCGCCTCGATGAAGTCGTCTTCCCGCGTGCTTGCGCCTGCGCTGCCGCGTCCGCCGCGCGATTGCCGCCGGTAGCCGCTCACGGGAAACCGTTTGATGAAGCCGTTATGGCTGATCGTGATGACCACCTGTTCCTCGGCGATCATGTCCTCGATGCGGAACTCTTCGGCCTTGTACACGATCTCCGTGCGGCGTTCATCCCCGTATTTTTCCCTGATCGCCAGCAGCTCCTCACGGACGATCTGCAGCTGGAGCTGTTTGCTTTTCAGGATGGCCTTCAGGCGTTCAATCAGTTTGATGGTCTCGCGGTACTCATCCTCGATTTTCTTGCGTTCCAGCCCCGTAAGGCGCTGGAGGCGCATGTCCAGGATGGCCCGGGCCTGGATCTCCGAGAGCTTGAACTTCTTCATCAGCCCGGCCCGGGCGGTATCCACATCGCGCGACGTCTTGATCAGTTTGATGATCGCGTCGATGTTGTCCAGCGCAATGATGTAGCCTTCCAGAATATGCGCACGCTTTTCGGCTTCTTCAAGCTCGAAGCGCGACCGGCGCACGATCACCGTATTGCGATGCTCGATGAAGTGCTGCATCATCTCTTTCAGCGTCAGCACTTTCGGGCGGCCGTCCACTAGGGCGAGCATGTTGACGCCGAAGGTGGTCTGCATCTGGGTGTGTTTGTAGAGGTTGTTGAGAATCACTTCGGCGTTGGCGTCGCGCCGCAGATCGATCACAATGCGGAGGCCGTCGCGGTCGGACTCGTCACGGATGTCGGCGATATCCTCGAGCTTCTTGTCGTTCACCATATCGGCGATCCGCTCGATCATGTTGGCCTTGTTCACCTGATACGGGATCTCGGTGACGACAATACTCTGCCGTTCGTTCTTTCCCGTTTCGATGCTTGCGCGGGCACGCACAATGATGCGGCCCCGGCCCGTCAGATACGCGTCACGTACTCCCTCGTAACCGTAAATGATGCCGCCGGTCGGAAAATCGGGCGCCTTCACCACCTTCATGAGTTTTTCATTGTCCAGCGTCTCGTCCCTGATCAGCGCCAGACAGCCGTCGATAACCTCGGTCAGATTGTGCGGCGGGATGTTGGTCGCCATGCCCACCGCGATGCCACTGGAACCGTTGACCAGGAGATTGGGCACCATGGCCGGGAGGACCGATGGCTCCTTTAGTGTGTCGTCGAAGTTCGGCGTGAAATCCACCGTGTTCTTTTCCAGGTCGCGCAACATCTCTTCGGCAATGCGCGAGAGGCGCGCTTCCGTATACCGCATGGCCGCTGCCGAGTCCCCGTCCACCGATCCAAAATTCCCCTGGCCGTCCACCAGCGGATACCGCATGGAGAAATCCTGCGCCATGCGGACCATGGTGTCATAGACGGCGCTGTCGCCGTGGGGATGGTATTTGCCGAGCACCTCGCCGACAATGCGGGCGGACTTCTTGTACGGCCGGTTTGCCGCCAGACCCAGGTCCTGCATGCCGAAGAGCACGCGCCGGTGCACCGGCTTCAACCCGTCCCGCACGTCCGGCAGCGCGCGCGCCACAATGACCGACATCGAGTAGTCGATGTACGATCCACGCATTTCGTCTTCAATATCAACCGGGACTATCTTTTCGTTGAGTGTCGCCATACTGAGGCTTTCTTCTTGCGTTGGTCCTACACGTCCAGGTTCCGTACGTACTTGGCGTTCTTTTCAATGAACTCCCGCCGCGGTTCAACTTCATCACCCATGAGAATGGAGAATGTCCGGTCGGCATCCGCGGCGTTCTCGATGGACACCTGGAGAATCGTCCGCGTCTCCGGATTCATGGTTGTGGACCAGAGCTGTTCGGGGTTCATTTCGCCGAGACCTTTGAAGCGGGAGATGGCAATGCCGTTTCCCACGATCACGGCCCCTTCCTCATGCGGCTCGCCGGCATGCGCGGCCGAGGACTCCTCCGCCTTTTTCCCTTTGTCCGCCTTCAGGCGTTTCACGACATCCTCGCGTTCCGCGTCGTCGTACGCGTAAAACTCCTGTTTCCCCTTCTTCACTTTGTACAGGGGCGGTTGCGCAATAAAGACGTGGCCGAGCTCGATCAGGGCCTTCATGTGCCGGTACAGCAGCGTCAGCAGCAGCGTGCGGATGTGCGACCCGTCCACGTCCGCGTCGCACATGAGGATGATCTTGCCATACCGCACCTTTGCGGGATCAAACTCTTCACCCACTCCTGTGCCGATGGCCGTGAAAATATTCCGGATTTCTTCGTTCTCCAGTATCTTGTGCAGCCGGGCCTTTTCCACGTTGAGGATTTTTCCCTTCAACGGCAGGATCGCCTGGAAGCGGCGGTCGCGTCCCTGCTTCGCACTCCCGCCCGCCGAGTCACCTTCGACAAGATACAGCTCGCAGTGTTCGGGATCGTTGATCGCACAATCGGCCAGCTTTCCGGGAAGACCGCCACCCGAGAGCGCATTCTTCCGGCGGGTCAGATCACGCGCCTTGCGTGCGGCCTCCCGCGCCTCAGCCGCGCGCATCGCCTTATCCAGGATCCGCTTCGCGTCCGGCGAGTTGTCCTCCAGCCACGTGCTCAGCGCGGATCCGATAACCGACTCGACGATACTCTTCACCTCGCTGTTCCCCAGCTTGGTCTTGGTCTGTCCTTCAAACTGGGGCTCGGGCACCTTGACACTCAGAATACCTGTAAACCCCTCGCGGAAGTCGTCACCGGTCAACACGATGCCGCCCTCCTTCAGAATGCCGGCCTTGTATGCATAGGCGTTCAACGACCGGGTTAATGCCGTCCGGAATCCAACGAGATGCGTGCCTCCTTCGTGGGTGTTAATGTTGTTGACATAGGTGAAAATATTCTCGCTGTACTGGTCGTTGTATTGAAACGCCGCCTCCACCTCCACCGCGCGGCCGTTCTCGTCCTTGTCGGTTCCCCTGGTGGCAAACGGTTTGCGTACGATCGAGGGACGCGTGGCATCAATGTAGCGCACGAATTCCGCCAGCCCCCCTTTGAAATGGAATGTCTCTTCCTGCTCCGTCTTGTTGCGCCGGTCAGAAATCCGGAGCGTGACTTCAGCGTTCAGAAAAGCCAGCTCACGCAACCGTTCTGCAACAGTCTCGAATTTGAATGTGCGGTTCTTGAAGATCTGCCCGTCCGGCAGGAATGTTATTCGCGTGCCCGTCGCCCCTTTTTCCGCCTTTCCCGTGACCTTGGCCGGGGCAACGGGGTCGCCCCGTTTGTATTTCTGAAACCACTTCTTTCCATCTCGAAACACTTCGGCTTCAAGCCACTCGCTGAGCGCGTTGACGACCGACACGCCCACCCCGTGAAGGCCACCCGACACCTTGTATGTGTTCTTGTCGAACTTCCCTCCGGCGTGAAGGACGGTCATGACGACTTCCAGCGCCGAACGTCCTTCCTCTTTGTGTATGTCCGTGGGAATACCGCGGCCGTCGTCGGTGACCGTGACCGACCCATCTTTGTTGAGCGTGACGTCAATCGTTCGGGCATACCCGGCAAGCGCCTCGTCGATCGAGTTGTCCACCACCTCATACACCAGATGGTGGAGTCCGCGCGCACTGACGTCTCCGATATACATTGCGGGTCTGCGGCGGACCGCTTCAAGTCCTTTCAGGACGGTGATGTCCTCGGCGGTGTACCCGCGTGCTTCGGCTCCGTTACGCGGTTCGACCGTCCCGGCCTCTTTTCCGGCGCGTTTCTTCGCCTTTGCTGGTGTTCCTTTCGCCATGTCTCTCCTTGGCTCTCTATCGAAAACGGATATCCTTCACCACGTCCGCGCCCGCGGCACGGTTGATCTTTTTGAGAATTTCCAGACGCTTCATGGACAACTCCGCACGCCATGGTGCGGTGGTCACCCGGACATACAGCACGCCGCTCTCGATCCGGTCCGGCACCGTCACCCGCGCAATTTGTTCTCCTACCACATCGCTCCACGCGGTGAGCACGCTGAACTTCCTGAGCGTCTGGTCAATGCCGAGTGCCGTGAACAGCTCGCTGATCGCTTGAGAGGCCGGCACGGGATTCCTGGTGGTCTTCGATCCCTTACGCCTGACCCGCCGTGCAGCATCCGCGCTCAATGGAAAATCTCCGGTGGTGGTCGTTCCACGTGATCGCCGGCGCAAACAACATTCCGTCGGTTGTCGTGATCAGCGCCTGGCCGAGTGACGCGAGATGATCCAGGACCCGCCCCGCCCGCCGCCTGTCCAGTTCGGCAAAAATATCGTCCAGCAACAGTATCGGCCGCTCCGCGCGTGTCTCACAGACGTACTGATACTCCGCAAGCTTCAGCGCGATCAACAGCGTTTTCTGCTCACCCTGTGAGGCATACGCATGTGCTTCCAGGTTTCGCAGCAGAAACGCCACATCGTCACGGTGCGGCCCGACAAGGGTCGTCCCCCGGCGCCCCTCTTCCTGCCGGCACCGGTCAAGGGCCAGGGTCATCGCGGCAGCAACTTCTGCGGGATCTTCCGGTTTCTCCACGCCATCCAGGGTGAGATAGACCAGCGTCAGATCGTCATCCGCACCAATCAGATCCGCATATGCCGGATGGAGGGC
>Ga0209253_10000813_pt1 | contig 27109 bp, 25 predicted proteins | sample FrelakmetBRP12BR_FD_187145 | JGI IMG/M metagenome (GOLD analysis project Ga0209253, IMG submission 187145) | Freshwater lake sediment microbial communities from the University of Notre Dame, USA, for methane emissions studies - BRP12 BR (SPAdes)... | ecosystem: Environmental > Aquatic >...
GGAATGGGGTGTAACGGCCAAGGGAGCACTATCACGGATGTGAACGGAACTCGCAGCTGTCGAGGCAGTCAATCGCGAGATTTGAACGACAATAAAGCTGTCGTCGGACGTGTCGCGTTTAGTCCCTTCCTCGGCGTCGAAATCGCGGGATCGTCATTCTATGGGCTGTACAACAACAGGAATGCCGCAGGCGTCAACAACCAGAACGACCACATCGGCGTCTATGCCCTCGACTGGACGCTCCAACGCGGCCCCTTGGAAGTGATCGGTGAAGCAGCCTGGTCCAGGATCGAAGGCAATCAGGGCACGACGTTAACTACCCAGGGCCCCTCCGGAATGTTCGGCTACTACATTCAGGGCAACTACCATTTCATGCCGGAGCTTCTGAAGAAGCTTGCACCGACGCATTTCACGGATGCCTCTACCTTCACAGCCACTGTCCGCTGGGAAACGGTGGATACGGACACGAGCAACAATTCAAAGCTGGCCAACGGCCAGATCAGTAACCAACGGGACCTTCAACGACTGACCTTCGGCCTCAACTTTCGACCGATCGAGGACACGGTATTCAAATTCAGTTACCAGTTCAACACTCAAAAAGACACTAGCATCACCAACTTTGTGAACAACCCGGGTAACAACCAGATAACACGTATTGACGGCAACGGCTTCTTGTTCATGGCCGCAACCTATTTCTGAGGAGTGAGGAATGAGCTGCCCGTCTTGGCGGGCAGCTCATTCGTTGAAATATGACTGTCGGACAGACTATTGGGTGCTACGTTAAAACCGCGGGGCTTCTCGCCATGCTGATTGGCTGCTCATCGCTGACCGGCCTGCAGGAACGTTATGTCGTCTGCTCCTATGACCATGCCTGGGAAGCCGCACTTGAGGCTATGAAAGACCGGGCCGTCAAAGTCCAGGACAAAGACAAGGGACTCATCGAAACCGCCTGGCTGGAGATCCCGATGCCTGGACGGACTTTTGGGGCTTTTCAGCGAGAAATGGCAGAAAGCAAAGACCGCTCCCGCATCATCATGAGTGTGAAACATCTCAACGACGTGACGAATGTCAATTTTCTCGAAGAACGACAGCGATGGGCTTTTCGCGGAGGTTCAAGGCTATTTGGCTGGGTTGAGACCGACCCGTCCCAGGAAGTGATGACCAGTATTCAGCAACGGCTGGATGCCAAATTAAAGGAGCGCGGATGTTCGCTAACCTGAGTGCCTTCCGCACCATCGCCATAGCAGTCATGCTCACATCCTCAACACTACCAGCTCTTGCCGGAGAGAAAGTCTGGGATAGCGAGTTGCGGCGCTTCCTGAAAGACGACGACTTCAAACACGAAGAGTTCATGACGGAGGACGAGGCCGTCAAGACCATACTGCCGAATTCCAAGCGAATCCGAAAAGAATTGATCCGCCTGACGCAGGACAAGAAGGAACTGATCGAGCAACGCATCGGGTGGAAATTCCCGGAGGAGTCCTTCGAACTCTACATCGGCGAAACAGACGACAAGATCGACGGCTACGCCATGATTCACAACACCATCGGCAAATACAAACCCATGACCTATATGGTCGGAGTCGATGCCAAGGGGACCTGTACCGATGTGGAACTCCTCGTGTTCCGCGATGCCAAAGGCAGTGAAGTCAGGACAAAACGATTCAACTCTCAGTATGAGGGCAGGACGGTCACGGATCCGATACGAATCAATAAGGACATCATCAACATCAGCGGGGCGACCATGTCCGTCCGCTCCATGAGCGCCGGGGTCAAGCGCGTGCTCGTGCTCGTCGATGAATTCTATTTGAAACCGGCAGGGCTGGGCAGCGATACTGTCTCATCCCGCAAGACCGACAAGGGCATTTTTACGTCAATTTTTGGAAACTAAGAGAAGCGGACCGCGCGTCCCACTATGAAAAATTTCAATCAACGATTCAAGCTCCGCGATTCTGACCGCCATATCAGGCTGCTCTACACACAGTTTCTACTGTTGATGTTGATCGGGTTTTTGTTTTCATTTTTCTGGGCCCATAGCATGACTAGCTTATCTCCTCAGGGCATTGCCGACCATTACCGCGGATCGGACGCGACATTTGGCGAACCGATGTCGTTCCGTGAATTGGCCGAGATCACGCATTTTCACCTGTTTACCATGCCTGTGGTGTTCATGATTCTCGTCCATGTCCTGTTTCTGACCAATGCCAGCCCTGCGATGAAAGTGTGGCTCTCGTGGCTGTCCTTCGCCGGCGTCGGGCTCGATCTCCTCTCACCCTGGCTCATCAGCTATGTATCGCCCATCTTCGTGCTGACCATGCTGACCGGCGATACGCTGATGATGGTAACCTTTCTCATCATGATGTGGATTCCCCTGTATGAAATGTGGATCTTGAAACAGCCGCTCATGTCCGGCAAGCGCCCCGACCCGACATGACCGGGTAGCAGCGCACGCACAGTCTATCTCGGCCAGAGGTTTTTCACCCAGAGCCCAAGATCACGAGAATGGTCTTGGGCTTTGTGTTTTCCTTGGAGGAATGACGCTGGAACAGCAGCTCTGTGAGCACATCCACCCTGGGATTATCACGCTGCAGGCCATTCAACAACCGAGCGGCACGAGGCAGGGACTGCCAACAGTCGGCAGCGATGACATGAGTTCTCAATGTCGATTGAGTTGAGGGACCGGAAAAGAGGGGGCGACGGAACAACGACTGACTGCAGACGAGTGAAAGACGCTTACCCGGCCTCGCGATAGCCACATTCTTCGTGGCGGCATTGGACGCTCCGTCCAACTTGCTTGGTGATTTTCTCAATGAGGAACGGAGCGCTGCAGGTCGGGCAGGCCTTGTTGATCGGACGATCCCACATGGCATATTCGCACGCCGGATACTTGCTGCAGGCAAAAAATGCCCGAGCTCCTTTCTTGGTACGCTTCTGAACAAGATCGCCACCGCAGCCTGGCTGTGGGCATTTCACGCCCAGCGCAAGCGGCTTGGTCGTCTTACATTCCGGGTACGCAGAGCAGGCGATGAACTTTCCAAAACGCCCGGTCTTGACCACCATCGGACTGCTGCATTTCTCACACTTCTCGTCCGTCGTCAGCTCAACCTTCGGGACGATCTTAATGGTGCCATCCTCAAGCTTCTCAAAGTTCTGCGTGTTCTTGCAGGGAGGCTTGTCCTTGTACGCAGGACAGGCCAGAAACTTTCCGTTCTGTCCCCATTTAATCTCCATCATCTTGCCGCACTTTTCACAGGGGAGATCCGTCGGTGGCTCCACCACGTCCTTGGGTCCAGGAATCGTCTTCGCCTTCTCCAGATCCGTGGTGAAGGGCCCGTAAAACTCACGCACCGCCGTCACCCATGGCTTGGTGCCTTCTTCGACTGCGTCCAACTCCTCCTCCATGTGCGAAGTGAAGTCGACGTTGATCAGGTCCGGGAATCCCTTCATCAGGAAATCGTTCACGGTCCGCCCGGTTTCGGTGGGACCGAATCGCCCATCCACCTTCTCGGCATATTTTCGATCCTGAATCGTCGAAATGATGCTCGCATAAGTGGATGGCCTGCCGATGCCTTTCTCTTCCAATTCCTTGATCAGCAACGCTTCGTTGTACCGTGGCGGAGGCTGGGTGAAATGTTGCTTCGAGAGCACGCCTGGAACCGTCTGTCCCTCCAGGGATACGAGCTGCAACTTCTCTCCCTCGTTGAGCAGGGGCAATTGGCGTTCAGCTTCGTCCTCAACCTCCTGCTCGCCCTTTTGCTTCTGCGCGAACAGCTCCTTGTCGACTCCCTCCATATAGACAATCGTATGGCCGGGAAACTTCACAACGGTGCCGGTTGAGCGGAATAGAAACTTCTCCTTCGTCTTGACGGGACTCGAGTCCACGCGAGTCACGTCGAAGATCGCCGGGACCATCTGTGACGCGATAAACCGATTCCAAATCAACTGGTACAGCTTAAGGACATCCGGCTCTAAGTACTGCGTGAGAGACTCCGGATCGCGCGCCGCTGACGTGGGGCGAATCGCTTCGTGTGCTTCTTGCGCCGCCTTCTGCGTTTTGTACACGTTCGGCGTGGCAGGCAAGTATTCGGCCCCAAACCGTTCCTGAATCACCTGTCGCGCTTCCGTCATGGCCTCGGTCGAAATACGCGGAGAGTCCGTTCTCATGTAGGTGATGAGACCGGTCTGGCCTTCCGCCCCGATTTCGATCCCTTCATACAGCTTCTGCGCCAAGGTCATCGTTTTCTTCGACGAGAAATGCAGCTTACGCGCCGCTTCCTGTTGAAGCCGGCTGGTGATGAAGGGTGCGACAGGATTCCGTTTCTTTTCTTTTCGCTCAATCGAGTCAACGACGAACTCTTTCCCCTGAATGGCATCGACGACGCGCTGCGCGTCGGTCGCTGTCTCAATCGATGCGTCCTGCCCATTGATCTTATGCAGCTTGGCTTCAAACGTCGGGGGGGTGGTCCCTGACAGCGTCACCGCAATAGACCAGTACTCTTCCGCCCGAAACGCTTCTCGTGCCTGCTCACGTTCGCAAATCAATCGCATCGCCACGGACTGGACCCGACCCATGCTCAGTCCGCGTCGCACCTTGGTCCAGAGTAATTGGCTACCTTGGTAGCCGACAATCCGATCCAGCACCCGGCGGGCCTGCTGCGCATTCACCAACTTCATATCGACCTGCCCTGGTGACTGCAGGGCACGCTTGATGGCCGATTCCGTGATTTCATTGAAAAGGACCCGGAAGACCTTGCCCTCTGGTTGATCCTTCGATTGAGACTTGGATTTGGACTTAGACTTTGATTTGGGCTTCTCCAGCAGTTCCTGTTCGAGATGCCACGCGATGGCTTCGCCTTCTCGATCAGGGTCCGATGCAAGGAACACTTTGTCTGCCTCTTCCGCCTTTTTCTTAATCTCCGCCAAGACCTTCGTCTTCCCCTTGATCGTCACATATTGGGGCTCGAAATCGTGTTCCAGGTCAACGCCCAGCTTGCTGGTGGGAAGATCCTTAATATGTCCAACCGAGGCCATGACAGTATAGCCACGCCCCAGATACTTGCTGATGGTGCGCGCTTTCGTCGGGGACTCGACAATGATCAGTGACTTGGCCATGAAAACTCCGATTCGCTACGAGGGTTGCCCTCTCATCCGTATCAAATAATATACATCCGTGCAACTGTTCGACGATTAGGCTCGAAGATACCGTTGCCCCGGCAGCAGTCTGATTTGCTGTCGAAGCTCCAGAGATAAGAGCGTGGCCATCACGGCGGATACCGACAACCCTGTGGCAACAATCACGTCGTCCACAGTGAGCGGGTCATACGACAGCGCATCATACACCAGCTGTTCCTCTTTACCCAACAGATCGCTGGCCCCTTTCTTCGTGTGAGAAGGTTGCAGGCGCAGTCGTAACGACGGTTCCAGCTGCGGCAGGACCGCGTCGATGACATCCTGCGCGCGCTCAATCAAGGCCGCACCATCTTTGAGCAAGGCGTTCGTCCCGCGACTGGTATCTTCCTTCACAAAGCCAGGAACCGCAAAGACCTCTCGTCCCTGCTCAGCGGCCAGTTTTGCGGTAATCAACGATCCGCTGTTGATGGCCGCCTCTGTGACGATCACGCCCAGGGACAGTCCGCTGATGATGCGATTCCGTCGAGGAAAATGATGGCTGTGGGGTGGCGACCCCATCGGCACCTCAGACACGATTGCGCCTCGTTCCTCGATCTGTCGGCGCAATCGGTCATGTTCCGGCGGGTAGGTCCGATCGATCCCGCAGCCTAGCACTGCGATGGTGCGTCCCTGTGCGGCGAGCGCGCCACGATGGGCTGCCGCATCGACTCCGCGCGCAAGGCCACTCACCACCGTCATGCCCGCTGCCGCCAAGCCGTGGCTGAGCTCTTCGGTGATGGCACGCCCGGCAGCTGTCGCCCTCCTGGCACCGACGATGGCTATCGCCAGCTCATCCTGCTCGGTCAATGTGCCGGAGATATACAAGAGCGGCGGAGGGTCCACAATCATCTTCAATCGCGCGGGATAGGTGGAGTCCAGTACGCTCCGGACCTCAATACGCCCACGCTCGATCGCATTGAGTTCCCGCTCGAGACTCCGACAGGCAGAACTCTCAGGCCCACGCCGTATCGCGTCCGCCAACTGTGAGCTGCATCCGTTCTGAATCAACTCATCACGGGAGGCACCCAGGACAGCCTCAGGGGAGTGCCAGGCGCGAACGAGTCGAAGAACCGTCAAGTCCCCCACTCCATCGATCGCTTGAAGGCGAAGCCAGGACTCTAACCGCGCCCTGGTCATACGATGGCCCGAAGATGGCCCCGCGACCTCAGCGGAGGAATCTGCTCTTGCAGGCTGGCTGAAGGGCTGCATAGGCCTCGTCCGCACGGAAAACTACAATCTTTAGAGCACTGCGAGATCGTACTGTTCCAGATGCAAGTGCTCGTCCGGCATGACGATGATTTTTGCGGCACATTCGCGCTCCACGGCCTCAAGACCTTGCCGCTCTTCATCTTGCAGCAGTCCGACGACTGAGGGATGAGCGCCGACAACGATCCGCTGCGTCTCCGGACTACTGCCAATCCGACGGACATCGCGGAATATCTCATAGACCACCGTGGTCGGAGACTTCGTATATCCACGCCCTTCGCAATAATGACAGGGCTCGGAGAGCGAACGCAGGAGATCCTCTCGCACCCGTTCACGAGAAATCTCGATCAGCCCAAGATCTGAAATCCTGGATACTCTGGTGCGGGCCTTGTCGGTCGACATCGCATCGAGCAACGCGTGATATACCTTGTCGCGATTCTTCTCTCGCTCCATGTCGATGAAGTCGACAATAATGATCCCGCCGATTCCACGCAACTTCATCTGATAGGCCACTTCTTTCGCGGCCTCAAGATTGTTCCGGAGAATGGTCTCTTCCTGATCGCGCTTCCCTACAAACCGTCCGGTGTTGACATCGATGACGGTCATGGCTTCCGTATGGTCGATCACAAGGTGCCCGCCGGACTTGAGCCAGACTTTGCGGCTCAGGGCCCGCGCCATCTCCTGCTCCACGCCCAGATGGTCGAAGAGACTTTCGTCCTTATCGTAGAAGTGAATACGCGAGGTCTGTTCCGGCGAGAAGCGCTGCACAAAGTCCCTGACCGCTTGATACTCCTCACGCGAATCGATCCATAACCGATCGACTTTCTTCCCGAACAGATCGCGCACGACGCGGAAACTCAGGCTCAAGTCGGCATGGAGCAACGCCGGTGCCCCCTTTTGCTCGCGCTTTGCCAGGATGTCCTGCCAGAGCACGTGCAAAAAATCGACATCGGATCGCAATTCGTCTTCCTTAACCCCTTCACTCACCGTCCGGACAATGTAGCCGCAGCCGGGATGCCGCACGCGCTTCATAATGTCCTTGAGCCGGGCGCGCTCCTCGTCACGGGCAATACGGCGGGATACACCAATGTGCTCCACATTAGGCATGAAGACGAGATACCGGCCAGGGAGCGACACATAGGTCGTCACCCGCGATCCCTTGGTGCCGATGGGCCCTTTGGAAATCTGCACCATCAACTCCTGCCCCTCACTCAACAACTGCTCAATCGGCTTGGAGCTTTGACGCCGTGGGCCCAGCATATCCCCATCTTTATCGGCATCCTTGTCGTCCTCATCCGCATCGACAAGCGTGTCGCCAGGCTCGGAGTCCAACGACAAATCCGACACGTGCATGAAGGCCGCCTTCTCAAGGCCGATATCCACAAATGCCGCCTGCATGCCAGGCAACACTTTCGCCACTTTCCCTTTATAAATATTCCCGACAAAGTCTTTGTGCTTCGCCCGATCCCCGAAGAGATCCGTGACGACTCCGCCGTCCAAGACTGCAACGCGCGTTTCCTCGCGTGCGACTGAAATTGCTATTTCAACTCCCATACCGACTCCTTCCGTTCAGGAGAACCGTCGAGCCGATGTGCAGGACGAACGCGGGGGACTCCCCAGGTTCCGGCCTCCACTCAACACCACATCGACCGACGGTTCGCACCATACATAATATAATCTCTCGCCTCGATCCCGATTCATTTGAGACCGCGCGAGCATCTCTCACTAAAAGAAACTCAATCGACGGCGCTTGACATTCAAGAGCAGCCCGAGCGACGCCATCGTCATGATCGTCGCACTGCCGCCGTAACTCATGAGCGGAAGGGGGATTCCCACGATGGGGAACATGCCCGCCGTCATACCGATATTAACCACGACGCAAAAGCACAACATGCAAGTGATACCGACCGCCAGCAGCGCCCCGAGCTGATCCTTCGCGCGCGCCACAATTTCCAATGACAGCCAGATCAACGTCACAAACAATATCAAGAGCGCCAATACTCCAAGAAATCCCCATTCCTCTGCAAAGACCGAAAAGACAAAGTCCGTGTGCCCCTCGGGCAAAAACTTCAATTGACTTTGGGTCCCTCCGTAAAGGCCCTTCCCTGTCAGTTCTCCCGCGCCGATGGCTATCCGCGATTGGAGGGCATGGTATCCCTTGCCTCCAGGATCGTAGGCCGGATCGACAAAGGCCATAATGCGCTGCCGCTGATAATCATGCAATGACCCCCACATCATCTCCCAGGCAAAGGGGAACAACATCAGCGAAAACAGGAGGATCACACCCAACGCCTTCGACCGCATCCCCACCATCAACAACATCGCGGCATAGACCGCCAAGAAGCTCAACCCGCTCCCAAGATCAGGCTGCTTCAGGATGAGGAGCAGTCCTGGCAAGACCAACAAACCCGGCAGCACCACGCGCTGGAGCCAACCGACCCGCGGCGCCTTTGAATAGTAGTGCGCCAAGGTCAAAATGAGAACCAGCTTTGCGAACTCCGATGGCTGGAACGCAAAGGGTCCCATCGGGATCCACCGTTGCGCCCCTCGGCTGCTCTTGCCTTCAAATAGCACGAATGCCAATAGGACCAGGATAATTCCATAGGCAGGGTACGCTAACCGAGCGATTCGATGATAGTCCGAAAGCCACATGACCAGAAACGCGACCGCGCCGAGCGCAATCCACACGATCTGTTTGGCATAAAACGGAAATGCGACTCCTTGGTCATGCGTCACGCTATAAATCGACAGAACGCCGACCCCCAGAATGACAAAGATCAGTCCGATGAAACGGAAATCAAAATTATCAAATCCTCGGCTATTGATCACCCGATCGATCATCTCGCTCCCTGTCCTCCGGCATCAACTTCCCGTACAACAGCACCATCCGCGACGCCAGCTGAAGGGGGCAACATCAATTTCACGTAGGTCTCGATCAGCTCTTTGGCGAGAGGTGCTGAGGCAGACCCTCCGTGGCCCATGTGTTCACCCAGCACCGCGACGGCGATAGTGGGCGCTTCGACCGGAGCAAATGCCACAAACCAGGCATGATCCCTGAACTTCTTAGGAATATCCTTCTCCGCCTTCTTTTCTTTCCCCAACGCCGTCGTCTGAGCCGTACCGGTCTTCCCGGCGATCGTCACCAGCGCCGACTTTGCCCTGGTGCCCGTCCCCTCTTTTACCACCCCAGCCAACGCCTCTTTGATCAACGGCAAGATCTCCGGTCTCAGCTTCAATGTGCGCTTGGGAACCGCGGGTCGTTCCTGAAGCTCTCCGGTCGCTCGATCCATCACGGCCCGAACCAATCGCGGACGAAAGGTCACGCCATCGTTGGCGACGGTGCCGATCAAGCTCGCCATCTGCAGCGGGGTCACGTTCACATAGCCCTGCCCGATCGATGCCGAGATCGTTTCGCCTGGCAACCATGGCTCATTCTTGGCTTTCTGTTTCCAAGCCGAGGAAGGTACGATCCCAATCCGCTCGGACGGAAGCTCAATCCCCGTCTCCTCTCCCAACCCAAACATATGGGCGAAGGAGGCCATCATCTCAATCCCCATCCGCTGACCGACCGTATAGAAATACACGTCGCAGGATTGCACCAGTGCCCGCCGGAGATCCACTGAGCCATGCCCGCCGGCCTTCCAGTCATGGTACACACGTCGCCCGAATTGATAGCCTCCATTGCAGTGAATGGTAGTCGACGGCGTGACCGTATTGGTTTCCAACGCTGCCGCTGCCATCATCACTTTGAAGACCGAACCAGGCGGGTACTGCCCTTGTGAAGCTCGGTTGTTCAACGGGCGCCCCTCGTTTTGTACGATCTCGGCCCATTGTTTTGGAGTGAGTTCCCGCGACAAGATGTTAGGGTCAAAGCCCGGGCGGCTCGCCATAGCCAGCACATCGCCGGTCCTCGGATCAAGCGCGACAATCGCGCCAGACTCCTCCCCCAACAGGCTTTCGGCCACCTTTTGCAGCCGCACATCGATCGTCAAATACAAATTATCCCCGGCATAGGGCTGCTCGACAACCACGGTTCGCTTTTCATGGCCGACCGCGTCGACTTCAATACTTTTCTGCCCGGCCTGCCCACGCACAAGCCGGTCGAAAAATTTCTCCACGCCATATTGGCCGACAATGCTGCCCTGGTGCAGGTCGGCAAATTCTGGTTTCTCTAACTGCTCCGGCGACACTTCCCCGACATAACCCAACAGATGCGAGGCCGTGACACCGCCAGGGTAATTCCGTTGCGATTCGACTTGCACCATGACTCCAGGCAAGTCCAGGCGGTGAGACTCGACCAACGTTGCTTCTCGAAGCGTTAAACGATCCTTCACCTTGCGCGGCACTTGCTTACTGCCTCTGGCCATGAGCTTCTTCCGAACCAGCGCAGGATCTAACCCTAAGAGGTTGGTCAGTTGATCGATCAGCAGATCGCGATCCTTCACGTCTTCAAGCGAAACGTACAACGTGAAACTGGGAACATTGTTCGCCAACAACACCCCATTACGATCGTAAATCAGGCCTCGAGCCGGTTCCATGATAACGGAGCGTGTACGATTGTTCTCGGAGAGATCGCGGTAGTAGGGCCCCTCACGAATCTGCAAGTGCCAGAGTCGTAGCCCCAATAAGGCCACAACGAGCAACAAACCAACGCGCAGAATAATCAATCGGCGTTGGAGCTCACCAAGTTCAGAATCGTGCAGACCAGCTGTTGCCATGACTCACAATCACTATTCCAGCACGTCCATCAAAGAGACTGGTTATTCGGCCCTCAGACGGGTCACATCAAATCGTTGAGAGAGCAGCCAATAGAGCCCCGCTCCCACCGCCCCGTCAAAGCAAGCCTGAGGCAGGACGATCGACTCCACCATGCCCCACATTTGAGGCATGTCAAGATTCTTGAAATTTGCCACAGCGAGCAGGCCGCTCACCGAGGACACCAGTAGCAACCCCACACCCAGTGAGATCGACGTCACCTGCGACACCTGACGCCCCAAGAATCCCGCCAAGAGCCCAACGCCCCCGTATGTGAGGAGACTGAGCCAGAATTCGCCGGCCGAGAACAAACTCAGGACCCATCCAATCGCGAGCCCTACGAGAAGGCCTTCCATTTCGCCGGCGAAAAGCCCGATAAACGCGGCAGCCACAAGCCCCACATCCGGTTTAATATTCCACACGCTCACATGTGGCAGCACCGTCGTTTGCAGGGGGACGAGCAGCAGCACGAACATCAGATAGAAGAGAAATTTCATGGCGACGGCTTTCCGGGTAGATCCATTCCTCCCACCGCCTTCGTAGACTGTCCATACGATGCCTGAATCACCAACACTTCCTCTACGCGACTGACATCGACTTCCGGCATGAGTTCGGCAGATTGAAACAGTGCGCCTTCCTGCTTGTCGATGTGCGTAATCGTGCCGAGCGCGAGGCCTCGGGGAAAACCTCCGACCAGGCCCGAGGTCACGACCCGATCACCGTCTCGAAGGGTCGAGAGCAACGGAATATATTTCATCTGGGCCAGCCCTTGCTGGGTCCCTTCCACAATGCCTTCGTCTCTTGTCCGCTGAATGAGACCGGCGATAGCGTTGTTTGGATCTGTGATCAAGAGCACCACCGAGGACGCCCCTGTCGTTTTCACCACACGCCCGACGACTCCAGCGGGCGTAATCACCCCCATGTCCGGCTTGATCCCGTCGCTCTCGCCCTTATTAAGGATGATGGAACGATAACGGTTCGTGGCATCACGCCCGATGACTTGAGCGGCAACCATGGTCGGAAGTGCTTGCTCCTTAAATTGCAGCAAGGCCGTCAATCGTTCTGTCGCGACAGCCAACTCACGCAACTGGCTATTTTGCCCGCGCAACCACTCCAGGTCTTTCCGTAGCTGTTGGTTCTCTTCCCTGACTCCTTGCAACGACACATACTGCTGCCAACGATCGGAAATACCCACATCGATGGACGCAATGGCTTCAAGCGGAACACGCACGACGTGTCCGACTGGCCCATCCAGATATTGCAAAAGTCCTTGGATTTGACCGGGAAGCAGGAAAAGCGCCGCCACGAGAAGTGCGAAGCAGGCTAACGCCAGCCGTCTGGCACCGGAGGAAGAACGAGAGTTTACCATCCACATAAAGCAGTGAGGGATGGAACCTTATCGGTACGTATTGGCCTGGGACATGACCGACACTTTGGCAAGCAGATCCAACTCATCGAGGATTTTCCCAACCCCCAAGACGACGGAAGTCAGGGGATCGTCCACGGTGATGATCGGCAGATTCGTCTCCTCTCGAAAGCGCGTATCCATGCCCTTCAGCAGAGATCCACCGCCTGTGAGGACGATGCCACGATCGATAATGTCTCCCGCCAGCTCAGGCGGGGTATTCTCCAGTGCCACTTTAATCGCGTTGACGATTGTCCCGATAGGTTCCTGCAACGCCTCCCTGACTTCCGAGTCATCCACCACCAAGGTGCGGGGAATGCCGGAAATCAAGTCGCGTCCCTTGATCATCATGGTTTTGCGTTCCTCAAAGGGATAGGCGGATCCGATTTCGAATTTGATCCGCTCCGCCATATGCTCCCCGATGAGGAGGTTGTACTTCTTCTTAATGTAATTCATGATCGCATCGTCCATGCGATCGCCCGCAACCTTGACGGACTCGCTGTACACAATTCCGCCGAGCGAAATAACAGCGATATCGGTCGTGCCGCCGCCGATATCGACCACCATGTTGCCGGAGGGTTCGGTGATCGGAAGACCGGCGCCAATGGCTGCGGCCACCGGTTCCTCGATCAGATACACTTCACGAGCGCCGGCTAATTCCGCCGAGTCTCGGACCGCCCGCTGCTCCACCTGCGTAATGCGCGACGGCACACCGATGATGATGCGCGGACGCACGAACGCACTGCGATTATGCGCCTTCCGGATAAAGTGCTTGAGCATCTGCTCAGCCATCTCGAAGTCAGCGATCACGCCTTCTTTCATAGGCCGCACCGCGATGATGTTCCCTGGCGTGCGTCCCAACATTCGCTTCGCTTCCGTGCCGACCGCGAGCACTCGTTCGGTCTTTTTCTCAACCGCCACGACCGAGGGTTCGTTCAATACGATCCCTTTCCCATGCACATACACGAGGGTCGACGCCGTCCCCAGGTCAATGGCCAGGTCGTTTGAGAACCACCCGAAGATATCACTCGCAAAGCCCACGATAACTCTCCCTTCCCCTCAGCCTCTGACGGCACGCTCAGTCAGGCAACGCCAGTCGACCCGCATCTAACACCTGCGTACCTGCCACCTCATCACCAAGACGCCGCCCCTGTTCGTTCCCCAGAATCAATACCGCTTCGAACGCCATGACGGCGACCGACACAATCCATCCCACATACGGGACGGCAAAAGCTAACTGCGCGACCGCAAAAGGCAAATTTCGAATAATGGATTCCCGAAACCCTGCGACATCACGCCGATCGGGACACACCGTCTGGAGGCCGATCAACCGTTTGCCGATACTGCGCCCACCGGCAAATCCATCAGCGATCAGTATATACGCCAATCCTGCAAGAAAACCTACTGGCACGATTATTTGATCGGCTGCTACAACGATGAACAGATCAATCAACTTGGCGATACCACGGTTCAGGACCTGCGCCTTCGGGTAGATCCCAGCACCGATTGAATGAACCCCGCTACCCTCCTCCGCCAAGTGCTCTCCTTACAATTAGTGGCAAAGTATAACAAATCACACTACCTAGCACAAACAAAGACCACTCTCTCGCAGATCAATTTAACAGATGAGCCTACGTGCCTTCTCGCACAGAGATCTCTGCTCAATCGTGAGTCCGCGACTCCGGAAGGAAGGTCGTCTCTTGCCTTTGCACAGATCCATGAGTACAATCCGCTCATACGAATTTTCAGGGGAGTTATACATGATCAAATTGATGCGTGAAGCGTCCCATAGTTATCCGTGGCTCCTCAAGTCCATCATGGGAATTATCGCCCTTGCCTTCGTCATCACCATGGGGTGGTGGGGATTTGGCGAACAGTCTGGCGCCATTGTGGCCTCAGTTGGAGATCTCACCGTATCTCGCGACGAATTCCGGCGGGCCTATGAAAACACCTATCGTTTCTACAAGGACAAGGTCCCTGGAGAATTCAAAGACGAAACAATCAAACAATTTGTGGTGGATCAACTGATCGACAATCGGACCTGGCTGATCGCGGCCAAAAATATGGGCCTCACCGCGACCGATGAGGACTTGCGCGAAGTCATTATGCAGATTCCTGACTTTCAAAAAAACGGCACATTCGATCCGGAGGTCTACCAACGACTTCTGGCAGCGAACCATCTGACGCCTGCCATCTTCGAAGCGATGGAAGCGAAAGAAGTATTGAGCAACAAAGCCAGGCTGGTCATCCGCGACGCCGTGGCCCTCACACCTACCGAACTTGCCGAGGCACAAGCACTCACGCTCCGGCAAACGGAATCGGACCCCGCGAAAGCCTCGGCGGCGAAAGATCGTGCACTACAGGACGTCCTCTTTCAAAAACAACAGCGTGCGCTGATGGCCTATACCGAATCGATCAAAACTACGCTCCCCATCACCATTCATCGCGAACTTCTATAGCCGCTGCCCATCCCAACGCGAATATGTCCCTCTCCACCCCTCGTTATCTCTTCGTGGACGGCAAGACCAACATCGCATCACCATAACTGTAGAAGCGATACCGTTCACGAACCGCCTCAGCATAGGCCTCACGAAGAAATTCTGTTCCGGCCAATGCGGAAACCAGCATCAGCAGGGTCGTCCGCGGCAAGTGAAAATTCGTGAGAAGCGCATCGATCACCTTGAACGAGAACCCCGGTGTCATGAATATATCCGTCTCTCCCCGATAGGGCCCGATCTGGCCGTCTGCACGAGCCGCAGTTTCGAGCGCGCGGACAGAAGTCGTCCCGACCGCGACAATTCGTCCACCCGCCGCTCGCGCCTGCTCGATGGCACGAACCGCCTCTGCTCCAACCTCGATCCATTCTGCACCCATCTGATGATCTTCGACCAGATCGACCGTCACCGGCTTGAAGGTCCCGATACCGACATGGAGCGTGACGCTCGTGAAACCGATCCCTCGCTGATGCAGCCGCGCCAGCAACTCCGGTGTGAAATGGAGTCCAGCGGTTGGTGCGGCAATCGCACCCTCATGTTGCGCAAACAGCGTTTGGTACCATTCCCGATCCTGATCGGTCGGTGGACGTTTCAAATAGGGCGGAAGTGGCATTCGACCAAACTTCCGTAACCACTCGACGAACGGAATCGGACTTTCAACCCTCACCGTCGTTCTAGTTGGACCACGCTCAACCACCACCGCAGAGGCCGCTGCATCCATCTCGATGGTCTGGCCTGGACGAAACGTTCCCTTGATCAGCACTTCCCATGTCGCATCCCCGAGATCCTTCACAAAGAGAATCTCGACCTCTGCACCAGAGGGATGTTTCCGTCCAGCCACGCGCGCGGCCAGCACCTTCGTATTGTTGACCACAAGGAGATCGCCGGGCTGAAGCAGTTCAGGCAAATCGTCAATACGGCGATGGGCGAGGGAACGGTCGAGAGGCTGTAGGACGAGCAACCTGGCGTGATCGCGAGGAAGGCATGGGTGAGCGGCAATCAGGGATGGATCGAACGGGAAGTCAAATTCAGAAAGCTGCATCAGGAAGAGGGAGGGGTCGGAGGTTTGGTCAGCGTCATATTCTGCAGCTCGGTACCAGGATAATAATACCGAAGAATCGTCGGGAAAGGATAGCCCAGCTCAGCCAGCTCTTTCGCGCCCCACTGACACATGCCGACGGCGTGACCCGCACCAAATCCTGACAGCAGCACCTCTCGCCCGATCGATTCGATGGAGAACTGCGTGCTTGGGACGATGGTATAGCCAACCGCTTTCCGCAAGTCTTCTCCACGAATAATCAGCTCGCCACCAGAATGGAGGATACGCAGCTTCGCGACTCGCCCCCCGCGGCTGAACGAAAACGGGGTCATCGTCGCAATCGTCCCCACAGAAAAGCCCTGTTGTCGCAAGTTCTGTTCAAGGGTATCGACTTTGAAGGAGGACTTCCATTGATAGTAAGGCGACGAAAGATCGAAGGGACATTCCACACCCTTGAGATAGGGATATTCTTTCGACCACACATTCATCGCATCTTCCGTCAGCCCTGCAGCCGTCGATGAGAAGGCTGCGTAGATCGGCGCATCCTCATAGGTCACGACCAATCCCCTGGTCTCTTCGACCGCGCGCAGAATCCCGGCATCGACCCCCTGCTTCCCCCGATAAACTTGGTCTTGCACCGTCGCAGCCACGTCGTAGTCGCGCGTAGCGCTCAACATCTGCTGGTAGAGTGCATAGGTCCTGGCCGCGACCGCCTGCGCTTTCAACATCTCCGGGTGCCAGGCCGAATTGACCTCTGCGGGAACCACCCCCTTGACGTACTCTTCAAAATCTACCCGATTGATTACGAGAAACCCCTTGCCTTTTCGCACAAGGTGAATGAGGCCACTCACCGAAATTCCCACACCGGATTCGCCCGATGTTACCGCCGCCCCGTGAGGCTTCCGAGCAGGCCGTGGGAAGGTGAGCGTGAGACCGCTCTCTCCGCCCTGCAGCGTCACCTGCTCCGTCTGTACACGGACGCCGTTCAACAGAAAGCCCTTCTCCACGACTACGATATGGACCGACGTGCGCAGAGCCTGACTATGGCCTTTGGCATCCGTCACCCTCAAGGGACGGTCTGCACGGACATCGAGCTGCGACACATTGGCCGAGAGCAAGACGCGAATGGACTGCGCCGCCTCGGCTCCCGAAGACAGGCTGAGAAGGCATGCTCCGACCGCAATGGCCCGGCACAGCCAACCCTTAAATTGCATCACCGGCGAAACATCCATGTTATGAGATAGAATAACAGACTCAGGACTATGCTGAGGAGCAGGCTGGTCGCGAGGGGAAAGGAGAAGCTAAAGTTCTCTCGCCGAATGGAGATGTCGCCGGGCAGCTTACCAAACCAACCGAGGAAACTCCCGACTCCTGGGACACGGTCTGCGAGTACCAGCAGCAGACCGAGCAACGCCATACAGAACCCAACTCCGATAAGAACTTTACCCAGACTCCCCCATTCAGCCATCAACCTTTAGCCAAGCACTCTGCGATTTGCACCGCATTAAGCGCGGCCCCCTTACGCAAATTATCCGCCACCACCCACAGATTGAGACCATTCGCGATCGACTCATCTTCTCGAATCCGACCGACGTAGACCTCATCTTTCCCGGCCACTTCAAGCGGCATGGGATAGATCTTGTGTGCCGGATCATCATAGACCAGCACGCCTGGCGCGGTCGACAGAATCGCGCGGGCATCGTTGGCCGAGAGCTTCCGCTCGGTCTCAATATTCACGGCTTCAGAATGTCCGACATATACCGGCACTCGTACCGTTGTTGCTGTCACTTGAATCGATTGATCGCCCATGATTTTCCTGGTTTCATCCACCATCTTCATCTCTTCCTTCGTATATCCCGATGGAAGAAAATCGTCGATCTGCGGCAAGCAATTGAAGGCAATCTGATAGGGGTAGACCTTAGGGCTCGCTTCCTTGAAACTCAACAGGTCCTGGCATTCCGCCATCAGCTCATCCATGGCATCCTTCCCTGTACCGGACACGGATTGGAAGGTCGTCACGACAATCCTTTTGATCCTGACCTGATCATGGAGAGGTTTCAGCGCCACGACCATTTGGATCGTAGAGCAATTGGGATTGGCAATGATGCCCTTATGCTGTTGAATATCGTGCGCATTCACTTCGGGTACCACGAGTGGCACGTCAGGAGCCATCCGCCAGGCCGCACTATTGTCGATCACCACTGCGCCAGCCTTCACCGCGATCGGCGCGAACTCTCGACTGAGCTCCGCCCCGGCTGAAAAAAGCGCGATGTCCACGCCGACAAACGAATCCTTCGTCAGAACCTCAATGGGGATCTCGTTCCCCATAAATGTGACCGTACCGCCGGCAGAACGAGTCGATGCGAGAGGAACCAAGCGTTTGACCGGGAACCCTCGCTCCTCAAGCACGTCAATCATTTCAGTCCCGACTGCCCCGGTCGCACCGACCACCGCGACAACATACCCTGATTTTTTCTTTTTCATTCTGCGCTTCGTCCTGCCTACAGTGAGATCTCGCGAATACAATGATTGAAGGTATCGGCCACCAGCAGATGCCCGGCGCGATCCATCACGATGCCAAACGGATAACTCAAGCTGGCGTCGCGGGCTGCCCCCTCGTCGCCCCCATAACTTGCCACACCAATGCCGGCGATGCGCGCAATACATCCGGTAGCCCGATCCCATCGCCGTACCAGATGATTGTCCGAATCGGTGAAGAAGAGACTCCCTTCTTCGTCCAGCGCAATTCCAGATGGCCGTGAAAGGCTGCGGCTTGGTGGCTCATCTGGCCCCTGATACCGATACTCTCCGCCGTCACCCGTCACGGTGCTGATGAGACCAGTGCCGGGATCAACGGCTCGAATCCTTCCACTAAAACTATCGGCGATGAACAATGTGCCGTCTGGCGCAAGCGCCACTCCTGCAGGACCGGCCAAACCGGTTTCAGTGGCAGCCATGCCATCTCCATTGTATGCGGCCGTTCCCGTCCCTGCGACTGTACGAATCACTCCAGTGGCTAAGTCCACCGCCCTCACACGATTATTATTCTGATCGGCAATGTAGAGGAGCCCCCCGTCGCTCACCGCCAAGGCAGCCGGTTCATTCAACCCGGCCTCCACAGCCAATCCCCCGTCGCCTGAATATCGAGGTTGCCCAAGGCCCGCGACCGTCGTGATCACCCCCGTCACCGCATCCACACGCCGCACCCGATGGTTCAGCGTATCGGCGATATAGAGATGCCCTGCCCGATCGACCACCACCGCAGTCGGAAAATTCAACAGGGCTTGATCGGCAGGACCACCGTCGCCACTGAAGCGTTTAGCCGGTGCAGTACCGGCCACGATATACCGAACGGTCCCGCTCAAGTCAGTCTGCTGAGTAAACGCATGCGAATGGACGGCGTCGCTTTCGGCAAAGGGATCGTCAACCAATCCTTTCGCTGCTGGAGCGGGTGGAACTGGCGTGGCCTCAGGTTCGACTCCCTGGATGCACCCCGCAACCGTCCTGATGCAGCCGGTCTTTCTGTCGATTTTCCGAATGACGTGGTTCTCAGAGTCAGCAATGAACAGATTCCCCTCTATATCGAGCGTGAGACTCTTGGGTTCATTCAGGCATGCAGCGAGAGCCGCAGCTCCGTCGCCGGACCAACCAGGCTCACCGGTGCCGGCCAGGGTTCTGATCAATCCAACGTTGAGGTTCGTAGTCATCTATCGCACAAGCCTGGCTAGTTCAAGTTTCGCAGGATAGCCTCACCCATTTCTGTCGTACTGACAAGACGGGTTCCCTGGCTATGAATATCTTTTGTGCGATAGCCGAGTTCGAGGGTTTTCACGATCGCCTGCTCAATGGCTGCTGCCTCCTCATCCAACTTGAACCCATAGGACAGCATCATGCCGGCCGAGGCAATCGTTGCAATCGGATTCGCCACATTTTTTCCGGCAATGTCCGGCGCGCTGCCGTGAATCGGCTCAAACAGCCCGACCTGCGCACCGATACTGGCCGACGGCAACATACCGATAGACCCGGTCAACATCGCCGCTTCATCGCTCAGAATGTCGCCGAAGATATTGTTACAGAGCATCACATCGAACTGCCGCGGGTTGCGCACAAGTTGCATCGCCGCATTGTCGACATAGATATGGCTCAGCTCTACATCCTGATAACCCTTATGGGTCTCGATGACGACTCGACGCCAGAGTTCTGACGACTCCAGTACGTTCGCCTTGTCGACGGACATCACTTTCTTCCGACGTTTTCTCGCCGCTTCGAATGCCACTTTCGCGATACGTTGGATTTCTTCCGTGGTATAGACTTCGGTATTGAACCCTCGTTCACTCCCGTTCGGCAGTTTCTCGATCCCCTTGGGCTTCCCGAAATAAATGCCGCCGGTTAGTTCGCGAATGACGAGGATGTCGATTCCTTCGATCACTTCGCGTTTCAGCGTGGAGGCATCCGTTAGCATCGGGTATAACTTCGCAGGCCGTAAGTTCGCATAGAGTCCCAGGTGTTCACGCAAACCCAGCAGCGCGCGTTCTGGACGCAGACTATACTCCAACCCTTCCCACTTGGGTCCGCCCACCGCACCGAGCAAGACGGCATCGCTTTGCTTAGCCAGGGTTAACGTCTCCTGTGGAAGCGGCACGCCCACTTTGTCGATGGCCTGGCCGCCGACATCACCGAATACGAACTCGAACGTATGCTGGAACTTGTCGGCCACAGCTTTCAGCACCTTCACCGCCTCAGGAACGATCTCCCGACCCACTCCATCACCAGCTAATACGGCAATCTTCGCCTTCACAGACCACTCTCCCTCTTTATGAGTGATGAACGCCCACGTCTCTATTCAAGGACTTCCTCATCCTCTGGCCGCCATGCGGGATCGACCAGGCAAAGAAACTCAATGGCAGTGGGTCCACTATTTTCCAGAGACTGCTTGCCTCCTGGAGGCACATAGACGACAGAGCCTGGTTCCACCGCGACGACCGAATCGTCTATCGTCAATCGTCCTCGACCGGCGATTATGTAGTAGACCTCTGAAGCGCTCAGCCTATGCCATTTCGACCGAGCGCCGGGAGCCAATGTCCCATGCGCCACACTATACCCGAGCGCGAGCGGTTGTTTCGCCGGATGCAGAAGCTCTCGAAGAACTGTATGATCGCCGGCCAGAAACTCAGGCCGATCTGCCAGGGTGACGTGAACCACGGAGCACCTCACATCCAACGATACCTTCCCTGCCCCAGACCGAAGGCGGTGACTCTACCGTGGTCACTTTCCTTAAATCAAGTTCACCTTCTGCTCACCCTGCGCCTGTTTTCCCGCCAAATACAACAACTTGTTCAGCGCATTGAGATAGGCCCGCGCCGAGGCCATGATGATATCCGTATCTGCCCCATGGCCTGAGACGGTGCGCCCATCCTCTTGAACCCGGACCGAGACTTCACCCTGGGCATCGGTCCCCCCCGTGATCGCCTTCACGACATACATGAGGAGCGTGCTCTTCGTCTGCGTGATTGCAGCAATCGTCCGATAGACCGCATCCACCGGCCCATCGCCTGTCCCAGTCTGCGAAATCGTTCGTCCGTCGATCTCAAGTTCGACCGTCGCAGTTGGCACTTGATCCGTCCCGCTGGCCACATGGAACGATTTCAAAGTGATCCGGTCGGCCATTTTGACCAACTCTTCGGAGACAATGACTTCGAGATCCTCTTCGTAGATCTCCTTCTTCTGGTCGGCCAACTTCTTGAACCGCTCGAACGCGTGGTTGACCTCCTCGTCCGAGAGCGCATACCCCAGCTCCACCAGCCTCTGTCGAAACGCATGCCGGCCTGAAAGTTTCCCCATGACCATCTTGCTCTCAACCAAACCAATCGTCTCCGGCCGCATGATTTCATAGGTCGTCTTGTCCTTCAGCAGCCCGTCCTGGTGAATACCGGACGTATGGGCAAAGGCATTTGCCCCGACAATCGCCTTGTTCGGCTGCACCACCATGCCGGTGATCTTGCTGACCAATCGGCTCGTCTTCGAGATCTCCTCGGTGCGGATCTTCGTATCGGCTTGATAGAAGTCTTTCCTGGTCCGAAGCCCCATGACAACTTCTTCCAACGCCGTATTCCCCGCCCGCTCACCGATCCCGTTGATCGTGCACTCAACTTGGCCTGCCCCTTCGAACACTGCAGCCAAACTGTTCCCCACGGCGAGGCCGAGGTCGTTGTGGCAATGGACGGAAATCACCGCCTTCGCACTGTTTGGCACCTGCTCGCGAATGCCACGAATGAGCCGGCCGAATTCTTGTGGCACCGCATAGCCGACGGTATCAGGAATATTGATCGTCCCGGCTCCGGCAGCAATCACCGCCTCGATCACTTCATAGAGATAGGCAGGATCGGAGCGGCTAGCATCCATGGGAGAAAACTCCACATCGTCCACGTAGCCTCTCGCCCGTTCCACCATCTCGACCGCGCGCTTCTTCGCCTCATCGCGCGTCATTCGGAACTGGTGCTTCAAGTGTATATCCGAGGTCGAGAGAAACGTATGAATGCGGACCTTTGGAGCCCCTTTCAAGGCCTCCCAGGCTCGATCGATATCCTCAGGCCTCGCCCGCGCCAAACTGCAAATCGTCGGCCCCTCGACCTCCTGCGCGATCCGCCGCACCGCTTCAAAATCGCCAGGCGAACTATAGGCGAATCCCGCTTCAATAATATCGACCCCCAGGCGAGCCAGCTGCTTCGCCACCATGATTTTCTCTTCCACATTCATGCTGGCCCCTGGAGATTGCTCTCCATCGCGTAGGGTCGTATCGAAAATTCTGATCATCCTGGTCATAGCTTCACCTCTCTTATCCTGTGCGATTGCTCAAAATGCTTTTCCCGCAAGGCCGCAGGAAGTGGGACGACTGAGACGTACCCGTAGGGTACGTCGCAGAGAGGCACGCGACCGAGAACGCAACGGGAAAGCATTTTCAGCAATCTCAAATGAAAAAGCCTCCATCCCTTAGCCCAGGGACGGAGGCTTGAGAAGCTCCGTGGTACCACCCTGATTTAGCCATGAACAACGTGTTTCGCTGCCCACAACCCTTCATTGCGCCCGGTCACGGGGGCGAGACGGAATCCATTACTCGGGTTTCATGGATTCTGGCTCAGAGGCGAGTTCGGCGCCGCACAGGCTGGTTTGCACCATTCACCAGCTCTCTCACTGCTATGCGAATCGCGTACTACTCCTCATCACAGCCATTAGGGATTCAATTCAAACCGACTGCTCGGTCTTGACCGATGAGCGCTTCCCTGCCATTTTGGTTAAAAGCCCGACGAGCCGTTCTGCCGGACCGAGCAACGCATACCCGGCGAATATGACAAATAACATGACTTGGGGCCATGCGGCTACGAGCATAAGCGCAAGAATTCCCCACACGAGATAGGTAATATGCCGACCGCCACGGAACTTCATATCTTTAAAGCTTCGATACTTAATGGTGCTAACCATCAAGAATGAAAGAGTCAGCGTAACAATCAGGACAAGAAGAGGCTTCACTTCTGATCCAATCCTGACGCTATAGTGATCGAAAATCACGAGCGACGCCACGACCCCTGCCGCCGCAGGAATGGCTAGCCCCGTAAAGTACTTGCCGTCCGATGCGGCCGCAGTCGAGTTAAATCGGGCCAACCGAACCGCACCCATCGCGACATAGGCAAACATCACCGCAATACCGAACGTACCCTGCCCGCTCAGCGCCCAGGAGTATATCAAGAGGCCGGGAGCAACTCCGAACGACACTACGTCGGACAACGAGTCGTATTCAAGGCCGAAATGGCTGGTGCTGTTCGTCAACCTCGCTGACTTTCCATCAAGCACGTCGAAGATCATCGCCACCAGAATGGCGACCGCTGCGACCATGTAGTTCGCATTGAACACGGAAAGTATCGAAAATACACCGCAGAGTAGATTCCCTGTCGTAAAAAGATTCGGAATCAGGTGCATGGCAGCCTTACGCCGTTTACCATCTCTCCCGAATGATTGACGAAGTCCGGTGGTTTTCATCGCAGTTCTCCCAGAATGGTTTCTCCACCCTTCACACGATCGCCGACTGCTACCTTGATAGCCGTCCCAACCGGCAGAAACGTATCCATCCGTGACCCGAATCGAATCAACCCGTATCGTTCACCACATACGGCCCGAGCGCCTGGCGAGATCCAACAGACGATCCGTCTCGCAATCAACCCGGCTACCTGCACACAGAGCACCTTCGCACCCAGCACCGTCTGAATCATCAAGGCATTTTGCTCGTTCCGCAACGTCGCATCCGGTCTGCTGGCCACGAGGAATAATCCAGGCTGATACTGCACATTTTCGACAATCCCCTCACAGGGGATCCGATTGATGTGCACATCGAACACGTTCAAAAAGATGGTGACTCGGATGCTCCGATCCTTGATAAATCGGGGCTCGAACTCTTCTTCAATTGCGATGACTTTCCCGTCACCGGGCGCCACGACGAGACCAGGCCCTTGAGGGACCACTCGAGAGGGATTACGAAAAAACCAGGCAACGAAGAGCGTCAGGATCGCCCCGCCAACCGCCAGAATAGCCCACCCCAGCCATCCTGCTACTAGTGTAACGCCAACAGCAACCCCGATGAAGGGAATTCCTTCTTTGGCAAACGGGATGCCGACAGCACGATCTGCCACAGAAACCTCAATTCTTAATTTTTGTTCTTATCGACCAACTGGTCCTTCTTCAACCAGGGCATCATCGCCCGCAAACGTCCCCCGACCTCTTCGATCGGATGGGCTTCACCCTTCGCCAGCAACGCATTGTAGACAGGACGGTTCGCCTGGTTCTCCAGTATCCAGTCTCTGGCGAACTTGCCGTCCTGGATTTCACCCAAAATCTTCTTCATTTCCTGCTTCGTCTGCTCCGTCACAATCCTGGGACCGCGTGTAATATCTCCGTACTTGGCCGTCGTACTGATGGAATAGCGCATGTTGGCAATGCCGCCTTGATGGATCAGATCCACGATCAATTTCACTTCATGCAAGCATTCGAAATAGGCCATTTCTGGCGAGTACCCAGCTTCCACCAGTGTTTCATACCCGGCTTGAATAAGAGAGGTCAGCCCCCCGCAGAGCACCACCTGCTCGCCAAAAAGGTCCGTCTCGGTTTCTTCACGGAAGTTTGTTTCGATCACACCTGCCCGCCCGCCGCCGATCGCACTAGCATAGGCAAGACCTATCTGCTTGGTCGTTCCGCTTGGATCCTGATGGATCGCGAGCAAGCAGGGCACCCCACTGCCTTTCGTATATTCCGATCGAACAAGATGGCCCGGCCCTTTGGGCGCGACCATGAACACATTGGTCGTGGGCGGTGGCACGATCTGCCCGAAATGGATATTGAAGCCATGGCCAAACGCGAGATAGGATCCTGGTTTCAGATTCGGGGCAATATCCTGCCGATAGATGGCCGCTTGCGCTTCGTCCGGCGCGAGAATCATCACGACATCAGATGCCTTGACGGCATCGGCCACCGGCATGACTTTCAGCCCGCTTTGCTCCGCCTTCTTCCATGAGGCGCCTTCGCGTAACCCGATGACCACACTCACACCGCTCTCCTTCATGTTGAGCGCATGGGCGTGGCCCTGACTGCCGTAGCCGATCACTGCAACTTTCTTATTCTTGATCTGCTGAACGTCGGCGTCTTTATCGTAGTAAATCTTCATCGCTCACTCCTTGGGTAATAGCCGTAACAAGAAACCGATTGGACGTTGCGTCCGAGATGATGCCTATTCGCGGACAATCTTTTTCGCCTGCAGGCTCGTCGCGCGAATCGACTCGCGGGCGACCGCAACCCGTCCGGTCCGCGTGAGTTCTTTGATGCCGAGTGGTTGCAGCAGGTTGATGATCGCTTCGATCTTGTGAGGATCTCCGGTCACTTCAATGGTGTAGGTTGCCGGGGTGGAGTCGATGACATTGGCCCGGAAAATATCGGCAATCCGCAACGCTTCCGCGCGATCTTCCGGTCGCGTATGTACCTTGATAAGAGCCGTCTCCCGCGAGACAAAATCGCTCTCGTTCAAATCCACAACCTTAATGACATCAATCAACTTGTTAAGCTGTTTTACAATCTGCTCAATGATCCGATCGTCTCCGGACGTGACGATGGTCATCTGCGACATGGACGGGTCGAGCGTCGGCGCCACAGAGAGACTTTCGATATTGAATCCACGACCGCTAAACAAGCCGGCGACGCGAGACAACGAACCAAACTTATTCTCTACTGTTATCGAAATAATGTGTTCCATACCCAATCTGTACTCCCGACACCGAGGGTTAGGCCGTGAGAATCGTGTCCGAATCCTTCGGAGCCACCTGCCCCGATCCAGCCTGTTTCGTTTTCAAGTGCGGCGGATCTTCCAAGATCATCTCATGATTGCTGCCGCCGGCGGGAATCATTGGGTAGACGTTTTCATATCGATACGTTGGCACATCGACGATCACCGGCTTGTTCACCGCAATCGCTTCCTTGAGGACAGCATCGATCTCGGATGGCTTGCTGGCCCGGAGCCCGACTGCTCCGTACGCTTCTGCCAACTTCACAAAGTCCGGCGTCGTCTCCAGGTCGCTCGAAGCATATCGCCCTTCGTAAAAGAGATCCTGCCATTGCCGGACCATCCCGTGGAATCGGTTGTTAAGGATGATAATTTTGACCGGCAACTTATGCACCACGGCCGTCGCCATTTCCTGCATGTTCATTTGAATACTGCCATCGCCGGCGATACAAAGGACCAGCCGACCAGGAAATGCGGCCTGCGCCCCCATGGCAGCAGGAAACCCGAATCCCATGGTCCCAAGACCCCCAGAGGTCAACCAGCGATTCGGCTTCGCCAACTTAAAGTACTGGGCGGCCCACATTTGGTGCTGCCCGACATCGGTCGACACGATTGGGTCCAGATCTTTCGTGAGTTCATAAAGCCGCTTGATCACATGTTGCGGCTTAATCGGACCATCTGCCGCTTGTTGATACGCAAGAGGATTCGCCTGTTGCCATTCG
>Ga0209253_10000814_pt1 | contig 27049 bp, 27 predicted proteins | sample FrelakmetBRP12BR_FD_187145 | JGI IMG/M metagenome (GOLD analysis project Ga0209253, IMG submission 187145) | Freshwater lake sediment microbial communities from the University of Notre Dame, USA, for methane emissions studies - BRP12 BR (SPAdes)... | ecosystem: Environmental > Aquatic >...
TTTCTTTCCTCTTGAAGCAACAAGAAACACGGCCACGATCGCTTCGACGACGGCCAGCCATGTGATGGGTCTGAATGCTGCCCAGAAGCTCAGGTACTTGTATTTCACATTGAATGTCAGATTGTGAAGCGGAGTCACTCCGTCAATCTCGTAAAGTAGAATGTTCTTGCCGTTCTCAACATAGGTTGAGTTTGGCTGCTGACTACTGTTCTCCACGTTCATCCCTTCATCCATAATTACACGGACGGTCAACTTCTGCACCGTCCAAGACTGGATCGTGAACAAGTCAAACGCCAGATCGTACAACCCCCACCATGCGAGTTGCTTCACGTGTTCGCGACTAGATAGACGATACTTGAGTGTGAAGACGAAGTTCTCGTCAACTCGTATTGTTCCAATTCGCGGGGAGACCTCGACCCCAAAGGTTGATGACGTTGCCTCTCCAGATCCCTTCTGATAATCGTCCCACAGTGTTCCGAGAGGATCGTAAGCCATCACTTCATATGCGTCTTTGGGAAGTTGAATGGTAAGAGACGTAATACTAGCCGCCAGATTCCTCAAATCGTACGTATCTGAGACGTGGACGCTTCCATCTGCGTTGAAGCTTATCTCTCTTTCAACAGACCTAACCTTGATAAATTGAACAGAAACTGACGTGAAGTTGAACGACATCAATTGAACTCTATTAGGCTCGAGCGGTTCGAACTTGTGGACTAGAGATGGCATCCCCCCGATCTCTACTTGATTGAAAGTATAGTTTGGTGAAGTGGTAATTGCAGAACCCGTCGGTAACAGGATTGCCACATCGCACATCTCAGCCTCGACTGGAAGGCTTGGAGCGTCAGCGAATTTGTAGATGTAGGTGCCCTGAACATTCTCAATAATATTGTCGACAACCATAACTGAAGTGAAGTTGTACGATGTTGCTGGTTGGATAGGATTTGGAAAACTGAATTTCAACCAATATATCGATGAGCTTGGGGAAGCGTCTTTCTCCACTGCCACGCCATTTCCATATTGATCGTGAGATGAAATATACTTGAGATCGCCCCCGTATTCCCTGGGAAGCCCCATCATGACTTGAGCGACCGATTCAGTTCCAATATTCTTGACCGTGACTGTATCATTGATGGCGACTACACCCCACTCGTTCACGAATGCTCTACGGTACACGGTCAAACTATAGGATTCGGCTGGGCTTGAATAGATCGGAGCCACCATAGCTGCTATGAGGATTACTAGAATTGGTATCACCAGTAGTCTTCGCAAGTTCTGCCCACCGGTCTGAAAGTTTGCCTACAGTACATTACGAGGTCTATTTATCTATTCTCCACTTTCAAAACTTTCTGCCAAGCAGCGTCTCCCAATCTTTGGGAGTTGTCTTGATTTTTTTCGCTGGCACTCCAACATAGACGGTTCTATCGGGAACGTTGTGGGTTACCACTGAACCCGCTCCAACTACCGCCATCTTTCCTACACGTACTCCTGGCAGAAGAGTTGTGTTTCCACCTATCGCGGAACCCTCTCCGACAACTGGTCCCGCAAGCTTTGTTTTCTTAAGCATCATGTACTTGTCATTTAGGAGAACAGATCTTGGACCAAGGAAAACACGGTTTCCAACCTTTGACTGCCTGGAGATGTATACCCCAGTTTGGATGGACACATCGCTTCCAATCCTGCACTCCCCGTCAATGATGACCCCTGTCCCAATCAGTGATCGTTCTCCAATGGTTACTTTCTCTCTTACCATCACATTGTGTCCAAACTCGACATGTGATCCTACCTTAACCGATGAATAGATCACGCATGCTTGTCTAATCGTGCAGTCGTTGCCAATCTCAAGACTTCGACCCTGAGCGAGTGAGTGCATCTCGCCACCCACCAATAATCTTCTCAACTCTCTTCTGTCAAAGTGACCGATTGTACAGTTGGGTCCGACATAGACACGGTCTCCAATCTTTGCGTTCCCTTGAATTGTTACGTTGGCATCTATCCAAACGTCATCTCCGATTGTGACCCTACCAAGGATTCTAGATCCAAACCCTATTCGACAATTGTTGCCCATTCTCACTTGTGCAGAAATGCAGGCGCTCGGGTCTATCCTGCAATCGGTTTCTATTATGGAAGTGGATCTTGGACCCAAGACTTCAATCATCCTTGACGTGATCTGAAACAATGTTTGACCTGAAATACTCAGTCTCCGCTAGCAGGGAATGGAGCAACAGACCGGTCTGAGTTTCTCGTTTCACTCTTCTAGTGTGACGCCGCACTTGAAACAGAACTTTACATCCACGGGATTCTTTGCCTTGCAGTTTGGACAGGTTCTCTCGACCACTGGAACAATATCAAGATCCTGAACTGACTTAATGAGAACCACATCGCCTATCTTCTCTATCTTGTCAAAGGAGAGGAAACCCTCCTGTATCCTTCCTTTCTCCACCGCCTGTTCAACGATCAAGGCAACCTTTCCATCCAACGAATAGGCAAGATCCTTCACCATGCCAACTTTCTTGGCCTCAGACTCTATGACTTCTTTCCCGATAATTTCCTCTCGCCTGTGAAACTTCGCCAATTTACGCACCCTTTGTCCAACCATCTTGATAGTTTCGCTCCAAATTATTAAAAGATACGCCAACCCACTGAGTCTCACCCATCAAAACGAACCCAAGGCTAGAGCAAAATCGGTTAAAGCCTCAGTTAGCAGAAGCGCACCAACACCATAACGGATAAATCACGCCATAAGGCAACAGGTTTCCAATCTATTTCATGATTCGGAGGCATTCTGTTGGCAAAAGGTCATCCGTATCTTCCAACCGGTGTAGAATCAATAGAAAAAGCAATGATGGCGGATATTGGAATCAACAGTATCGATGATCTCTTCAAGGACATACCAGACTCTGTTCGATTGAAGAGAAAGCTGAAACTGCCAGATACCATGTCCGAGTACGAAGTGAGAAACAGAATCCGGAAACTGCTTGAGACCAACGTTTCCGGACAGGATATCCCCGTCTTTCTGGGAGGAGGAACCTGGCCTCACTACGTTCCTGCCGTGGTTGAAGAGATAGTAAACCGTTCAGAGTTTCTGACCACTTACACACCTTACCAAGCTGAAGCTTCACAGGGTATACTTCAAGCATTGTTCGAGTACCAGAGCATGATGTGTGAATTAACCGCGATGGAGATCTCAAACTGCTCCCTCTATGATTGGTCAAGTGCGGTTGGAGAAGCCGCAAGGGCAGCAGTCAGAGTGAATCACAGAAACGAAATCATCTATACACACTACATTCATCCTGAGAGATTGATGACATTGAGGACCTACACGGAACCAGCAGACATCAAGGCGATTGAGGTTCAACAAGACAAGAAGACTGGCCAAGTGATCTTGGAGGATCTAAAGAAGAAACTAAGCGACAAGACTTCAGCCGTCTACATCGAGATGCCCTCATACTTGGGCTTCCTCGAAGAAAGCATGGATGAGATCTCAGACCTGACCCATAAGAGTGGCTCCATGCTTATTGTAGGAGTTGATCCAATTTCTCTCGGTATACTGAAACCTCCAGGCGAATATGGAGCCGACATAGTTGTTGGTGAAGGCCAACCACTGGGAAACGCAATGAACTATGGCGGTCCACTGTTAGGCATCTACGCATGCAACGGTGACAAACTGCTTAGGCAGATGCCAGGACGAGTTATGGGAATGACGACAACAACAGATGGAAAACAAAGGGCCTACTGCATGGCTCTCTCAACCAGAGAACAGCACATTAGACGCGAGAAAGCCACCTCGAACATCTGTAGCAACGAGGCTCTACTAGCGGCCGCTGCAGCCGTCTATATGTCGCTCCTCGGACCAGGTGGAATCAAAGACCTGGGAACCACAGTGGTAACCAAGTCACATTATGCGATGAAAAGGCTAAGTCAGATACGCGGAATCAAGGCGCCAGCCTTTGAGGCTTCTCACTTCAAAGAGTTCGTGGTGAATTTTGACCAAACCAAGATTAGAGCGAAAGAGATCCACAAGAGGCTTCTGAAACAGGGAGTTCATGGTGGAAAGATCCTAAGAAATGAGTTTCCAGAACTCGGCGAGTCAGCACTATACTGTGTCACCGAAGTCCACTCAAAGAGCGACATCGACAAACTGGCCGCTGGAATGAGAAGAGCATTGAGAGGTTAGGAACATGCCATATCACCAAGCAAGATGGAACGAACAGACGATCTTCGAAAGATCATCGCCAGGAAAAGTTGGACACCTAGTTCCGAAACCTGACGCAGAAGAGACAAAGGTCGCAGGAGCCGTTTCTACACTTATTCCAAAGAAGCTCTTGAGAGACAAACCTCCACTTCTGCCAGAGGTATCAGAAATTGAAGTCATCAGGCACTATACGCGTCTTTCACAGCAAACCTACGGTGTTACCTTGGGGATTTATCCTCTTGGAAGCTGCACGATGAAGTACAATCCCAAGATCTGTGACTTTGTGACCGCGACACATAAGCTTCAGAGTCTTCACCCATACCAGGACGAGACAACAGTTCAAGGCATACTCAAGATACTGTACGATCTTTCACAATACATAGCTGAGATAACGGGAATGAGTGGGGTCTCGCTTCAGCCCGCCGCAGGAGCACATGGAGAACTGGCGGGAACAATGATCATACGAGCCTACCACAAATACAAAGGCGAACTAGAAAAACGCAAAGACATAATCGTTCCGGATTCAGCTCATGGAACGAATCCTTCAAGCAGCGCCATGGCAGGATTCAACGTTGTCGTGATTCCCTCCAAGCCAGATGATGGTACTGTAGACATTGAGGCTTTGAAATCTGCCGTGGGGCCTCAGACTGCGGGACTGATGGTGACAAACCCAAACACCATCGGGGTCTTTGAGAAGAATATTTTCGAAATCTCGAAAATTATTCACGATGCTGGAGGACTCGTGTATTACGATGGTGCTAACGCAAATGCTATTCTCGGAAAAACAAGACCTGGAGACATGGGCTTTGACATTGTCCACCTTAACACTCATAAGACCTTGGCTTCGCCTCACGGTGGTGGAGGACCTGGCGCAGGCCCGATAGGCGTCGTGAAAAGCCTAGAGAAATTCCTTCCAGTTCCAACCATCGAATACGATGGAAAGAAATATCATCTCAACTATGACAAGCCTCGCACGATTGGAAAGATGAAAGGATTCTACGGAAACGTTTCAGTTCTCCTCAGAAACTATGCGTACATACTGACCATGGGCGCCGAAGGCCTGAAGAGAGTGGCTGAACTCTCAACTCTAAACGCCAACTACATCTGCAGAAAAGTCCTGAAAGCCAAAGGCTACACGTTACCCTTCGGACCTGAAAATCCAAGGAAACACGAGTGTGCAATCAGTGCGGAAGAGATGTCGAAAGAGACTGGTGTCAGAGCCCTCAACGTTGCCAAGAGTCTACTTGACGATGGACTACACGCGCCAACGAACTATTTTCCACTCATAGTGCATGAAGCCTTGATGATCGAACCAACAGAATCAGAGAGCAAGGAAGAACTTGACAGATTCATCAACTCCATGATACGTATTAGTCAACAAGCGTACAGCACACCTGAAAAAGTGCTCAGCGCCCCACAAAACACCACGGTCACAAAGATCGACGAAGTCAAAGCGTCACATCCCAAGACCCTATGCCTCAACTGGAAGTCCTACAAGCCTCCTTCAACAGATTCTCAGTGAACTCTGTGATTCCGGAACTTCCTCACGTCAGATAAAGAAGAAATGTGAGGAAGCATAATGAAAGTAGTAGTGAAGTACTTCGCTTCGGTTAGAGAGATCGCCGGCAAGAGAGAAGAATCGATTGAGGTTGAAGACGGCTGCACCGTAGGCGATATGCTCAAAGTTCTATCAAACAGATACGGAGCGAAGTTTGTAGAGTATGTCTTCGACGAAAAAACTGGTGCCCCCAGAAATCATCTTCAGTTCCTCATAGACGGAAAGAGTGCCACATCACTCCAAGGTCTGAAAACAAAGCTCACGAACGGATGCCAGTTCGTGGTCATTCCCCCAGTTGGGGGAGGATAAGAAAACAGTCGTATAGTGAGAGCATTAAGTCCAGATGGCAGATTCCAAGAGAGTCTACGTAGAGAATTACGGATGCACTTCAAACAGACACGACCTAGAAATAATGCTTGGTCTACTGAACCAAGCCGGTCATAGAATTGTGGAGAACCCCTCAGATGCTGATGTCCTAATCATAAACACTTGTGCAGTCAAAGAAGCGACCCAGAATCGAATGCTTCACCGGATCATCTCAATGCCAAAGAAACCACTAATTATCTCCGGTTGCCTGCCAAAAATAGACCTTAAAGCCATAGAACATGTTGCCCCCGACTATCACGCCGTACTAGATCCCCAGTCAATCACACGAATCACATCAATAGTAGATCAAGCAAACAGAAGCAAGGGCAACATACAGTGTTTTTCAGACAAGCCCCCCATCAAAACAGCATTACCGAAGATCCGACTCAACCCGCTCATAGAAGTCATTCAGATCGCCGAAGGATGCCTCGGATACTGTTCCTACTGTTGCACCAGATTCGCAAGAGGATCACTCCATTCATTCCCTAAGGAGACGATAGTGAGACAAGCGACCGGCGCGATCGCTGAAGGTGTCAAAGAGGTGTGGTTGACCGCTCAAGATACGGGAGCCTATGGAAAAGACGTCGGCACAAATCTGGTTGACTTGCTGCAAGACATTGTGCAAATCGATGGCGATTTTAGGATCCGACTTGGAATGATGAATCCAAACTTCGCAATGACTACCACAGATAGCCTCTGCCAGATTTTCGAAAGTGAGAAGATCTTCAAGTTCCTACACATTCCAGTTCAATCAGGCTCAAACAGAGTCCTCAAAGACATGAAACGCCAATACCAAGCAGAGGAATTCATAGGCCTGATCAAGATTCTGCGTTCCAATATTCCCAACCTCACGCTATCCACAGACATCATCGTCGGCTACCCAACAGAGACGAATGATGACTTTCAATCAACTCTTAACCTCGTTGACAGAACCAGACCAGACGTCACTAATATCTCGAAATACGGGCCACGTCCAAAGACATTATCGGCCGACCTAGACCCACTTTCCAAAGAAATCGTGAGTGAACGATCCAAAGTCATCACAACAATCTGCTCAAGGATTAGCCTGGAAAGAAATCAACAAATGATCGGAAAAAACCAACTAGTGGTCATTGCAGAAGCAACTCGGAAAAAGAAACCTGTTGGGAGAACGAACAACTACAAAAGAGTCATACTCAAGGAGGACGCCAAGATTGGAACCAAAACCTGGGTTCTTATCTCCAAAGCCCATCAGCGTTACCTTGAAGGCAACGTCACAAACCCTCAATCCACCTGATTCTCACGCACGTTCAACGCCGCCATCAATAGTGTTCATTATATATAAGGTCTCAGACCAGAATAGACAGAAGATTGTCATTGTCAAGAACTTGCGTTGGCTTTCTCTTATATAATTATCACATATAGTAATACTCTTGTATGCGTATATAATTACCAATTCGTATATAGACTCTAGCGACTCTATTCCTGTACATACCGTACCGTTACCGATTGTATTCTCAAGTGATGCAATATGATGACTCAGACCTCACCCGCGACCCATCGTGGTTTCGAGAGTGTAGTATGCTGTGATCTGCTGACAGCCACGCTGTCGAAGGTAGTCATTGTTGGAGTAGGTGGTGCAGGGAATAACCTAGTGAATAAGCTAATGGAGACTGGTGCAACAAGAGCAGAGTGTGTAGCTGTCAATACGGATCGCAGGCATCTGGATGCGATTCACGCTCATCAGAAGTTGCTTGTTGGAACAGAAGTTGCTCAGGGCATAGGAGCCTGTGGCGACCCCGAGATTGGAAGAAAAGCCGTTGAAGAATCTCTCGAGAAGCTAGCTCCAGTCTTCTGGAATATGGACGCCGCCTTCATAGTCGCAGGTATGGGTGGAGGCACCGGCACCGGGGCTGCCCCCCTAATTGCGAAGATGGCTCAGGAGAGCGGAGCCGTCGTAACGGGCATTCTGACTATGCCGTTTGAAAACGAGAAACGAGAACGAATGTTCGCCCTGCAAGGACTTGAATCCATGAGCAGAACGTGTCACACCACAGTAGTTGTCGATAACAACAGACCAATTGAAGCCATGCCAGGACTAGTCTCAGATTCCGCTCTACCGATGGCCGACGACATTCTAGTCAGTGTGTTGAAAGGACTCTCAGATACCCTTTCCACACCTAGCTATGTGAGAACAGATGTCTCCGATGTGAAGAATGTCTTGCGCAATGGTGGAATAGCCTTGGCGGGCATCGGCGAATCAAATTCAATGTTCAGAGTCGAAGAAGCCGTAAGGAACGCCCTCCAGTCCCCCTTTCTGGAAGTTGATCACAAGAGGGCTACGGGCGCTCTTGTATTCGTCACAGGCGATTCCTCGATGTCAAATTCTGAAGCGGCACGTGTTGCAGAGGTGGTTGAGGAGATACTACCCACACAGGCTTCAGTCACATGGGGTGCACGAGTAGATCCATCGATGGATTCCAGATTGCGAGTGACGCTTGTCCTGACTGGAATGGACTACTGGCAACAATATGTTGGAGGATATAGAAAGATGCCTTTTGGAATCTACAATATGGAACCAGAAGTTGGAAAAGATCAAAATCTGGACATAGAACTAGATCTAGATCAACTAGAGTCGGACTAGGGGTTTTTTTACTCCCCTAAACGCGTTTCAACTTCTAAACGAAAGAGTTTTATTATGTCCGGTCAAGAGCTGTGAGATTCAGCACTGACCGGAGTCTGGAAGTTTGGGATTAGTCAATTGGGCTAGGAGAAAAAGTCCCTGGCTGGTACACTTCAACACGGGTGGCTGCAACGCCTGCGATATTGAAGTTCTCGCAGCACTAATGCCTCGCTACGATCTGGAACGATTTGGCGCTGTCCTAAAGGGTAGCCCAAGACATGCAGACGTTCTGGTTGTAACGGGCCCCGTGAATATGCAAATCAGAGATAGAATCATCAGAATCTACGAGCAGATGGCATCCCCGAAATTCGTTGTTTCAGTTGGCAACTGCTGCAACAGTTCCGGTGTGTACAGAGGGGCCTATCAAGTCTACCCTGGACTGGACTCAGTCATCCCAGTAGACGCGTACATCTATGGTTGTCCTCCAAAACCCGAGGCTATCATCAACGGAGTGGCTGCTCTATTGGGAAAAATAAAGGAGATGGGGCAGACGCCGAAAGAAACCTCCCCCCAGGTGACCGCATAACATGTCAGATGGTTTTCAGATAATTGTGGGACCTCAACATCCAGCTCTCAAAGAACCGGAGAGTTTCACATTCACGGTCGATGGAGAGAATGTTGTAAAGGCCGAGGTTCGAATAGGATACGCACATAAAGGCATTGAGAAACTAGCTGAAACGAAGACTTACATCCAGAACATTCCACTCGTGGAACGAATCTGTGGTATATGCAACGTCGCCCACACCCTCTGCTACTGCCAGAATATTGAATACCTCTATGGAAAAGAGATTCCAAGACGCGCCGAATACCTCAGAGTCATAATAGAAGAGCTCAACAGAATCCACAGCCACCTTCTATGGGTTGGCGTCGCCGGACACGAGGTCGGATTTGACACGTTGTTCATGCTTGTATGGAGAGACCGCGAAGTCGTGATGGATCTCATAGAGGCGATGACTGGCAACAGGGTTTCAACCGCACTTATGACTGTGGGAGGAGTCAGAAGGGACGTGACTCCGGAGCTGGAACAGAAATTGCGGAAAGGCATGGACATACTTGAGGAACGAACAAAATATTATAGGAAGGTTGTATTGGACGAAAGATCACTGCTGCAACGACTGATTGGTGTGGGAAGATTAACATCCGCGGAAGTTGTCGAACATTCAGCGGTTGGACCAACCGCTCGTGCTTCAGGAATCAAATCGGACGTTCGAAGTGATGATCCGTACGCCGCCCACGACGAAGTCCCGTTCAATGTCATTTCTTATGACTCATGCGACTTGTTTGGTAGAACCGTCGTCAGAGTGGACGAAACGTTTGAAGCAATAAATCAGGTTCGATATTGTCTCGATCATATGCCGTCCGGGCCGATCAGAATGAGGCTGCCAAATACGCCACCGCGAGGAGAAGCTGTAAGCCGTGTTGAAGCACCTAGAGGTGAAGATATACACTATGTCAGGTCGAACGGAACGGATAAACCGGAAAGATACAAGATCCGAGCACCCACTCTGGGAAACCTCTCGGCCCTTGTGGAGATGTTGACCTCGAAAGGAGACTATCAAGTGAGGATCGCGGACATACCTGTGATCCTGGCTGGAATAGATCCGTGCATGTGTTGCATGGACAGATCCGTTCGTTTCGTGGAGCCAGCAAAAGACAGAGAATGGATGTTGGACTGGGAACAGCTGAAGCAGTACTCAAGGAGGAACTGAAGTCATGGCCATGACACCTGAAGTCTACAGAAACCTGTTCAAAAAGAGAGCCACTATTCTATACCCATTCAAAGAAAGAGAACTTATCCCTATTCCAAAGGGACTTAGAGGCAAACCATCATTTGACCTGCAGAAGTGCATAGGCTGCAGCATGTGCTTGCGCGTATGCCCATCAGAGACTATTGAGATGATCGATGATGAAGAAGGGAAAAGACCGAAGAGGCCGATCTTTCGAATCGACCGGTGTACTTTCTGTGCACAATGCGAAGACGTTTGCCCAACTCATGCTATAGTTATGTCTAACAACTTTGAACTTGCAGGTTTCGATCGAAAGCAGATGCTTCTCAAATAGATAGTACGGCCACAAACGCTTTCTTTTGTGGACACGTGCGAGCTTAGTTCGCATGAGAGATGTAGGGGGCTTCCCTTTTTTTCTTCTTCAGAGATATCTCTCTTACGATTGACAAGCCTTCTGCGAGAGGTTTTGTCTCAATGACGTTCTTCTCGATTGCACTGGCAACAAGTTTTTCTCCGATTTCAGTTCGAACCAGTAGTGTGCACCATCCGTCTGGAGCACCATTTGCGCCGACCGAGATGTCAGCGAGTTCAGATGTGAAATCATTGCACTTGCTACATGCACTCAGCACGTATGGTTCTATTTCTTTGCCTGAGCATTCGGCCACCGTCTTCCCACCTTTGTAGACTTTGTAGGAGTCACCTGCAGCGTCCAGGCGCATCTTTGTGATCGTCTGTAACTCCAGATTCTTCTGCGCTTTCAAATAATCGAGAACCAACTTGCCATACCGATAGCTGTTATTGCAGAACAGTCCAATCGCCAAAATCACAGACTCACCGTATTTGTGAGGACCCTGTGGAGACGTTAGTATCCTTCTCAAACCTTGAATCTGACATGGAAGTCCCACAAACGCCAATTTTGATTCTGGGTGTCCAACCCACGCGTCCGCCACTCCATTCAAAGATCCACTCGTTGTGACTTTCGTCCCGGCGGAGGCAAGCAGTTGATCGCGACTCTCAATCAGGGTGGGGGTGGGTTTCCAAGGGGTTTCCACACTTTTTGTGGCACCTACCGCACAATTGACTAGACCTGTTTCCAAAGCGTGAGCGAGGAGCGAAGTGACAACCCCTCCGTCTTGGGCAACGTTCAAGATTTGCTCGTTGCTGGATCGCCCGACATACGACGCCCGAACAATTCCCAAATCACTCTCGTTCGATGATCTCGTGCGACCAAAGACTCTGGTCTCAACGTCATCGATTGGCAGCTTTACCCTCGGACAGGAGTAGTAGCACATCTGACACAGAACACACATACCCTTGATTGTCGGCTTCTCTTCGTCAGTTGGAATAATAACGTTCACGGGACACGCAGCCATGCAAGCCCCACAGAACGTACAGAGATCACTTTGCACGACTTCCTTGAGTAAGGTTCCGAAGATTTTCGGAGGTTGCTTAGACAATTATTGAACACCTTTCTTTCAGTAGGACCGTCTATTGAATGCCCGATCTTTTTTCATGAGCAAGCTAAATCCTTTGCGATTCCTCTTAGAAGTCCCTTGTCACTGGTTTGGATTGTCTTTTTCATCTGAAATGGGGTAGTACGTCTTTTGACAGTGCGTAGATGGCACATGAACCACTTTACTGACTCGTCTTCCGTGAAGAGAGAAAAAGCTTTTCCCTGACCTGTGGCCGATGTTTTGGCTTCTCAAACAATGTCTTTTCTGGTTACGGAGATGTATGGTGTTATCTGTGTTTGAAGATCTTTCGATCCAAGTCGAGTCTCAGTTTCCTTGCTCGATTCAGCAGACTCACAGGGCCCCCAGAGGCTTGCGTCTTTCCCATTCTTATCGAATCAATAATGTCATCAACTGACGGCGATTCGGTGTCAACCAAAGTAAACGCATTTCCGATGGTTTCTGGCAAGTGAGAATCACTCCCACCAGTCACAGGCAGATTTGCGTGACGCGCAAATCCTTCAGCAAACCACTTCGAGAGAACAAAGAATGGTGCCGACGCATTAACCGTTTCCACGGCATCTACTCTCTTCAAGAGTCTTTTCGGTCTAAGACTCGATCTCAACATATCGTATGGATGTGGTAGAACCGCTATGCCACCTTGGGCATGTATCGTTTCCACAGTCTCGTCCGCTGACATATTTCTCTTTACAGGCGTGTTCACGTCAAGCGCAAGAAGATGGCCATGTTTTGTGCTGATCTCCATTCCGGGAACCACGATCATTCCTTCAACGCGAAACCTTGAGAGTATATTGTGATCAGTGACCGCAACGCCATCAAGCCCATGTTTCGTTACCATTCCCAAGAGGTCTTGGGGTGTAGTGTGACTGTCGCCGGAATATGTCGTGTGAACATGAAGATCCAGTTTGAGGATCATATTATACGTCTCCAGTTCTCAGCTGTTTTCGAATTGTCACGAAGAATAGGTATATGTGGAGAATGGCTATCTATGCGGTTGAGTAGTCCTCATCTTCTGAATCTCGTTCGCACTGACCTTCCGAAAGAGGGGCTCTGGATTACCAATCTTGTGTCCCGCGTGAATCAAATGTACTCCAATGTTTTCCCACATGTCAGCTACTGTTCTATTCTCCAATCCCAGCTGATTTAGGATCTTTTCAGACGTGCGTGGCATGAACGGTGCCAGAAGAAGCGCTATTGCGTATACAAGTTGAACAGACACGTAGAGCGTCGTGGCTGCCTTCTTCTCATCGCTCTTTATCAAATGCCATGGCTCACGTGTGCTCATGTACTGGTTTCCGTTCCTCGCCAATTCAACAATTGACGATAAGGCCTCTCTCAGACGGAAACTCTCGAGAAACTCTCCAACCCGATTCGGCGCCTGCTTGATTTCGTTCATCATACGACTGTCTGTATCGTCATAGATCCCCTCGCCCGGAACCTCGCCTCCATATCTCGTAGATATGAATGTCAATGTTCGATTGATGAAGTTGCCAATCGCATCATTGAGCCCGGAATTGACTAGGCTCTCAAACTCCTGCCAAGTGAAGTTCGCGTCTTTGGTTTCAGGCCTCATCGCCATCAGAATGAATCTCCAGTACTCAGCATCTGCAATCTTCAACGCCTCGTCCACCCAGACTCCGACCCTTCTACTCTTCGAGAATTTCTGCGACTCGTACAGAATGAATTCAGTCGAAGAAACTTGCCAGGGGAGAACATAATCGTCTCCAGACGCCATCAACAATGCGGGGAATATTATTGTGTGGAATGGAATATTGTCTTTTCCAATGAAATGCACGTTCTTGGTTGATTTGTCGAACCAGAACTTCTTCCACTCTTCGGGTTTTCCATTCTTTTCCGCCCATTCGACCACTGCCGACACGTAACCTAACACGGCTTCTATCCAAACATAGATTGTCTTGTCTTCTGCTCCCGGGAACGGCGCGGGGATTCCCCATTTGTTGTCTCTTGTTAGAGCCCGGGCTTTCAGACCTTCTTCTAGCCATCTCATGGAGAAGTTTCGAGCGTTGCTGGGGAATTGAGTGCTTGCCTCAAGGTAGGTTCTCAGCTTACCCTCAAGTTTCGCCAGGTCAAAAAACCAGTGTTTGGATGACTTTGTTTCGGGCTTAGTTCCGCAGACAACGCATTTTGCGTTTTTCAGTTCGAGCGCTTCGAGGACTCGCCCGCAACTTTCACATTGATCTCCTCTTGCACCAATGTATCCACAGAAGGGGCATTCTCCTTCAACAAACCTGTCTGGAAGAAACCGTTCGCATTTCTTGCAGTAGAATAGTTCAGTTGTCTGCTCGAAGATGTATCCATTCGAATACATCTTGTTGCACACGTCTTGAACGACTCTCACATGAGTTGGATTCTCAGTCCTTGTGTAATTGGTCAGTTTGACATCATATTTGTCTAACAGTTCGCATATAGCTTTGTGATATTTGTCTGTCAGTTGCTTAGGGGGTATTCCTGTTCTTACCGCTTCGACTTCAATTGGAGTTCCATGTTCATCTGATCCACTTACAGAAACATATTCATCGCCTTTCATGGTCAAATACCTTGAGAACACGTCTGCGGATAGTAGTTGAATGAACGTTCCGAGATGAGGAATAGTATTCACGTATGGCCAAGCGGAACATACAATCCATTTTCTCTTCTGTGGCAAACAACAATCACTTTTGGTCAGTGATGAGGCTGTAAGATCTGTGGGGCATTCAAAAAAGTTTCCGCATTGCTTGCCTTGGGATTTCGCTTCAAGAACACTTTTAACCAAGCCTGGCTCGTCATATAACGAAGTTGGCATTAGTCTGATGAGTGAAGATTATTCCCGCCTTCTCGATAAGGCAATGGAAAAAGTTCCGAAAAAAGTCTCCTCAGGCGAGAGGTTTGAGATCCCGACGCCCGAGATGCATACTACAGGCGGACGAACTACAATCTACAATTTTGGAGAGATTAGCGGCCGCCTCAACAGAGATGGTCATCATCTTGTTAAGTTCCTCACGAAGGAGATGGGTACGGCGGGAACGCTCAGCGGAGGACGTGCGGTTTTTCAAGGACGGTTCAACAAAATCTCGATTCGACGTTTGCTGGAGATATACAGCCATAAGTACGTGATATGCTCGATATGTGGCAGACCTGATACCAAGATGCAAAAAGATGGAAGATTTCTGTTTCTCGTATGCGACGCCTGTGGTGCAAAATCATCGGTTCTGTCCGCTTAGAGAGAGGCAGACGGATGAAGAGCGTATACATCAAGATTTTCCGAGACAAGAGGTGCTTCTTGGTTGCTGCATGTGACAGTGAGCTGATTGGGAAGACTTTTCGTGAAGGAAAACTGAAGCTTGAAGTCGCAAGAGACTTTTACGGTGGCACGCTTACCAGTCTTGAAGAAACCGTTAGGATCTTGGACAAGGCGGATGTCGCAAATCTAGTGGGTTCGTGTATTGTAGATGCGGCGATCAAGGAAGGTTTGGTGAGCGCCGATGCAATAATCTCGATTGCGGGAGTTCCTCACGTTCAGATAATGAAGCTATGAGAAACCTATGTGTTCTAGTTGGCTTCTACAACCGTGATGGATAGTGTTGAGTAGTCGCGTATGATTAGACTGTAATCATTAAGTATTACAGTATTGCTCAAAAGTAACCTTCTATCAAACAACTCCATAAGCGAGTATATTTGTGAAGCTTTCGTCAAAGGAAGTGACTGTGATTCCTACGATGGCAGTTGCTTCGGCTGTCAGCCATATGGCAATTGGTCCGTTGGTGAATAGAGCTTTTCATGTGCCAGGACCCACCTTAGCTGGTTTAGTTATCATGGTGCCGCTTTTGGTGGCTGGTGCCATTACTTTCAGAAGAGGGGTCATCTTGCTGACAAGTACGTTGAATGGTGTGATATTGTCAGCGTTTGTTCCAATAGGCTTCTTGGCAATTCCCATCTATGCCATCGTAGGGGCGACCCTTGAGCTGTTCTGCTTGAGATCGTTCACAATTCTGTTTCGGCCCTTGTGCTCGTTTCTTGCAGGAGGTATTGCTAATGGGATTAGCGTCTTGTTGATTGCAGCTATCGCATTAGGCATAAGAAACCCCGTTATCTTGTTTATGGCGGTCGGAGCAGGATTCCTAAGTGGCGCATTCGGCGGGATACTAGCCTCGGCTATATCAACTCGAATTAGAGATGTTCCCTGGAAAAGCTAACAACGTATCAGAACGTGGGCGGAGAACAAGATTCACATCAAAGACGTCGATAGATTTGTGAAATGAATTTGTAACCAGCCTGAGCAAACTCTGAGAATGTCCGTTATAGCCTTTCGATGGTGTTTTATGCAGCGCTAATTTTCCAGCATATTCTTAAGTGCATACCATCCCGTATATTGGCTAAAGTTTCAGATCTGGTATCGATAAATGGGAAAGAAGAAAGTCCTCAGCGAACAGACTCTAAGAGAGATGGTTTTGCCTGGTCAGGGACAAATGTTTGGTGTCGTGTCCCAGATGCTGGGCTACGATAGGCTGCTTGTCAAATGTACAGACGGCCATGAAAGGACCTGTAGAATAAGGGGAAAGATGAAACGGCGTGTTTGGATCAAGGTTAATGATATTGTGTTAGTGGCTCCTTGGGACTTCCAGTTTGAAAGCAGAGGAGACGTTCTTTGGAGGTATACGGAGGGGCAGTCTAACATGCTGAGGAAACAGGGGCACCTGAATATTGCCTGAGGAGAATTGCAGGTGGCGATCCTCGGAGATAAGGAAGAGAGCAAGATTGGACTTAGAGATCGACGCTATGTCGTCGAACGGTTGATGAGAGAGAAAAGAAGCGAAGAGATGGAAGTTCTCGAAGAGGTCTTTGACAGACCGACCTTAATGATTGTTTATCAGATGCTCAACAGAGGAGAACTTTCGAAAGTCTGTGGAGTTGTCAAATCAGGAAAAGAGTCGCGCGTCTACTGGGGAAAAGATGCAAGAAACAGAGATGTAGCGCTTAAAATATACCTCACGACATCAGCCGAATTCAAGAAAGGCATGCTCACCTACATTGAGGGTGATCCAAGATTTACCAGACACAAACGCGACACACGATCCTTGATTTACATCTGGGCCCAAAAAGAGTTCAAGAACCTTGAACTTGCCAATTCAGTCGGAGTCAGGGTACCAAAACCTAAGAAAGTTCAAGGAAACGTACTTCTCATGGAGTTCATCGGAGCAAAAGGCCAACCTGCTCCACTTCTGAACGAGGCAAGACTCACTGCGCCCACAAGGATATACAAGCAGGTTCTGCGGGAGATCGAGAAGCTCTATCGAAAGGCAAGGCTGGTTCACGCCGATCTAAGCGAATACAACATAATGATTCTCAGGGACAAACCAGTCGTTTTCGATCTCTCTCAATCCGTACCACTTGAACATCCGATGGCTGAATTCTTCTTGAAGAGAGATATTCTGAACATCGCCACGTACTTCGCAGCTCTTGGTGTGAAAGTCATACCATATTTGGAATTCTATGACCGGATTGTGAGAGGAATTGACTGAAGTGACCGCGCTGATCTCGAAGGACAGAGTTGGCGTATTGATCGGTGAAGAGGGGCACGTGAAAGATCGAATAGAAAGCAGTCTGCACGTGACACTGAACGTGAACAGCGACAGTGGAATTGTGGTGATTCAAGCTGATCCCGATGTCAATCCTCTGTCAGTTCTTCGCGCAAAAGACGTTGTGACGGCCATAGCAAGAGGATTTCCGCCAGAGAAAGCTTTCCAATTGTTTGATGAAGACATAATGCTTGAAGTCTTAAGTCTAAGAGATATCTTCGGAAAAAGTGAGAGCGATATCCAAAGAGTCAAGGGAAGAGTTATTGGACGGGAAGGAAAATCTCGAAGGAACATCGAAGAGATAACTCAAGCGCAACTCTCAGTCTTCGGGCACACAATCGGGATTATTGGCAACTATGATGCTTTGTCCCTGGCAAGAGAGGGCGTGGAGATGCTGATCAAAGGGAGACAACATGCTACGGTCTATGAACATTTGAAGAATCGAAGACGTGAAATAAAGAGAAAAGAAAAGGTTGAGCTTTGGGAGAAAACTCCTGAGGCCTCGAGAAGATAGGACGTCGATATTCCAAACGGTGAAAGCTGAAGCAAGATGACAGAAGTCTTCCAAGAAATAAGCCCTGCCGATTTTTTCTATCGTAACAGAGATCTCGCAGGTTTCACAAACCCATCAAGAGCAATCTACACAACGCTTCGAGAGCTCGTCGAGAACTCACTTGACGCATGTGAAGTCAGTGGAATCACTCCAGACATCTACGTGAGGATGTCATATGCTATGGAGCCCGTTGAAGGCCCTGGAGTCTACAACGTAAGAATTGAAGATAACGGGTTAGGGCTACCCGAAGATGTCATACCGTCTGCGTTTGGCCAGATCCTGTTTGGCTCAAAATACAAGCTTAGACAGACAAGAGGAACATTCGGCCTAGGCGGAAAGATGGCTATACTCTACGGACAGATAACGACCCACACGGCTGTCAAGGTGATCTCGAGTGTAAAGAGAGGCAAGATCTACGAGTACCATCTAATGATGGATATCCAGAAGAACAGACCAGTGGTTCTCAAAAGAAAGGTTCACAAAAACAAGAATAGATGGCATGGCACGATCCTGGAGTTTTCAACTGAAGCGGACTATACGCATGCCATGTCGAAGATCCTCGATTACTTCAAGCAAACTGCCACAGTTGCACCGAATGCCAATTTGACGTTTGTCGATCCTCGGGGGAGACTGTACAGGTATGACAGAGCTACCACGGTCATGAGTAAACCCCCCCAAGAAACCACTTGTCACCCACACGGAGTTGACGTGGAGACACTCAAGAGACTGATAGAGCAGACAAATTCAAAACATATTTTGGATTTCATGAAGAAACATTTTCAGAGAGTGGGAAACACCACAGCAAAGAAGTTCCTAGAATATGCAGGTCTCAACCCCAAGAAGACCCCTAAGAAACTGTCCACTGATGAGATTGTTCAACTGGCAAGTGCAATGAAAAGCTTCGACCAATTCCTACCACCAGATGCCAGTTGCCTCTCCCCTCTTGGAGAAACATTGCTGAAGACGGGAATACAGAAAGAATTCAATCCGGAGTTCATTGAAGTATACCAACGAAAGCCGGCTGCTTACTCAGGATTTCCATTCATCATTGAAGTTGGACTAGCCTGCGGAGGTGGAATACCCAACACGGGCAAGCCAATACTGTACCGATTTGCAAACAAGATTCCCCTTCTCTTTGATGAGGCCAGTGACGTTTCATACAAGGTTGTGAACGACCAAGTGGACTGGAGACACTACAAGGTCTATCCTGATACGCCCTTGGCGGTGTTTGTCCACTTATGCAGCACAAAAATCCCTTACAAAACTGTTGGGAAAGAATTCATTGCTGATAGACCTGAGGTCGAACGTGAAATACTGAACGCCATCCGAGAAGTCGCCCGGAGACTCTCAATATTCCTTTCAAAGAAAGCATCGCATGAGAAACAGAAGAAGCGATTGGATGTATTCTCAAAGTACCTCCCCAAAATTGCTTTATTCTCTGCAAAGCTGGCCCACAGAAAAAAGGAACCGAACGTAGGTCCGCTTCTTAAGAGTGTGTTAACATATGAAACAGAAACAGAAGAAGGAAGTAGTGAAGGAGAAGAAGGAGAAGGTTCTAGGTAGTCTTACCGACCTCGGAACCCGAATGTACGATCAAATCAACAGACGACAGTTTCCATGGATAAAGATGCCCAGCAGATCAACGAACAACATACTTTACGACGATAAGACCAGGCAGTACATTCTCGGAGATAAGAACGTCAAGAGAAGTTCCAGAAACATACGCCACCTACGTCCACTCACTCAACTTGTTTGGACTGCATCTTTTGCAGATGAACTTACCCGCCAGAGGAAGACGAGTACGCTTAGGGATGTTTTCTATTCGGCACAAGCCTACGAAATGGATTTTGTAGACCAACCTGAGAGCGACAACATAATTACTGACCTGGAGACGGTTGTTGGATTTCCGAGGGAAGATTTCAACATATTCCCCGAAGAGAGAAGCGCCATCTTTGGGAATTTGACAATACAGTATACAATCCCTGGCTACGAGGGAAAGAAATTGAATCTGGCAAGTCATCCAGATGGCATGATGATTGGCCCAGCCTTGACAAACGCTGAATTTGTGGACTGCAAAGCTAACAAGATAATAGCGATAGAGAAAGGTGCACTTTTCACACGATTCGTAGAAGAGAGAGTTCACGATCGATTCAAGGCCATCCTAATTCAGACAGCGGGACAAGCGCCACGAGGAACAAGAGCCTTCATCAGAAGATTGAGCCAAGAACTCAAGTTACCGGTAATAATATTCACTGACGGAGACCCCTGGGGAATGCACATCGCCATGGTTATCATAGGCGGATCCGCGAATGCCGCTCACCTGCGAGATTTGAATACCCCAGATGCTAAATGGGCCGGCGTTTGGGCCACAGACATAGTAGACTACAAACTCCCAAGTTCCAAATTGACTGACCTAGACGTAAAGAGGCTATACGAACTCCAGAAGGACCCTAGGTACCATGGAAAACTGTGGAAACGTGAGATTGAGACTTTTCTCAAGATCAGAAAGAAAGCGGAACAAGAAGCTTTCAGCAGATATGGTCTAACCTACATAGTTGACGAGTATCTTCCGGCCAAGCTGGAGGCCGCAGAGGACCTGTAGGTCTATATCTGCGACGAGCTAATTCACTTGTTTGAATCCACAAACACAGCAGTACACATCCTCAGATGATATCTCTGTTCCACAATTCGCGCAACGCTTCCCGGAATCCAATCCGGTTCGAAGTGAAGTCTTTGAGAGTTGCGGGGGAACGTACCATACGAACTCTGAAGGTAATGACTTGAAATCCATGCACCCCGAACAATACCATTTCTGATTTTCATTGGAGAACGTGACTGGCTTCCCACATCTGGCACAAGATAGTCGCGGACTCGTAACATCAAACCGTCTTTGGACCAGCCATTTGCTGAAGGGAGAAGACAATTCTGCTTTCTTCATCAAATGCCGTAGAAACACGCCCATTGAGATCATAAGGAGGACCATTAGATACAGGTTCCATGGTACAGGGATCGCGAAGATGGTAAAGTCGTATAGACCGTGAAGCACCGTGGCGACAACAAGACCTTTCAGTGTAAGTCTCGTGCCTCTTGTTGGAGTAAGCTTTGCCAATCCGACATAGTAACCCATGATTCCTCCAAGTAACGCGTGGCCGGGCACTGAAGTTATAGCTCTAATAAGAGTAACCCCTAATCCTCGAGTCAACGCGTATAGAACATTTTCGAGAGTCGCAAATCCCAAAGAAGCGGCGGCCGTGTATACTATTCCGTCCATGACTTCATTGAAAGCGCCTGACTTGAATGCCGACAGCTTCACGGAAAGCAATTTGACGCCTTCTTCCACCAAGCCAACAACCAGTAGAACGTGTAGGAACAGGATTGGAAGATCATCCGTTTGTGGGATAATCGTTCCGCCCAAGAGTTCAAGAGGAAAAGCTAGGATCGGAGACAAGAGGCCATAGACAAAAGTCTTTGCCACTAGTCTTTTGGGTTCCTTTTCATATTTGTCCCGATTGTAAAAAAACCATAGAAGGAATAGACTCGGGGCCACCGCCAACGCAATGACTTCCAGCATGTGACTGCCCCTTTTTTGATCTAGACCAACTGGAATATTGAAAACATCATTCGCCTGTGGTTGCCGTGTAGTAGTATTCGCCTACTTCTCTTTGGATCCGGTCTGTTCTGCTGTCAGGTTTGTTGACCCTTGGACGACCTGTTTCTGGATCTCTTCGGAAAGTGACTTTCATGTTTGAGAGGAATATGTTCATACCTTCTCTCAATGATGTCGGAGCATGAGCCATTCCCCTGATGCCTGCTTCTCCATCAAATATCATGAGACGATCCGCAACAAAATCCTGCGCGACTATGTCATGTTCAACAACAAAAGCGAAAGCCTTCTTACTCTCAGTAGTCTTTCTGATCGCTTTCGCCACTGCAAGCCTCTCTTCAACATCCAGATATGCGCTTGGCTCATCAAGCAAATAGATCAATGCCTCCTTTGCCAGACAAGCAGCGATGGCAACTCTCTGAAGTTCCCCGCCGCTAAGGTCTTTCACATCTCTTTCCATGTAGTCTTTCAGCCCAAGCGGCTTGACGAGTTCATTCTGGAAACTCTCGCTCTCGAATTTGTCACCAGCCACATCTCTCAGAAGCATCTGAACTGATCCCGCGTATTGCGCAGATATGTACTGAGGTTTGTAGCCAATGGCCATCTCTTTCCATTGCGGCGCATCTCCGACCTGAGGTTTCTCAATTCCAGCGAGAAGTTTGATGAAAGTGGTTTTGCCTATTCCGTTCGGTCCTAGAACTCCCACAACTTCCCCTTTCCGCACTTCTCCTGGTTCAACTGACAAGTTGAAATTGCCCAAGGACAATCTCATTTCGTGCCAGTCAAGACTCCAGACCTCTGTTCCCAAAACTTCTCGTGGAGGTCTAAGGTGGAATCTTATCGGCTCTGGTCTGAATCGCATGTTCTCATCTGGAATGAAACCGTCAAGATAGAGATTGATTCCCACTCGGACACCGTGGACATGAGACACAATACCGTAGACTCCAGGCTGACCATAAAGTAGGCTAACTTGATCTGACAGATAGTCGAGCATCGCGAGGTCGTGTTCAGCCAGAAAAACTGTCTTGTTGTCTTCAATAAGCGTCCTTATTGCCATAGATGCACGCATACGTTGGTCAACATCTAGGTGGCTTGAAGGTTCATCAAAGATGTATACGTCAGCCTCTCGTGAAATCGCTGCGATCAGCGCGACTCTTTGAAGCTCCCCACCGCTCAAGACCGTGATCTTTCTGTCCAGAACATTTCGAAGCTGAAGCTGATCAATCAACCATTCAGTTTTTCCCCGTTCGTCAACTTTCTTCAAAATGTCGGATACTTTTCTATTTGCACCGGCGGGTATGCGGTCAACGTATTGGGGCTTGTGAACAACTCTAAGATTTTTTTCGCCAATTTTTCGAAAATAGTCCTGTAAAGTTGATCCTCTATAGTACTTTGCGATCTCCTGCCAAGAAGGAGGCGAATCAAAAAGGCCTAGGTTTGGCTTGAGATCGCCTGATAGAATTCGAAGAGCGGTAGTTTTTCCGATTCCATTTCTCCCTATCAGGCCAGTTATGGTTCCTGGCTGAGGGAATGGCAAGCGAAAGAGTTTGAAAGCGTTTTGACCGTACCTATGGCTGCATTCCCCATCCAATTCTCCAGGAAGATTGACGATCGATATGGCTTGAAAGGGACATTTCTTGATGCAGATCCCACATCCCGAACATAGGGATTCAACGATAACAGGCTTCACTTCTCCCTTTTCGAATCGTATTGCTTCTATTCGGTTCCTTACTTCAGGACAGAACCTAATGCACGCTGTTCCACAATCATTGGGTTTGCATCGCTCTCTATCGAGAACCGCCAGTCTAGCCATCGTGTACCAATCCAAGAATGCGTGCAGAATGAAAAAGAAGATTCTCTAAGATGTCAGAAAAGAAACTCGAGCGGAGCTACCACTCTTCTTCCTCTGCTCCCTCTTCTTCACTCCACTCCTCATCTTCGCCCCAGTCTTCTTCGCCTTGTTCCCAGCTTTGTTCTTCCAACACGCGAAATCCTCCGAAGTACATGGCTATGTCTTCGCGCAGGCTAAAACTATTTAAGCTTTTGCAAATCTCGCGTAATCAAGTGATTTTCTCTTGACTCGCTGGAAGATGCTGCACCAGTCTATTTGTGTCAAAGATATTTCCCAGTTTAGAGAAAGTAGTTTGCGTACGTGAGACAATAGAGCAGAAAAGGAATTCTCCAATGCTTGTCTTGAAAGCAGATCAGCGATCAATTGCCAGAGCGGCCAAAGTGGTGTCCAAAGGTGGAATTGTGGTGTATCCAACAGATACTGTCTACGGTGTAGGATGCAGTCCATTCAACGAGAACTCGGTAAAGAGGATAGTTGAGGCGAAACAAAGGAAGAGAGATCCATTTCCCATACTGGGATCGTCGAAACATCATCTCGAACGGATTGCCTGGTTCACTGGAAAGGAAAATGTGATTGCGTCCAAGTTTTGGCCTGGCCCGCTAACTCTGGTCTTGCGAAAGAAGCTCCTCCTTCCAAGAATGGTTACTTTCGGACTTCCGACCGTTGGAGTGAGAGTTCCAAATTGCGATGTAGCCCTCAGGTTGATTGAGTTGTCTGGAGGCCTGCTAGTAGGAACCAGCGCAAATTTGAGCGGTATGAAGGCATGTACGTCGGCCTTAGATGCTGCACACCAAATCGGAGAGAAAGTCGATTTGATACTTGACGGAGGAGAGACGACTCTCAAAATGGAATCAACCATAGTTCGAATGGTTGACGACAAGATAGAGTTGCTCAGACGTGGAGCGGTGTCTGAGACTGAGATCAGGTCGGCCCTCTAACTCAAGATGAGGGGTTTTCGGGCAATAGAGACTTTAAACGATGCAACTGTGAAGCTTGTCTGCTGATGATGATTAGGATGCTGGAGGATTTCAATCTCTTAGTATCAACTTCACGCAGAAACGAGAGAAACGCGTGCAGCGAAATCTGGTATCTGATCGGAGAGATTGGTGATAGAAGCTCTGAGGCAGCAACCACGGGGATAATTGGATTAACAGTAGCAAAGACAGCGCTTGACCCAAAAGATGTAGTTAGAAAGCTGAGGGAAATCCTTCGACAGAAACCTTGGGAAGTCAAATATATACTGAAAGTTGTTCCTATTGAACACCTCACCTCGGCAACAATCAAAGATATAGCTGAAGTTGCAGCAGAACTTGCTAAGAATATTGGTGAAGACGAGACTTTTCGGGTGACGGTTGAGAAAAGAAGATCGAACTTGTCCTCACATGAAATAATAGATGCAGTAGCCAAAAAAGTCAAGAGAAAGGTAAATCTAGATAACCCACGCAAGATAATTCTCGTGGAGGTTGTGGGAGAGAAGGCGGGGGTATCTCTTCTGGAACCCGATGACGTCCTCTCTATGGAGAAGGAGAGACGAACGCTCTAGATCATCGTTGGAAGCAGCGCCATTCTTTCGATTATGAGTTTCTGGATTGTTTCTTCAATTGGAGTTCTCTTCTCAGTCATTGCCTTGAGTTCTTTCTCAGAGATCTTAAATGTTGAGAGCAACTCATTGATTTTCCCCTTGTCAAATCCATCCAGAAGGGCATCGTCACTTCGGTATTCTGCGAGTCTCTCTACAAAGAATCTTATCGATTGCTCATTTCCTCCCATCGCCACGATTGCTATGTTCTGAGTCTCCTTGTCCACGCCCATCCTCTTGATTGCTTCTGAGATTTGCTTCTGAGCTGATGCGTAAAGAAGGAACTCCATCGCTAAAGTCCTTGAAATGTTAGTTCCTTTCGCGAAAGCGTTGAGTGAGTTGAGAATTGCGAAGTAAAGATGCTTTCTCCCAGCAACCTTGTCCAGGTTTACAAGCTGGACATCTAGATCTGTTGATACATTTCTGAGATTCTGAAGAAGGCCTTCGGCTTCAATCGGTTCATCAACGTGAAATGGATGTATTAGGAAATACTTGCCGTATTCCTCGAACTTGCAGATTTTGGTCAATTGAAGTCATCCAGCTCATTACGATTACTGGCGCAGATTGTCTTCCGATACCACGAAGAAAGCTTAATAGAAAAACGACAATGAAAACTGTTCGGACGGGTAGAATATGGATTTTCTAATCCCCAGTTGGGATGAAATCTACGCCATGTGCATAGAATTGGCCGACCAGATCAAGACCAGTGGATTCAAACCGGACTTAATAGTGGCGGTTGCCCGAGGGGGTTGGGTTCCCGGAAGGATAATGTCGGATCTTCTTGGCAACTCAAGCGTTGCGAGCATGAGGGTGGAATTCTACAAAGATGTTGCTGAAACAAACAAGAAACCCATCATATCCCAAGGGGTATCGGCCCCCGTAGCAGGCAAAAACATTCTTGTGGTTGATGATGTTGCTGACACTGGTGAAAGCCTAAGGACTGTCAAGGAATACCTGACGAATCTTCGTGTGAACGAGATTAAGATCGCAACTCTTCACTACAAGCCCAAGAGTGTGTTGAAACCCGACTTTTTCGTTGGCAAGACTGACGCCTGGATTGTCTACCCACACGAAAGACATGAATTCGTGAAGACCATGACGAAAAGACTACGAAAAGATGGAATGGCGCTTGAACAAGTCAAGAAAGAAATGGGAAGCATTGGATTGGACAGACGAGTGACCGATAGATTCGTCGAAGAAACTTGGGATTCTAGCTAGCTCTGCAGAAATGGCGTTCTTTGAGGTTGTAGAAAACAAAATACGTATGATAGGTTTTCAGCACAGGCAATTAGTTACATTTTAGACCTTTCATCCAGTGTTTTTTCTACTTCTTCCTTATTGTCCCAATTGGGGTCCAAATGTGACTGATCTAGGTGTGACCATTTGGAAGGTGAAACCCAACGTCTGCTACAGAATGGACATTCATGCCAGTTTGTTAGACTCTGTGTGCCTCCGCACGAAGACACTTCATGACATGTGGGACAAGTGTGAAGAGCAGACGCTATAGAGCGTTCGTAGGCTATCCTTAAGTCTCGAATTCTGGATCGAATACTCTGACGTAGCGAATGTCGCATTACCTAACCCTCTTACGATTTTAGACTTGAAGCAAGACTAGAAGATAAAACCATCTGATTCAGCTTTTGGCGCGTTCATGGGTCAAAAGGGTTTATCTATTGACACCCTAGACTGTAAGAGTCGATGATGTGGACTGACCTGCATGGAAGAGCCCCTCAGCTCAGATGTCATGATGTACCTCCACTGAATCAACAATAAGATTCAAAAACCGATTAAGCGCGTAACTCAGCTAGTATGACTCTTATATCGTGAAACTTATGGTGAAATCCTATAGTAGTATCGACAGCACAACGATCATATTCTTTCAAGACGAGTTTCTCGAAGCAATTGAAT
>Ga0209253_10000815_pt1 | contig 27047 bp, 27 predicted proteins | sample FrelakmetBRP12BR_FD_187145 | JGI IMG/M metagenome (GOLD analysis project Ga0209253, IMG submission 187145) | Freshwater lake sediment microbial communities from the University of Notre Dame, USA, for methane emissions studies - BRP12 BR (SPAdes)... | ecosystem: Environmental > Aquatic >...
TGAAGGAGCGCCGGAAGAAGCTGGCCGGCTACCTCTCCGGAGGCGAGCAGCAGATGCTCGCCATCAGCCGCGCACTCATGGCGCGCCCCAAGCTCATGATGCTCGACGAGCCGTCGCTGGGGCTCGCGCCCCTGCTGGTCGCCGAGATCTTCCGCATCATCAAGCGGATCAACGAGGAGCGGAAGACCACGATCTTGCTGGTCGAGCAGAACGCCAACCTGGCGCTCTCCATCGCCGACTACGGCTACATCATGGAGAACGGCCGGGTGGTGCTCGACGGGGAGCCCGACAAGCTGCGCGCCAACGAGGACGTGAAGGAGTTCTACCTGGGTGGCGGCGGCGAGAGCGGCAAGAAGAGCTACAAGGATCTGAAGTCCTACAAGCGCCGCAAGCGCTGGCTCTCCTAGCAACGCCTTCAGGCCGCGCAGGAGCCACACCACGGGACGTTGGTCCCCACGAGGCCACCGAGTGCCCACCCTCCGCCCTTCCCGCATCTTCGACCCCGCCGTCGAGTGCCAGTCCCCCGAGGAAAGGCGCGCCCTCCAGGGCGAGCGCCTTCGCCGCACCGTGGCCCACGCCTTCGCCCGGGCCCCGCGCGCGCGCCGCGCGCTCGATTCCGCCGGCCTCGGCCCAACCTCCGTCCACGGCCTCGACGACCTCCTCCGCATCCCGGTGACCCGCAAGGACTCGATGCCGGCCGCACAGGCCGAGGAGCCCCCCTTCGCCGGGCTCACCGCCGTCGACCCGGGGCAGCTGGCCCGCATCTTCATGTCGCCCGGCCCCATCTACGACCCGCAGGGCGCCCACGAGGACTTCTGGCGCTTCCGCCACGCGCTCGCCTCGGCCGGCTTCCGCGCCGGCGACGTGGCCCACAACTCGGCCTCCTACCACCTGACCCCGCTCGGCTTCATGCTCGACGCCGGGGCCCGGGCGCTGGGCTGCGCGGTGATCCCGGCCGGCGTGGGGCAGACCGAGCTGCAGGCCAGGGTGGCCCACCACGTGAAGGCCACCGCCTACCTGGGGCTGCCGAGCTTCCTCCACGCGCTGCTCGTGAAGGCGCGCGAGCAGGGCACGCCCCTCTCCTTCGAGGCCGCCTTCGTCATCGCCGAGATGCTCCCCGAGTCGCTTCGCCAGGAGATCGAGGAGGGGTTCGGGGTGCGGGTGCTGCAGGGGTACGGCACCGCAGACCTCGGCTGCCTCGCCTACGAGTGTCCGGAGAAGGGGGGCTGGCACGTCCACCCCGAGGCCATCGTGGAGGTGCTCGACCTCGAGTCCGGCCACCCCGCCGGTCCGGGGCAGCCCGGCGAGGTGGTGGGCACGATCTTCGACGTCTCCTATCCGCTGCTCCGGTTCGGCACCGGCGACCTGTCCTCGCTCGGCCCGGAGGAGCGCTGCGCCTGCGGCCGGACCACGCCCAAGCTGCTGGGGCTGCTCGGGCGCATCGGCGACGGGGTGAAGGTGAAGGGGATGTTCATCCGGGCCGGGCAGATCGACGGCGTCTCGAAGCGCTTCCCCGAGGTGACCCGCTGGCAGGCGGTGGTCACGCGCGAGAACCACCTCGACCGGCTCGAGTACCAGGTGGAGCTCTCCGCGCCCGACGCCGACGGGTCGCTCTGCGCGCGCCTGGCCGACGCGCTGCGCGAGGAGGTGAAGGTGAAGGGCGAGGTCCGGGCCATCGCGGCGGGCACCATCCCCCAGGGAGCGAAGCGAATCGACGACCGGCGCGTCTGGAAGTAAGCTTCACGGTCGATGCGCGGCATCCGGGGCGCGACCCAGATCGAGGAGAACACCGTCGAGGCCATGGAAGAGGCCGTGGCGGAGCTCTGCCAGGCGCTCGTCGAGCGGAACGGGATCCGGCCGGAGGAGATCGGCTGGGCCATCTTCACGGTGACCCACGACCTCGACGCCGACTTCCCGGCCCGCGCCGCCCGGGTCAGGAACGGCTGGCACATGGTCCCCATGATCTGCTCGCGGGAGATCCCGGTTCCGGGCTCGCTCCCCCGGGTGATCCGGATCCTGCTCCACGTCGAGTCGACCGGCGACCGGCCCGTGCGCCACGTCTACCTGCGCGGCGCCCGAGCGCTGCGCCCCGACCTGGCCGACTCCCAGGAGCCACGGTGAGCGTGACGGCCGGGCTGCCCCGGCGGGTGGGCGTCGTCGGACTCGGGCTCATGGGCGCGTCGCTCGCCCGGGGGCTGAAGGCCCTCGACCCGTCGATCCACGTCGCCGCCGCCGAGTCGCGGGAGGAAGTGCGCGCCCGGGCGGTGCAAGACGGCGTCGCCGACGAGGTCCACGCAGCACCGGGCGCCTGGCTCGCCGACCGGGAAGTGGTGGTGCTCTGCACGCCGGTGGCCGTCATCGAGGCGCTCATCGGCCCGGCGTCGCGCCACATGGCGGCCGGCGCCGTGCTCACCGACGTGGGCGGCGCCAAGGAGCGGGTGGTCGACCTTGCGCGGCGAGAGGGCGATCCGCGCGCTCTCTTCGTCGGCGCGCACCCCATGTTCGGCGGCCGGGGCGGCTACGAGGGGGCGAAGGCCGACCGGTGGAAGGGGGGCACGGTGGCGGTCTGCACCGACGGCGCGCATCCCGAGGCGGTGGCCCGCGTGGCCGCGCTGCACGAGGCCCTGGGCGCACGCACCGTCCGCTGCACCGCCGCGGAGCACGACGCCGCGGTGGCGCTCGTCTCCCACCTGCCCTACCTGGTCGCGAGCGCGCTCTCGCTGGCCGCGAAGGAGGCCGGCCCGCTGGCCCGCGCGCTGGCCGGTCCGGGCCTGAACGACATGACCCGCCTGGCCGGATTCGCCTTCGACATCCAGGGGGAGGTGGCGCGCCGCAACGCCCATGTCCCGGAGGCGGCTCGCCGGCTCTCGGGTCACCTCTCCCGCATCCTCGCGGCCATCGCCGAGTCGCCCGACGCGGCCCGCACCGCCCTCGAGGAGGCCCGCGCGGCCCGGGAGGCGATCTTTTGAAGGGTCCGGTCAGCTGCCGCCGGCGCGGACCGCTCCGCGGCGCCTTCGAGGTGCCCGGGGACAAGTCGGTCTCCCACCGGGCCCTCCTCTTCGCCGCGCTGGCCGAGGGAGAGACCCGCGTGCGGGGGCTGCTCCGCGCCGAGGACGTTCACTCCACGTGGAAGGCGGTGGAGCGGCTCGGGGCCCGGGTCCGGGAGGAGGGGAGCGAGGTGGTGGTGACGCCGCCCGCGAAGCTCTCCGAGCCGGACGACGTCATCGACTGCGGCAACTCGGGCACGAGCCTCCGGCTGCTGGCCGGGGTGCTGGCCGGGGTGCCCGGTCTCTCGGTCCTCACCGGCGACGCCTCGCTGCGCCGCCGGCCGGTGCGCCGGGTGGTCGAGCCGCTGCGGCGAATGGGCGCGGTCCTCGAGGCCCGCGACGGCGACCGCCTGCCGCCGCTGGTGATCCGGGGCGGCGGGCTCCGCGGGATGCATCACGTCCTCCCGGTGGCGAGCGCCCAGGTGAAGTCGGCCATCCTGCTGGCCGGCCTGGGGGCCGACGGGGAGACGGTCGTGGAGGAGCCGGCCCACTCCCGCGACCACACCGAGCGCCTGCTCCGGCGCATGGGAGCCGACCTCCGCGTGAACGGGCTCCAGGTCTCGATCCGCCCGTCGCGCCTGCACGGCGGCGACGTCGACGTCCCGGGCGACATCTCGTCGGCGGCCTTCTTCCTCTGCGGCGCGGCGGCGCTTCCCGGCTCGGAGGTCACGGCGCGCGGCCTGGGGACGAACCCCACCCGCACCGGCCTGCTCGACGTGCTGCGCGCCATGGGGGCCGAGGTGGTCGTCGAAGGCGAGCACGAGAGCGCCGGAGAGCCTCGCGCCGACGTCACCGTTCGCGGCGGCGCGCTCCGGGCCACCACCATCGAGGGGGCGCTCGTGCCCCGGCTCATCGACGAGTTGCCGGTGATCATGGTGATGGCCACCCAGGCCCGAGGCCGCACCGTCATCCGGGACGCCAGGGAGCTGCGCGTGAAGGAGTCGGACCGTCTGGCCGCCATGGGCGAGACGCTCGCGGCGGCCGGGGCCCGCATCGAGCTCTTCGACGACGGTTGCGCCATCGAGGGACCGACGCCGCTCCGGGGCGTCTCGGTCCGCACCCGGATGGACCACCGGGTGGCCATGAGCATGGCCGTGGCCCAGCTCCTCGCCGGCGGGGACGAGGTGCTCCTCGACGACGTGGCGTGCGTGGCCACGAGCTTCCCCGGCTTCTTTGGCCTCCTCGACCGGCTCTCGGAGGGCACATGATCTCGGGACGGACCACCCTCTTCGCGGTGATCGGATCGCCGGTGGACCACAGCCTCTCGCCGGCCATGCAGAACGCCGCCTTCGCGGCCGCCGGATTCGACGGCGCCTTCGTGGCGCTTCGGGTGGCGCCCGACGAGCTGGAGGCGGCGGTGCGGGGCGCCCGTGCGCTCGGTTTCGGTGGGATGAACGTCACCGTGCCGCACAAGGAGGCCGTGGTTCCCTTCTGCGCCGCCCTCGACGACGTGGCCACCCAGGTCGGGGCGGTGAACGTGCTGGCGCAGCACGCCCGGGGCTGGGCCGGCTTCAACACCGACGCACCGGCGGTTCGCGGGCTGCTCACCGACGCCGGAATCGGCCCGCACTCCCGCGCCCTGGTGCTCGGCGCCGGCGGCGCCTCGCGTGCGGTCATCTGGGCGCTCGTGGCCATGGGGGCGAAGGTCCGGCTGGCCGCGCGGCGCCTGGAGACGGCCGAGGAGCTCTGCCGGGCCATGACCCGCTCGCTCGAGTGCCCCGACGGCACCGTGAGCGCCGTCGACTGGGAGTCGGTCGCGCCGGAGGCCATCCAGGCAGACGTCATCGTCAACGCCACCACGGTGGGGCTCTCGAACCACCAGGGCGAGCTGCCGGGGCTGGCCTGGCGCGCCGGACAGGTGGCGCTCGACTTCGTCTACGGCGACACCGCCTTTTCCCGCGCGGCCCGTGGCAACGGCGCCCGGCTGGTGACCGGAGAGCGGGTGCTGGTGCGACAGGGCGCGCTGGCCTTCCGGATCTGGCTCGGGCGCTCCGCCAGCGAGGACGTGATGATGAAGGCCATCGAGCGGCACGGGGGGCGATAGGAATGGGACTGCGTTTCTTGACGGCGGGTGAATCACACGGGCCGGCGCTGACCGCCATCGCCGAGGGCTTCCCGGCCGGCCTGTCGCTCGATCTCGCCCGGGTCGACGCCGAGCTGGCCAGGCGCCAGAAGGGCTACGGCCGCGGCGGTCGCATGCAGATCGAGACCGACCGCGCCCAGTTCCTCTCGGGGATCCGGGGCGGGTTGACGCTCGGCACCCCCATCGCGCTCGTCATCTGGAACAAGGACCACGAGAACTGGAAGGATCTGATGTCGCCCACGTCGCGGGGCGGGCCGCGCTTCACCCGGCCGCGACCCGGCCACGCCGACCTGCCTGGCCTGCTCAAGTACGGCTTCGACGACGCCCGCGACGCCCTCGAGCGGGCCAGCGCCCGGTCCACCGCGGCCACGGTGGCGCTGGGGGCGCTCGCCCGCCAGCTGCTGGGGCGCTTCGGGATCGAGGTCTGTTCCCGGGTGACGGCGATCGGGGAGCGGTCGATGCGGGGGGAGGGGCCCCCCGCTGCCGAGGAGCGAGCCGCCATCGAGGCCTCCGACGTCCGCAACGCCGACGAGGTCCTGGCGGCGGAGTGGCGCGCCATCGTCGACCGCGAACGGACGCGCGGCGGCTCCATCGGAGGCACCTTCGAGATCTGGGCCACCGGGCTTCCTCCCGGGCTCGGCACCTACGCCCACGCCGACCGGCGCCTCGACGGGAGGCTGGCCGGTGCGCTCTGCGCCATCCCCGCCATCCGGGCGGTGGAGCTGGGCGAGGGCACGCGGGTGGACCTGCCCGGAGATCGCTTCCACGACGCCATCTCGCACTCGCCGTCGCGCGGCTTCCACCGGGCCACCAACCGGGCCGGCGGGATCGAGGGCGGGATGACGAACGGCGAGCCGCTCTGCGTGCGGGCCTTCATGAAGCCCATTCCCACCATGACCACGCCGCTCGGGACGGTGGACATCGACACCCGGGAGCCGGCCCAGGCCCGCTACGAGCGCAGCGACGTCTGCGCGGTGCCGGCGGCGTCGGTGGTGGGCGAGGCCGTGGTCTGCTGGGAGCTGGCGAGGGTCTTCCTGGAGAAGTTCGGCGGCGACGCCGTGATCGACATCGAGAAGGCGGTCCTGGCCTATGGCGCTCGGGTCCGCTGAGACCGTCTCGCTGGCCGGCATGATGGGCTCGGGGAAGTCGACCGTGGCCCGGGAGCTGGCGCGGCTGCTCTCGCGGCGGTTCGTCGACACCGACCTCGAGGTGGAGCGGCGCGCCGGACGGCCGGTGGCGGCCATCTTCGAGGAGCGCGGAGAGCCGGCCTTCCGGGCGATCGAGCGGGCGGTGGTCCGCGGGATCGCCGGGCCGGTGGTGGTGTCGCTCGGCGGCGGCGCCTTCTGCGATCCGGGAAACGCCGAGCACCTGATCCGGATCGGTCGCGTGGTCTTCCTCGACGTGTCGCCGGCGGAGGCGGCACGTCGGCTCGGCCGGGGCCAGGTCCAGGCTCGGCCGCTGGCGGGGCGATGGACGGAACTGCTCCGGGCGCGGCTCCCCATGTACCGGCGAGCCCCCATCACGGTGGACGTGGACGCCTTGTCGTCCGATGCCGTGGCGCGGCGCATCGCCGCCATCCTGGGGAGCTCCACGTGAGCACGACCCTCGAGGCCCGGCAGCAGGGGCTCGTCTACCCGGTGGTGGTGGGGCCGTCCTCGGCCCGGCTCGCCGAATTCACCTCGAGTCACGACCGGGTGGCGCTCGTCACCTGTGCGCGCGTGCTCGCCACGACCCATGGGAAGCGGGTGGCCGCGGCGCTGGCGCGTTCGGCGCCGCTCGCCGCGACCGTGGTGCTGCCCGACGGCGAGCGGGGAAAGACGCTGGCCGGCCTGGAGCGTGCGGCCACGGCGCTGCTGCGGGCCGGGATGACGCGGCGCAGCCTGGTGGTGGCGATGGGCGGCGGCGCGGTGACCGACGCGGCCGGGTTCCTGGCGGCGGTCTTCATGCGCGGGGTGGACTGGCTGGCGGTCCCGACCACCGTTCTCGGCATGGTGGACGCGGCGCTGGGGGGCAAGACCGCGGTCAACCTGCCGCTCGCCAAGAACGCCGTCGGCGCCTTCCACCCGCCGGTGGCGGTCCTCTCCGACCCGGCATCGCTTCGCACGCTGCCGCCGCGAGAGTTCACGAGCGGCCTGGGAGAGGTGCTCAAGTACGGGTTCCTTCGCCCGGAGCTCCTGCCCTGGCTGGCCGCTCGGGCCCGGTCCGGCCGGGTCGACGAGCGAACGCTCTCCGAATGCGCGCGGGTCAAGCTCGAGGTGGTGGAGCGCGATCCGCGCGAGCGGGGGGAGCGCAAGCTCCTGAATCTCGGCCATACTTATGGTCACGGGGTGGAGGCGGCGGGGGGGTTCCGGAGGTGGACGCACGGAGAGTCGGTGGCGGTGGGGATGGCCTACGCCTTCCGGCTGGCCCGGCTGCTCGGGCGGGTGGGCGACGAGGAAGTGGAGAGGGTCGAGGGGATCTTGACCGGTGCCGGGTTGCCCGTTCGTGTCGCGCCTTCCGCTGCGCGGAAGGCAATTTCAATGATGGCGCACGACAAGAAACGCTCCGCGACAGGCCTGCTCTGGGTGCTGCCGATTCGCCGCGATCGCGACTGGGCGGTAGAGTGGGACGTCGTTGCCGACCCCTCCGCGGTCCGGAAGGCGGCGCTGGAGATCGGGAGACCGGCATGATCCTGCTCGTGAACGGACCAAACCTGAATCTACTGGGCGAGCGCGAGCCCGAGGTCTACGGGGCCACCACCCTTCACGACATCGAGAAGATGGTGGCCGAGGCCTGCGCCGCCTACGGGCGGGTGGTGCGCCCCTTCCAGTCGAACCACGAGGGCGCCGTCATCGACTTCATCCAGGAGAACCGCAAGGACGCCCTGGGACTCATCGTGAACCCAGGCGCCTTCACCCACACGAGCTACGCGCTGCACGATTGCCTGAAGTCGGTCTCCTTCCCGGTCATCGAGGTGCACATCTCGAACGTCCACGCCCGCGAGGAGTGGCGCCGCCAGGACCTCATCGCCCCGGTCACGAGGGGGCAGATCGTGGGGCTGGGGCCGGCTGGCTACTACTACGCAGCGATCTGGCTCTGCACGCAGGCGACCGATCCGGTCATGGGCGAGTACGACGAGGACGGAGGCCCGGTCGAGGTCGACCCGAACGACGTTCGGGTCGATGAAGCCCCGCCGGTCGTCGGCGGCGACTACGAAGGGTAGCCTCCCGGGTGCCACGCGCTGCCGTCCTTCTGCCGGCGCGTGACGCGGCGGGCACCGTCCGCGCCGCCGCGGTGTCGATCCTTCGCCAGACCATGCGCGATCTCTCGCTCGTGGTCGTGGACGACGGCTCGCGCGACGGGACGGCAGCCATCCTTTCGCGTCTGGCCGATCGGGATCGGCGGGTGGTCCTGGTTCGCGCCCCGGGGGAGGGGATCGCCCGCGCACTGAATCGCGGCCTGGCTCGCTGCGACGCCGAGGTGGTGGTCCGCATGGACGCCGACGACGTGGCCCATCCGCGCCGGATCGAGCTCCAGCTCGCCGCGCTGGCCGCCGATCCCTCGCTGGCCGCGGTCGGCTCGCGGGTGAGGCTCTTCCCGAGAGACGAGGTGGCCGGTGGGATGGCCCGATACGCCGCGTGGCTGAACGGGCTGGTGACGCCCGATCTCGTGGCCCGCGACCTGCTCGTCGAGGCGCCGCTCGTCCACCCGGCCGCAACCATCCGCCGTCGAGCCCTGGAGGAGGCGGGCGGCTGGCGCGACGGCGACTTCCCCGAGGACTACGACCTCTGGCTGCGCCTCTCCGCCGCCGGCCATCGCCTCTCGAACGTTCCCGAGATCCTTCTCGATTGGCGGGAGTCCCCCGGGCGGCTCACCCGGACCGACGCTCGCTACGCGCTGGCCCGCCACGCGACGCTCAAGGCGGCCTGGCTGGCCGATGGGCCGCTGGCCGACCGGCGCGAGGTGGCGCTCTGGGGCGCCGGCCAGACCGGCCGGGCCTTCGCCCGCTCACTCTCCGTGCACGGCGTGTCGGTGGCCCTCTTCCTGGAGGTCGATCCGAAGAAGATCGGGCGGACGATCTCAGGCGCGCCGGTCCTCTCCTACGAGGAGGCCGAGCGGGTTCGCGGGCTGCCGCTCCTCGTCGCGGTCGGCGCACCCGGGGCACGCGAGCTGATACGCGCCGAGCTCTCGCGCCGAGGATTCGAGGAGACCCGCGACTACCGCTGTGTGGCTTGAGCGATCCGGCGGGGCAGAGGCGATGCGGATGGCGAAGGCCCCGGTGATGACGAGGAGCGCCGCGACCACCGCCAGGTCCTTCAGGCCGTCGCATCGGCACATCGAGCGGAGCGCCCGATCGACCGACCAGCGGAATCTCGAGTTCCCGGCCACCATGGCGTCCTCCCTTTCCGATGAGAAGAGGCTGGAAGCCGCCGGATGTGACGCACCCCTCGAGGGGCACGACCTTCGAGGTCAGTCGATCTTTGCCTGCGACTTCATGGCCGTGCGGAAGAGCACGAGTCCCAGGCCAGCGAAGGCGAGAACCCCCAGCAGGGTGTAACCCCCATGGCCGAGAACGCGGGTGATGGCCGGCTCCAGGTTGAGCCGGGTGGCGAGGAAGCGCTCCACGTTGTCGTTCACCTGGAGGAGCGCCACCACCACGCCGGTGAGGGCGCCACCTGCGACGAGGCCGGTGGCCATGAGGGAGCCGCCGCCGAGCTCGGAGTCCTCGGCCTGACCGCCCCTGCGCTTCGTGGCCCAGTCCGCCACGCCCTTCACGAAGCCGCCGGCGAAGATGGGCAGCGTGGTCGAGAGGGGAAGGTAGAGCCCCACCGCGAAGGACAGCGACTTCACGCCGCACAGCTCCATGGTGATGGAGAAGAAGACCCCCACCAGCACGTAGACCCAGTCGAGGTTCAGCGAGAGGAGCCCCTTGATGAGGGTCGCCATGAGCGTGCCCTGCGGGGCGGGGAACTTCTCGGTGCCGATGGCGTGGGTGATCCCCTTGGCGAGCTGCTCTGCGCTCGGCGTGTCGAGAACCTTGACGGTCAGTCCGATGACCACCGCCGAGGCGATCGCCCCCACGAAGAGCGCGATCTGCTGGGCGCGGGGCGTGGCGCCGATGAGGTAGCCGGTCTTGAGATCCTGTGAGGTGGCGCCCGCGTTGGCCGCGGCGATGCACACCATGCCGCCGATCACGAGTGCCATGGGCTCGTAGGCCGAGCCCGTCCAGCCGAGCCCCACGAAGACCATCGAGGTGGCCATGAGGGTGGCGATGGTCATCCCGGAGATGGGGTTCGACGAGGAGCCGATGAGCCCGACGATGCGCGACGAGACCGTCACGAAGATGAAGCCGAAGACGATCACCAGCACGGCCACCAGGATCTTGTTGAGGATGGTGTTGCCGGGAACGAAGGGGAGCGCCACGAGCACCACCACGAGGCCGACGCTCCCGGCGATGACGGTGATGAAGGAGAGGTCGCGATCGGTGCGCTTGGTCTCGTGCGCAGCGGTCTTGTCGGAGAGGGAGCGAATGGAGTCGCGAAGCGAGGTGTAGATGGTGGGCAGGGTCTTCATCAGGGTGATGAAGCCGCCGGCCGCCACCGCGCCGGCGCCGATCTGGCGCACGTAGGCGCGATAGATCGCGTTGGCGGTGTTGGCGAAGGTGTGGGTGGCGGGATCCCAGCCGAAGCCGGCCGGGTTGTTTCCCAGCTTGACGAGCTGTGCGTACACCGCGTCGCCGGGCACGAGGAATCCGAGGAGCGGGATGAGCCCCAGCCAGGCGAGCACGCCGCCGGCCACCAGCACGCCGGCGATCTTCGGGCCGATGATGTAGCCCACCCCCATGTACTCCGGGGTGATCTCGCCGTTCACGGTGGCATTGGGGAGCCACTTGTTGGTTCGCTCCGTGACCCAGGCCGGGGTCTCGGCGATGACGTGGAAGACCTTTTGCAGAATGGCGTAGGCCACCGCGAGCCCCACGCCCTGGAAGGCGGTGCGCGCGAAGTCGCCGCCCTTCTCGCCGGCGATGAGCACCGACGCGCAGGCCGCACCCTCCGGGTACTTCAGCTCCTCGTGCTCCTTCACGATGAGGGAGCGGCGCAGCGGGATCATCATCAGCACGCCGAGGATTCCCCCCAGCAGCGAGAGCGTGAAGAGGGTGGCGTAGTTGAAATAGGCGGCGCCGACAGAGTTTCCGTCCGGACCCACCGAGAGGAAGAGGAAGCCGGGGAGCGTGAAGACGACGCCGGCCGCGATCGACTCGCCCGCCGAGCCCGCCGTCTGGATGATGTTGTTCTCGAGGATCGTGGTCTTGAGGAACTTGCGGCCCAGGGAGATGGCGATGACCGCGATGGGGATCGAGGCCGAGACGGTGAGGCCGGCCTTCAGCGCCAGGTAGACGGTGGAGGCACCGAAGAGGATTCCGAAGAGCGCGCCGGCGACCACCGCCTTCACGGTGAACTCGGGGATGACCTCGTCGGCGGAGATGTAGGGCTTGAAGCCGGTCGCGCCGGATGTCGATTCGCTCATCGCCAGGGAATCCTCCCGGACCGGCTGGAGGCCGGGCCACGGGGCGGGAAGAAACCACGTTTCCGGGCGGGATTCCACCCGACGGAGTCGTTATCAGGCCGGACCGACGAGGGCGTCCCGGGCCTCGGCGAAATCGGCGGGAACCGGCGCCTCGCAGGTCATCCGGGTGCCGCTGGCGGGATGGCCGATCTCCAGCCGGAGGGCGTGGAGCATCACCCGCGGTATGGCGACGACGCCCACCATCCGCGCCCCTCCGTAGCGGGCGTCGCCGAGGAGCGGCGCGCCGAGGTGGGCGAGGTGCACGCGGATCTGGTGGGTGCGTCCGGTCTCGGGGCGGGCCTCGACGAGGGCCGCTCCCCCGGGCCCCACGGCGAGGGTCCGGTAGCGGGTGGCGGCGGCCTGGCCGCCCACGAGCACCGCTCGGCGCCCGGGATGGCGTGGGTCCTTGCCGAGCGGCACCTCGATGCGCCCCTCGGGGGGTTCGGGCGCCCGGGCGCAGAGGGCGAGGTAGGTCTTCTCCGGCGTGCCGTCGCGAAAGGCGTCGGCGAGCTTCTTCGCCGCGTCGGCCGTGCGGGCGAGCACGGTGACCCCGCTCGTCTCCCGGTCGAGCCGGTGGACGAGGAGCGCAGGAGTGCCCAGCAAGGCCGAGACCAGCTCGGGCAGGTGGCCGCGATCCGAGGTGAGGGTGGGCTGGGCCGGTACGCCGGCGGGCTTGTCCACGACCACCACGTGCTCGTCCGCGAAGAGAAGTCGCGAGCGATCGAGGGGCGGGGGGGCGCCGGCGCCGTGTCCGGCCTCCTCCAGGTTCACCGTCACCCGGTGGCCGCGGTGGAGGATCCGGCCGGCGACCTTGCAGCGCTTCCCGTCCAGGAAGACCCCGCCACACTCGATGGCGCGCCGGGCCTCGCCGCGCGAGATGCCGCCGCGGGCGGCGATGAAGCGATCGATTCGCTCGCCGTCGTCGGCGGGGCCGGCGTCGAGCGAGAGGCGCTTCATCAGGCCTCGGCCGAGGGGCAACCTGCGCAGCCCGCGCCCCGGGGGGCGTCGCAGGCGGGGGCCTTCTTCCGGGAGTCGGTGGCGTGGAAGCCAGAGCCCTTCAAGGCGAAGGCGCTGGCGCTCATCACCTTCCTTGCCGGCGACCCGCAGGCCTCGTGCTTGCGCAGCGGGGGGGCCGAGATCTTCTGGAGCGTCTCGAAACGCCCGCAGCGGGCGCAGTCGTACTCGTAGATGGGCATGAGGCCGGGAAGGTAATCGCGCTGGGGAAGGTGTCAAGGCGCCTATGATGCTGGTCATGGACGACGGGCAGCTCGAGCAGGTTCGCGAAGGCGTCGACGCCCTCTCCCGCGCGCTCTCCGAAGAGCGTTTCCGCCACGTCGCCGGCCTCGATCGCGAGCCAGCCTTGGCCGCGATCTTCGACGCCCACGGCCGCGCCGCGGACAGGGAGACCGTTGCCGAGCTGCGCGACAAGGGGGACCGGGACCTGGCCGCCCGCGTCGCGGCGCTCGCCGCCGAGCGGGTGGCCGCGCCGACGGAGGAGAGCTGGCGTGCCGCCGACTCGGCCGCGACCGGCCCCGGGCCCGACGGCCCGATGGGGATCTCCGACGCCGCGCTGGCGCTCCTCCACGAGCGAAACCGGGAACGGCGCCGGGAGCTGGGGCGCGCCGTCGCCGACGCGGCCGGCGGTGCATCCGCTACCCGTGAAGCCTCCGCCGAGATCCGGGCCCGGGCCCGCGCCTCGCTGGGGTTCACGCCAGCCTGGGAGGACGTGGTCCAGGCAGACGAGGTGCTGAACGTCTCGGAGGCCGCCTACGGCGACCTGCTCTCCTGGCTCGCGCGGCGCGAGGGGCTCGAGCGGCCGCCGCGGGGAAACCTGGACAGGACCGAGTTCCTCCACCTGATGGCAGCTCGCGATCTCGACGGCCTCTTCCGCCCGGCTCCGCTCAACCAGGTGGTCCTCGAGGGCTTCGATGGCCTGGGGATCGACGTTCGGCGCGTCCGGCTCGACGGCAGCGCCCGCGCGGCCAAGTGGCCCGGCGCCCACGCCTTCGATGGGCGGCTGTCGCTCCGAAGGCAGGGCGGCGCCGCCGACTGGATGGACCTCCTCGACGCAGCCGGGAGGTCAGCCGCCGCGGCCGCGTCCCGTCCCTCGACACGTGACCCTGCGCTTCCCGCCACCGTCGGCGCCCTGGGGGCATCCCTTCTGCTCGAGCCTCGCTTCCTCGAGCGGGCCACGGGGCTCGACCGAAAGAAGTCGAAGGACGTGGTGCGGCGGCTGGCTCTCCGGACCCTCTTCGCGCATCGCGCCAGCGCCGCTGCGTTGCGAGTGGCCGCCGAGGTGGAGCGAGGCACGAGCGGTCGGGCCTGGAGGGAGGCCCACCGCGAGGCGCTGTCCCGCGCCGCGATGGCGACCTGGCCCGACGGTCTCGCTGCCCGCGATGCCGACGCCGAACCGCACCGGACCGCGCTCGCCGGCGCGGCCTGGGCGGTCCAGATCCAGGCCGATCTCCGCAACCACTTCGACGAGGACTACTGGCGGAATCCTCGAACCGCCGAGGCGCTGGCAGGACGGCTCGCCGCCGGGCGTCCGGGCCCTGAAAAGGAGAGGCCCCCGCTCGCTTTCGCGGCGGAGGCCCTCGTGGCTCGACTCGGGGGGGGCTAGCGGGTCGGGCCCTTGCGTCGGAGCGCCCGGAGGATCTTGTCCTTGGTCCGGGAAGTGGTCGGGGCAGCGGCGGTCACGACGCGGCGCGTCTGGTGGGCCCGCAATTTCAGATAAGTCTCGATCTCGATCGCGTGGAGGTCGATGGCCAGCTCCTCGTCGTCGGTGCCCATCCACTCGATCTCGCCCTTTCGAGGGAGCGAGGCGCCCAGCCGCATGCGAAGCACCTTCTCCTCGTCGGCGGCGAGCTCGCGCGCCCCGCGGCGGCGGAGCAAGGCCTGGGCGGAGGATTCGGTGACGGTGGTCCCGGCGGTCTTCTTCTTCATCATGACTGAAATCCTAGGCACCCACGGACACTTGTCCAATTTTCGTGCGGCGCGCCCCCTCCTGGCGGCCCGGGGCTCCCACCCGGGATAGAGGAGGAGACATGGCCGACTGGAAGGACAACCTCCTGGAGAGCGACGCCGCCATCGGCGAGCTGGTCCGGAGCGCGAAGAGGGTGGCGGTACTGGGGGTGAAGACCGAGGCGCAGGTCGACCAGGCCGCATTCTACGTGGCGAAGTACGTGGCCGACCACGGCGCCGAGGTGATCCCGGTGCCGGTTTACTACCCCGACGTGACCGAGATCCTGGGACGGAAGGTGTACCGACAGGTCTCGGATGTCCCCGGGACGGTGGACATCGTCGACGTCTTCCGCAGGCCCACCGACATCCCCGCACACCTGCCCGACCTGCTCGCCAAGAAGCCCGGGGCGGTCTGGTTCCAGCTCGGCATCCGCAACGACGCCGCGGCCGAGGAGCTGGCCCGGGCCGGGATCCAGGTGGTGCAGGACCGTTGCCTGCTGGTGGAGTGGCGCAGTCACCGAAGGTGAATGGCGCGGCCGGCCGGTGGGCTACTCGTCGTCGTCGGCCTCGGCGCCCTCGACAGCGCCATCGGGCGCGGGGGTCTCCGCCCCCGCCCCGGTCCCCTTCTTCTTCCGGAGCCCGGCCTGCTCGAGCGCCCTGGCCACTCCCTTGGGCTTCCGCTCGTCCGGAAGCACCCGGGACGGCGGCTCGACGGCGGCCACCTCGCGGCCCAGCGCGGTGACCTTGCCCTCCACCTCCACCCGCACCCGGGCGTCGGCATCCCCCTTCACGCCGAAGAGCGCGGAGAGGCGAACCGAGAGGGGGACGCCGGTGGCCGCGTCGAGGAGCAGCTCCCCCGACGCGTCGATGGGCTCGCGGCCGTCGAGCAACGCGAGGCGCAGCTGGGTGTCGGCGTCCGGGCCGCCCGGCGGCGGCTCGGAGGAAAGGCGCGATCGCCCCGGAGCGAACCGGCCGAGATCGAGGGAGAGGGCGAAGCGGCGGGCCGGCCGCCCCTGCGCCGACCCGGACCCGGCTGGAGACGCCGCGAGCGCCGGGCCGAGCAGCGTCGCCAGCTCTCCGGCCAGCAGGAAGCTCTCGTCCCGGAATCGTCTCGCGCCCCGGCCGTGGTCGTCGGGCCGTTCGCGCCACGCCCCGGATGCCGGGAAGAGCGAGCGTGCGTAGCTCATGCCCTTCGTCCAGAGCACCCGCTTGCCGCTCTCGGATCCCGGGCCGCGTCCCGGATCCACCGTTCCCTCGGCGGCGAACTCGCCGGTGGCGAGCTGCCGGACCGCGTGGCGCTCGGTGGCCTCGATCTTCCGGTCGCCGCGCGAGACGGACCAGCTGGCCGACCCCGTCCAGTCGAAGGATCCCAGGCGCGCCGCCACCTCCTCGGGCGCCATGCGCAGCGAGGTCGCCGGATGGTCCCAGTCGAAGGGCGCAGGACCCACCGGCGCCCCCGGCAGCTGCTGGCTCGGCGCATCGCCTCGGGTGCAGGCGACGGCCGAGAGTGCCAGGGCGAGGGCGAAGAGAACCGGGCGACTCATCGGCGGCACTGTACGATGCTGCCCTCGGGGACGCCACGGCGGCCCCCGTGGAGGTCGCGCATGGGAATGGTGGCGCAGTTCGCCGGCTCGGTCATGATCCTCGCCGCCTATGCGGCTTCCCAGCTCGGCTGGATCTCCATGCGGAGCTGGAGCTACCTCCTGCTGAACCTCGTCGGCAGCGGGATTCTCGCCGCGGACGTCTGGATCGGCCGGCAATGGGGATTCCTGTTTCTCGAGCTGGCCTGGGTCGGGATCTCGGCCTGGGGGATGGCCCGCAGGGGAACGGTCCGCAGCCAGGATTCCTAGCGCAGCCGCCGTGTCGCGGAGGGCAGGATGCGCGGCGGTCCGGGATCGCTCTCGTCGGCGCTGCGCGAGACGTCGGCCAGCGTGACCCGGCCGTCGTGCCAGAGGATCCGGTCGCAGCGGTGGAGCAGTTCCGGGAGCCCGGCGCGCTCGGAGGCCGAGATGGCGACGCCGCCGCGGGCCACGGCCATCGCCTCGCCCTCGCCGGCGGGAAGCCGGTCGATCTTGTTCAGCACCAGCAGCCGCGGGGTCTCGGAGAGCCCCAGGTTGCCCAGGATCTTCTCGACCGCGGCCACGTGGTCGTCGAGGTCCGGGTCGGAGACGTCGGCGACGTGGAGCAGGAGGTCGGCGTCGTCGAGCTCCTCCAGCGTGGCCCGGAAGGCGTCCACCAGGTCCTCGGGCAGGTCGCGGATGAAGCCCACCGTGTCGGTGATGATCACCTCCCGCTGGCGCGGGAAGCGCAGCCGGCGGCTGGTGGGGTCGAGGGTGGCGAAGAGCTTGTCCTCGACCAGCACCTCCGACTCGGTCAGCGAGTTGAGGAGCGTGGACTTGCCGGCATTGGTGTAGCCGACGATGGAGATCACCGGCAGCCCGCGGGCGTTGCGCCGCTTCCGCCGCACCTGGCGGTCGGACGACAGGTCCTCGATGCGCCGCTTCAGCATGGTGATCCGGTCGCGAACCCGCCGCCGGTCGATCTCGAGCTTGGTCTCGCCGGGGCCGCGCCCGCCGATGCCGCCGGCCAGCCGCGAGAGCGAGTCGTCGCGCCCCACCAGCCGTGGATAGAGGTACTGGAGCTGCGCCAGCTCGACCTGCAGCTTGCCGTCGGCCGACTGGGCCCGTTGCGCGAAGATGTCGAGGATGAGCTGGGTGCGGTCGAGGATCTTGAGGGCGGTGGCCTCGGCGATGTGGATGGCCTGGGAAGGCGACAGGTCGGCGTCGAAGATGATGAGGTCGGCCATGAGCTGCATCGACCGGAGCAGGATGTCCTCCAGCTTGCCCTTGCCGATGAGGGTGCGCGGGTCGGGATCGCGGCGCATCTGCACCGACGCGTCGATGACCTCCACGCCGGCGGTTCGCGCCAGCTCGCGGAGCTCGGCGAGGGAGGTCTCGGCCTCGGCGCGACCCTTTCCCTTGCCGCCGACACCGACGAGGATGGCCCGCTCGCGCCCGCCGGTGCGCCGCAGCGCGGAGGCGCGGGCGAACTCCTCCTCGAGGGCCAGCGGCCCGGAGACCGCGTCGTAGTCGAGAGCGTGGACCGAGGGAGAGAGCTCGTCCTTCCAGAGCGCGCCCGATGGATTCTCGGGCAGGAGGTGGGCCAGGTGCACCTGGCCGGGAAGGCCGTCGTCCTTGACCTCGAGCGCGGTCACCGAGTCGAGCCGCAGGAGCGCGAGGTCGGTGTGGTCGTCGCGGGAGAGCGGCTCGCCGCGCAGGTGGGTGTGCACGAGCCGCAGGCCGCGGAGGCGGTGGGATCCGGCCCGGGCGCGCCCGATGTCGGGAAGCGTGAGCTTGCCGGCGTCGCCCACGAGCACCCAGGCGACGTCGCCCTTGCGGTCGAGCAGCACGCCCACCTGCCGGTTCGTCTCGAGGGAGATCTCGGTGAGGTGGCGGGCCAGCTCCGGGGAGACGACCTCACCGGCGTCGACGCGGCGGCGGTAGGTCCGGCGGAGTGCGTGCAGCTGGCTCTGCTTCAGCCCGAGCGTGTTGCCGTGAATCTCTTGCATGTATTGACCGGAGCATAGCGGCGGCTTCGGCCGGGGGCCACCTGGACGGCAGCGGAGAGCGCCCGGGCGAGCTCTCCGCGCCGCTTGCCTCACCAGCTCCCGGGCCTCGTCGAGATCTCGGCCCCGATCGGCGTGCCCACCACGGGGATCCAGTCACTCCCCTCCCGTCGGAGCACGGCGTGCACCTTGAGTGGATGGTGGGTGCTGCGCGGGTCGAGCTCGTGGTGGAGCGGCAGGTTGAAGTAATAGAGGCGCGTCGCGGTCCCGAAGCGAAGGCGGCAGACCGGTGCGCCGTGGAAGTCGTCGGTCGAGAATTCCGGGGTCGCCACGCGGGCGAGCCGGTGCCTCGGCCCCAGCACCACGGACGTCACCCCGAACGAGCCGGAGGCGGACTCGCCCAGCTGGCTGTCCTCCGAGCAGTTGCCGAAGACGGTGACGGTCTCCCGGACGCCCGGCGTGTCCTCCAGGTACTCGCCGTAGAATCCGGCCAGCACGTCCCGGTAGACGCGGTGCTCGGGCTTGGGATTGCACTGCAGCACGAAGAGGGCGTCCAGCGTCCGGCGCGCGGCGAAGAACTCCTTGTCGGCCTGGTCGACGATGCGGCGGATATTGGAGCCGTAGAGGTCCCGGTACACGTAGTCGAGGCAGACCAGCACCATGAAGTGGAAGAAGGCCGGCCGGGCCCGGAACCACCAGAAGTGCCTTCCGCGGTAGAGGTCGCCGGCCTTGTCCAGGAACTCCTCGCCCTGGAACGGGTGGCTCTTGGCCTCGAGGAAGACCCTCAGCCGGCCGCTCGCCTCCTTCACCACGATGCAGCACCAGTTCACCGGGATGTCGGGCAGCGCCCCGGCCGCCAGATCGTGCTCGACCGCGGCGATCGCGGGCGCGTTGTCGCCGGGGAAGCGCCGCAGGGTGTCGAGGTAGGCGTGCAACGGGACGTGCTCCATGCCGAACATGGTCACGGTGCTGGGCCGGAACCGGTCCTCCACGATCGACAGCAGGTCCTCCAGCCGCCCGGCCGGCACGGCAGCCTCCGGGAACAAGACGAACTGGAGCTTCTCGAACCGCTCGCCCGACCCGACCAGGTCGAGGACCGATGCCAGGGTGCGCCACTGCTCCTCGGGATAGCGGATGGCGAATCCGCGCGGGGTGGCGCGAAGACGGACGGGGATCTGCGCCACCAGGCAGTGAAGATGGTGCCCGAGCGGGAAGTCGAGGTTCACCTCGGCATCGAGGATCTGGATCACGGTCCGGGCCTGCTCTCCGGGCCCGGCGCCGCGCCGTCCGGGCGGGCCAGCTCCGGAAAGAGCGTGGCCAGGATGTGGCGTGTCCCGTCCGGAATGGCGTAGGCGGCGAGATCGCTGCGGGGAACCCAGCGTGCCTCGGCCACCTCGGAAGGGTTGGGCGTGAGTTCCGGCCGGCTCGGCCGGCAGCGGTAATAGAGGATGACGTGGTGGTCGCTGTCGACACCCGGGGTGACGTGCTCGAAGACGTCGATCAGGCCGCCGATCACGACGTCGATTCCCACCTCCTCCCGCACCTCCCGGTGGAGCGCGGAAAGCATGGGCTCGCCGAGCCCGATCTTGCCGCCCGGCATCACCCACATCCCGAGGAAGGGCGGAACGCTGCGCCGGGAGAGCACGACCCGTTCGTGGTCGTCGACGATGACCGCCACGACCGAGGTGACGATGTGCTGCTTCCGGTAGACGTGCTTCTTGTCCATGCGGTGGCCTCCCCAGGGTCCTACCTCAGGACCATCGTCTCCAGGATGATGAGGATGATCCCGATGAGCGACCCGCCGGCGATGATGCCGGCGCAGAGCGTTTCGCGGTTCTCGACGAACACCCTGTGGCCGCCGGTGCCCTGCTTCAGGTGCCGCCCCGTGAACCAGAAGAAGAGAGCGCCCATCGACATGGAGAGCACGTCCGGGAACTGGACCACGGTGGCGAGCCCCACGCCCACGCCGGAGAGCGGGAACCTGCCCTTCATGCGGAGGTTCGCCCATTCCATGAGGATACCCAGGATTGCGCCCAGGAGCATCGCCCACCGCGCGGTGGGGTGGACCGAGGAGAAGCCCTTGGCGAGAAGCTCGGCCACGGCCTTCCACACCTGAGCACCCGGCATGGGCATGAGGTCGGAGGTGAAGAGGGAGACGTCGCCGCGGAACATCAGATAGAAGACCGGCACGACGATGGCGGCGCCGGCGAAGATGCCGATGACGTGCCCCACGGCCTGCTGGCGCGGCTTGGCCCCGAGCATGTATCCGGGCTTGATGTCCATGAGGAGATTGGAAGCCGAGAGCACCACGTCCGAGGTGATGCCTGCGGTGGCCAGGTTGGTGGTCATGTTCCCGGGCGCGAGCGCGCCGAAGGTGAGCTGGGTGAGCTTCCCCATGGCCCCGCCCGGGGTGGTCGACGTGAGGCCGGTGGAGTTCACCGCGATGATGGAAAAGACGAAGACCATCGGGATGGCGATGACGCCGAGCCACCAGGTCACGCCGAAGAAGTAGTGGCCCATGACCACCACCAGGCCGCCGACCAGGGGGATGCCCCAGGCCGAGACCCGCAGCGGCAGCTCGATCTTCTCGAGCACGTCGGCGCCCTTGTTCCGGCCCGTCATGCCGCGGAAGGCGCTGACGATGAGCTCGGGCTTCGAGAAGAAGGAGAAGAGCGAGGCGGTGGTCATCATGGCCACGCCCCACCAGAGCGACCACTTGGTGATGTTGCGGAAGCCGGGGCCGGCGATGAAGCCCTGCTTCATCATCCAGGGGGCCAGGACGAAGTAGTTCAGCAGGCCGCCGAAGAGGAGCGAGGCGCCGGCCTTCACCCCCATGAGACCGCCGGTCCCGAACATCACCAGGGAGGAGTCCACGCGGATGTTGAGGTCCTGGAACGGGATGCCGGCGAGGCGAGGGGTCAGGACCTTGTAGATCAGGGCGTCCCAGTACTCTGGAATGCTGGCGAAGGGCGCCCGCAGGAGGTGCATCACCTTCTCGGAGCGCAGGAGCTGGACGACGGCCGAGATCGCGGCGCCCAGCCCCAGCACCCGGGCCTTGTAGAGCCCGTCCTCCCCCTTGGCCTCGTGCAGGTCGTTCATCACCACGCCGGCGGCGTACCCCTCCGGGAAGGGGAGCTGCTCGTCGTTGATGAAGCGCTTCTTCAGCGGAAAGGCGAAGAGGGCTCCCAGGATGCCCAGGCAGACGATCCAGGGCACCACGTACCAGGCCGGAATGGGCCTCCCCGTGACCAGCATGTAGGCCGGGAGCGAGGCCACCAGCGGCGAGGTCATGTAGCCGGCCGAGGTGGCGATGGACTGCATGGCGTTGTTCTCGAGGATGGTGAGGTCCTTCCCGAGGCCGGAGCGCGCCAGCAGCTTGAAGGCGGCGAAGGCCAGGATCACCGAGGTGATGCCCACGCCCAGCGTCCAGCCGGTGCGGATGCCCACGTAGAGGTTGGTCAGCGAGAGCACCATCCCCAGGACCACGCCGGTGAGCGCCGACCGCAAGGTGAGCTGGGGCATGTCGCCCCGGTAGATGTTCTCGAGCCACCAGCGGTCCTTCTGCTCCAGCGTCCAGTTGCGCACCTGCTCTTCGCTGAGATTCTGGATGGCCATGGCAGCGCTCCGGACCCGGGAGCGGGCCGCAAGGGAGCGACCATAACCGAGGTGCGCTCCCCGAGGGCAGTCCCCTCCCATGCGCCGGGGGGGCTGGACGTGGCGCCAGGTACGAGGTCGCGTAAGATGGCGCCGTGCCCCGCCAATCCCTTGGAAAGACGCGCCGCCTGGTCGTCAAGGTGGGCACCGGCACCCTCACCGACGCCTCGGCCCGCTTCGACCGGAAGAACTGCGAGCGGCTCTCCCGGGAGCTGGCCGAACTGGCCCGGACGCGAAGCGTGGTGCTGGTCTCGTCCGGCGCCATCGCGCTCGGCGCCGAGCGACTCGGACTGGTTCGTTCTCCGCGCAAGACCTGGGACATCGCCACCAAGCAGGCTGCCGCCGCGGTCGGGCAGCCCGACCTCATGGCCGAGTGGGGGCGCGCGCTCGGGGCTCACGGGCTGCTGGTGGCCCAGGTGCTCCTCACCGCGGAGGACCTGGCCAATCGCAAGCGGTTCCTCAACGCGCGCCACACCTTCGAGAAGCTGCTCGAGCACGGTGTCGTACCCGTGGTGAACGAGAACGACACGGTTGCGGTCGAGGAGATCAAGGTCGGGGACAACGACAGCCTGGCCGCGCTCGTGGCCACCTGCGTGGGCGCCGACCTGGTGGCCATGCTCACCGACGTGGAGGGGCTCTACGACCGGGACCCGCGGGCGTCGGGGGCGAAGCTGCTCTCCGACGTGCCCCGGGTCACCGCCGAGGTGGAGCGCATGGCCGGAGGCGCCGGCAGCGTGATGAGCGTGGGGGGCATGGCGACCAAGATCGCCGCGGCCAAGCGGCTCGCCGCACAGGGCGTGGGCACGGCGCTCCTCTCCGGACGGCGCGAGGGCGCGCTCGCCGCGCTCCTGGCCGGAGGGCCGCTGGGGACCTTCTTCCTCCCTGCCGCCGAGCGGCGTGCCGGGCGCCGGGAGTGGCTCACCCTCGCGGCTCGTGGGAAGGGAACCATCCTGGTGGACGCCGGAGCCAGGAAGGCGCTTGCCGAGCACGGGAAGAGCCTGCTCCCGTCCGGGGTCAAGGGAGTCGAGGGCGGTTTCGGCGTCGGCGACCCGGTCGACATCGCCGTCGCAGGCGAGCCCCCCTTTGCCCGTGGCCTGGCCGGGTACGGCGCCGAGGAGGTGCGCCGGATCGCGGGTCTCAAGTCGAGCGAGATCGAGCGGGTGCTGGGCTATAAGTACCTGGACGAGGTGGTCCACCGGAACGACATGGTCCTCACCGACGCGGGTCGGGAGGCGACGAGATGAGCGCGGCCGCGCCCGGACTGGCGCTCCGCATGCGGTCGCTGGCCGCCGACGCCCGGCGCGCGGCCCGGACGCTCGCCCGGGCCTCGAGCGACGTGAAGAACCGTGCGCTCCGCTCCGCCGCGACCGCGATCCGGTCCCGCCGAAAGGAGATCCTGGAGGCCAACCGGGCCGACCTGGATGCGGCCCGCTCGGCTGGCGCCACCGCCGCCTTCCTCGACCGGTTGAAGCTCGACGACGAGCGTCTCGAGGCCATCTCGGCGACGCTCCTCGAGGTCGCGGCGCTCCCCGACCCGGTGGGGCAGGTGACCAGGAACTGGACGCGTCCGAACGGCCTCTCCGTGAAGAAGGTGCGCATCCCGCTGGGCGTGGTGCTCATGGTCTACGAGGCCCGCCCCGACGTCACCGTCGAGGCCGCGGCACTGTGCGTGAAGAGCGGCAACGCCTGCATCCTCCGTCCGGGCTCCGACGCGCTGGCCTCCTCGCTGGCGCTCGGCAACGCCTTCGCCGAGGGGCTCGAGGAGGCTGGCCTGCCGGCCGCATCGGCCCAGGTGGTGCCGGTGCCCGACCGCGAGGCCACCTTCGAGCTGCTCGCCCTCGACGACCTCATCGACCTGGCCATCCCCCGCGGCGGGCCGGGGCTCATCCGCGCCGTGGCCGAGCGCTCCCGCGTGCCGGTCGTGAAGCACTACCAGGGGGTCTGCCACCTCTTTCTCGACGAGAGCGCCGGGGTGGACGACGCCGTTTCGCTAACGGTGAATGGCAAGGTCCAGCGCCCCGGGGTCTGCAACGCCACCGAGTGCCTGCTCGTGCATCGAGGCGCCGCCGACCGCCTCCTGCCGGCGGTGGGGAAGGCGCTCGCCGCCCAGGGGGTCGAGCTGCGCTGCGACCCGACCTCTCTCGCCATCCTGGGGCGGGCCGGCGTGCCCTGCAGCGCCGCCTGCGAGGAGGACTACGGCAAGGAGTTCCTCGACAAGATCCTGGCGCTGCGCGTGGTCGGCGACCTCGACGGCGCCCTCGAGCACATCGCCCGGTACGGCTCCCTCCACACCGAGGCCATCCTGACCAACGACCTGGCCGCTGCACGCCGCTTCGAGCGCGAGGTGGAGGCGAGCGCGGTCATGGTGAACGCATCCACCCGCTTCAACGACGGCGGCGAGCTGGGGCTCGGCGCGGAGATCGGCATCAGCACCACCAAGCTGCACGCGTTCGGCCCCATGGGGCTCGAGGAGCTCACCACGCAGAAGTACGTGGTCGAGGGGCGCGGGCACATCCGAAGCTAGAGAGGAACCGAACGAATGGCGAAGGTGATGGGAGCGAAGAACCCGGCCAGGGCGGCGAAGGCGAAGGGCTCGAGGGCGAGATTCGCGAAGGGCAAGGGCGCGAAGGCGAAACCCTTCGGAAAGGCCAAGCCGGTCGGGAAGGGGAAGCCGTCCGGGAAGCATTTCTACGCGGGAACCGCTGCCAGGCCGGCCGAGGGGCGCAGGGGGGCCTCCGCCCCCAAGGGCCCACGCAAGGGGCTCAAGGCTGCCGCGCTCCGCCCGAGGTCCGAGCTGGCGCCTCGCAAGGCTCCCGCGCCGGCCCGCGCGGCCCGGGCCTCGACCCCCGTCGCCGCGACCTCGTTGCCGCCCGACGAAGGGCAGGTCCGCGCGCTCGCAGCGGTCGCCGCCGGATTCGACAAGATGGCCGAGGACGCCGTGATCATGGACGTGCGCGGCCTCTCCGGCGTCGCCGACTACTTCGTCGTCCTCTCCGCCGACAGCGACCGGCAGGCGGCGGCCGTGGCCGATTTCGTCGACGACCGGCTCACCTCGCTCGGCGCGCAGCGGCTCGGCGCCGAGGGCAAGAGTGGCGGCGGCTGGGTGCTCCTCGACTTCGGCGACGTGGTGATTCACGTCATGTCCCCCACATCGCGCGGCTTCTACGATCTGGAAGGGCTCTGGGCCGACGCTCCCCGGGTGCGGATCCCCACCTGATCCGCACCGGTTCATGACGTCCGCGATCCAGATCGACGGCTACCAGACCTTCGTCGCCGCGTCGGTCGTGCTGCTGGCCGGGCGCCTGCTGGTCGCCCGCATCGCGCTGCTGCGAAACTTCAGCATCCCGGAGCCCGTGGCCGGCGGCGTTGCCGTGGCGCTCGTCCTGTGGGCAGCCCACGCCGGCGCCGGGGCCAACTTCCGGTTCGAGGTGGGGCTGCAGACCCCGCTCATGCTGGCCTTCTTCGCCAGCATCGGACTCGGCGCGGACTTGAAGAGCCTGGCCGCCGGCGGCCGCACGCTCGTGAGGTTCCTGGCCCTGGTGCTGACCTTCCTGCTGGTGCAGAACGCGCTCGGCGTGGCGATGGCGACGGGGCTCGGCCTCGACCCCCGGGTGGGCCTGCTGGCCGGGAGCATCTCCCTCTCCGGCGGCCACGGCACCGCCGCCGCCTGGGGAGCCGCCCTCGGAGGCCAGGGCGGTATCGCTTCGGCCACCGAGATCGGCGTGGCCGCCGCGACGTTCGGGCTCGTGCTGGGCGGCGTCACCGGCGGCCCGGTGGCCGGTTGGCTGATGAAGCGGCGAAGGCCGGAGCCCGCCGCCGACGAAGGCAAGGAGGAGGGCCCGGTCGGCTTCGAGCAGCCCGCGGCGGTTCGGTTGATCACCGCCCCGGCGCTCGTCGAGACCCTGGCGCTCATCGCCGTTTGCCTCTGGCTGGGCCAGGTGGCGGCCGGCGCCCTGGCCGGCTCGGCCTTCGAGCTTCCCGTCTTCGTCCCCGTGCTGTTCGCCGGGGTGGTCCTGCGCAACGGGCTCACCTGGCTGGCCGGCTACGAGCCCTTCGACCGGGCCGTGTCGGTGGCCGGAAACGTCAGCCTGGCGCTCTTCCTGGCCATGGCGCTCATGACCTTGCGACTCTGGGAACTCGCCGACCTCGCGCTTCCGGTGCTCCTCATCCTGGCGGCGCAGGCCGCGCTCATGGCGGTCTGGGTCGTGAAGGTCGTCTATCCTGCGATGGGGGGCACGTACGAAGCGGTCGTGCTCGGAGCAGGGCAGTGCGGATTCGGCCTGGGCGGCACGCCCACGGCCATCGCCAACATGCAGGCCGTCACCGGGCGCTTCGGGCCGGCGCATCTGGCCTTCGTCATCGTGCCGCTGGTGGGCGCATTCTTCCTCGACCTTGCCAACGCGGTCGTCATCAAGCTCTTCCTGGCGGTGATCCGGCGGGTCGGGGGCGCGTAACTCCATCCTTGACATCGGTCAACGACCGGTTGCGTCTCGCGCCGTGCCGTTCGCTCATTCCCATGGGTACATCGGCCCGGGAGCGGGGTAGAATCCGTCCCCCTCACGAACCACCCACGAGCGGCCCGAACGCCGGAGGACGCATGCCCAAGTCCAAGCAGCGGATGATGGTGACGATGGACGGCAACGAGGCAGTCGCCTCGGTCGCCCACCGCACGAACGAGGTCATCGCCATCTACCCCATCACCCCTTCGTCCAACATGGGCGAGTGGGCGGACGAGTGGTCGGCCTTCGGCAAGAAGAACGTCTGGGGGCTCGTCCCCACCGTGGTGGAGATGCAGTCGGAGGGCGGCGCCGCCGGCGCGGTGCACGGCGCCCTCCAGGGCGGAGCGCTCACGACGACCTTCACGGCGTCGCAGGGGCTGCTGCTCATGATCCCGAACATGTACAAGATCGCCGGCGAGCTGACGCCCTTCGTCATGCACGTCTCGGCGCGCGCGGTGGCCACCCATGCGCTCTCCATCTTCGGCGACCACTCCGACGTGATGGCGGTCCGCCAGACCGGCTTCGGCCTGCTGGCCTCCAACTCGGTGCAGGAGGCCCACGACTTCGCGCTCATCTCGCAGCGCGCGTCGCTCAAGAGCCGGGTCCCCTTCGTCCACTTCTTCGACGGCTTCCGCACCTCGCACGAGGTGGCCAAGATCGAGCTGCTCGACGACGACGATCTGAAGAAGATG
>Ga0209253_10000816_pt1 | contig 27024 bp, 22 predicted proteins | sample FrelakmetBRP12BR_FD_187145 | JGI IMG/M metagenome (GOLD analysis project Ga0209253, IMG submission 187145) | Freshwater lake sediment microbial communities from the University of Notre Dame, USA, for methane emissions studies - BRP12 BR (SPAdes)... | ecosystem: Environmental > Aquatic >...
GGCTCCCGTGTTCAGAAGGGCGAGGCGCCACCGACCTCCCTCGACGAAGGTGCAGACGATACGGTCGGGAGAGTCGAAGCCGTAGGTGGACATGGCAAAGACCCATGGGGGCCTGCCGAACTCGGCGGCCATCGGGCACAAGGTCTCGGTTCGACCCCTCCGCCACCGGTAGAGGTTCCACCAGCCGCGCCGATCGGAGATGAAATGGAGGATCCCGTCAGGAGACCACTCCGGCTGGATCACCGATTCCTCGAGACCGCCCGCAAGCCTCTCCGTCTTCCCCAGAGAGCCATCGGGCCGCACTTCCCCTACCCAGAGCTCCGTCCCGTCCCACGGCATATTCGGGTGATTCCAGGCGAGCCATGCGAGGCGTGATCCGTCCGGACTCAGGCGGGGCGAGGAGTAGAAGTCGTTCCCTTGGATCACGACCTCGTCAGCGCCCTTGCCGTCGAGCTGGATCGCGACGAGAGCGTTCAAAGGTTCGTGGCCGCCCGCGGCATGGTCCTCACGGACACAGACGAGTCGATTCCGGCGAACATCATGGATAGCGTCCGCGTAGCGGCGCTTCTCGCCGGTTGTTACCGCCTGTGGAGCCGCCTCGCCTTGCTGGCGGTAGATGCGCTGGTCGGCGAAATTGACGAAGTACACGGCGCCCCGGCTCACCAGGAAGGATCCGCCCCCATACTCGTGGACCCGGGTGCGAGCGTTGAAAGGCATGGGTGTCACATCTGCGGCACCGCTCTCAGGTCGCCAGCGGACGATAACGTTCCGGCCGCCCTCGCCGGGGCGGGCCTCGATCCAGTACACGTCGTCACCGTCGAGAGCAATCTGGCCAAGGGTTATGGTGCCGGAGGCGATCAGGTCCGGGGTGATGGGCGACTTCCATGAACCGTAAGGGGCCATCCGCGTTTCGTTCATTTCGCAGTCCTCCTTGAAAGGCGCAGGGTTCGACCCCTCACCCTCTCACCCTTGCCCTCGTCAGTCATGATCCTTATGTTCCTGCTCATGTGACAAAAATTTCTATATGAGCAAGGCCGGAAACACAACTTCTTTCTTTTGAAGGGAAAAGGAACCCATCGTGATCAAAGGATACGCAACACCCCAGGGCACGGCGTCGTACGCCGCGAGACACGCACCTCTCACCTACGGCGACGTCGGTCGAACCGGGCTCCTGGTGAGCCAGGCCGGGTTCGGCTGCTATCGCGTCGATGTCTTGGTCGAGACCCACCGCCGGGCGTTGACAAAGGCGCTCCTCGAAGGGATCAACCTCATCGATACGAGCGCCAATTACGCCGACGGCGGCTCCGAGGCTCTCGTGGGCAAGGTGCTCGGTGAGCTCATCGACTCCGGCAAACTGAACCGGGAAGAAATCATGGTCGTAACCAAGGGAGGATACCTCCAGGGTGAGAACCACGAGATCAGCCAGGAACGGAAGCGAGAGGGCAAGCCTTTCCCCGACCTCGTGCTCTACGGCGAGGGAATCGAGCACTGCATCCATCCTGAGTTCCTGGAGGACCAGATCGGCCGGAGCCTGGGGAGATTGAACCTCGAGACCATCGATGTCTACCTGCTCCATAATCCTGAATACTACCTAGGCTGGGCGGCAAAGGTCGGGCTTTCGCTTGAGAAGGCCCGCCGAGAGTACTACCGGCGGATCGAACTCGCTTTCCGGCACCTGGAAAGCGAGGTGGCCCGGGGGCGGATCCGGATCTTCGGCATTAGCTCCAATACCTTCCCCTCCCCGGACTCTGACCACCAGTTCACTTCCGTGGAGAGGGTGTGGGAGATCGCCGAATTCATCAGCCCGACGCATCACTTTCGCGTGATCCAGCTTCCCATGAATCTCCTCGAGACCGGAGGGGTGACCGAAAAGAATCAGAGCGGCGGCCGAAGCGTCGTCCACCTCGCCCGGGAGAAACAGCTGGGTGTGCTCATCAATCGGCCTCTCAATGCCATTGCCGGAAGGAGCATGGTCCGGCTCGCCGACGTGGAAGCCGGGCAATCTCTACATCCCGAAGAAGTGGAGCACAGAATCCGGGAGGTGGTCCATTCTGAGGAGGAACTGAGAGAGCGGGTGCTCGCCGAGCTTTCCCTGACCGCCTCCTCCCGCGATCAGGTCATGAGCCAGGCGGCAGTGGGAGAGACCTTGTTGCAGCACTGGCGCGACTTCGGCTCCCACGACCGATGGCAAGAGCTGCAGGGGCACTACTTCGTGCCGCGGGCTCGGGCCCTCGTCCCGTTCCTCCAGGAGCACGCGGATCGGAGCCGGAGCATCCTTCCCTGGCTGGAGACGTATCAGGAAAGACTCCTGGCGGCGTTCCAGGCCATTACTTCCGTCTACCAAGGGGCGGCTGCCAGGAGGTCAGGCCTGATCAGAAGCTGGATCGCTTCGGTGGATTCGCTCTGGGCGGAGGCGAAAACCCTGAGCCAGATGGCGGTCCGCGCCCTGCGGTCCACCGCCGGGGTGACCTGCGTCCTCGTGGGAATGCGGCGGGAGAAATACGTGGAGGATGTTCTCGCAGAGCTGAAAGAGCACCTCGGGGCAGGAGATCGGGAGGAGTCGTGGAAGACCCTCCAGGAGACCCAGGAGGAGATTCTTGCTTCCCATTGAGGGGCGAGAGCTCCGAAGAACCTTCACTCGACCTCGATCTTGGTGACCTTCCTCTCTTTCCTCTGGAGATCGGCGATCCTCTGGTCCAGGAGCGACCTGAAGGCAAGGAGCACTTCGATCCGTGCCTGGCTCAGGTGCGAGAAGAAGTCGCCGTATCGCTCCACCTGATCTTCCATGAACTTGCGGCCCAGGCAGAAGGGACACATACAGGTCTCATGCCGGACCCTCTCCTCACCCTCCGCTTTCCTCGTGCTCTCGTTCATGGCTCCCTCCAAAATCGAGCAGCAGATGGTCTTCCTCGAGCCTCGCTTTTTTCGGTTCGAGGGTTACAAAGGCCCGGGGAAGAACGATGCTCTTCTTGATGTTTCCCACCCGGACAATAACCTCGTCGCCGATCTTGCTCAGGTCAACCTCTCCCTTTTCCACGAAGGGGAGATGGAGCTTGATCAGGTTGCGCCCATCTTCCTTGACGAACTGACAGGCCGGCGTGGCAGAAAAAAACTGCGCTGGGTCTCTCTCCCTGTAGATGTTCGTGCCGAACTCGAGGAGCTTGTCGTAGCCGAGAAGCTCGCGGTCGGAGAGAGATACCTTGAAGATCTCGACTGGGTGAAAATAGGTCCGGGCGAGCTCCAGGTACTCCTGCTGGCACTTTTGCCAGACCTGGAGGTAGGGATCGTCGCTTCCGGAAGGGAAGATCCGGTTGATGATGACCGCATCGACGCTGAGCTGGTGCAAACAGAAGAACATGAAGGCCCGCTGGGTCTCCCTGAGCACCATCTTCTCGGGGTTGGTCACGAGTCGAACGGAGGTGATAGTCGGGTCGGTAAGGATCTGATCGATACCCTGAAGGCGCTGGTAGAGCCTCTCGATGTCGGCGAAATACGCATCCTCCGGCAAGGGAACATCCATGAATCTCCGAGCGACCGGCCGCACGTACGCGACAACCCGGCGCTCCAGGCGGAAGATCTTCCTCATGTACCACTCGAGAGCCTTCGGGAGGCTGACAAAACGGAGGGATTCGGCGGTGGGCGCACAGTCAAGGATGATGAGCTCGTATGCCCTCTCTCTCACGTAGCGATTGATGTGGAGAAGGGCTGCGACCTCGTCCATTCCCGGAAGGACCGCAAGCTCTTCGGCCAGGATATCGTCGATGCCGGAGGCGTTAAGGAGGAGAGCGATGTAGCGCTGAACCTCGCCCCAGCTCTTGCCCATCTCCTCGTGGATGTCCAGCTCCTGAATCCAGAGTCCCTCGCCGACAGGGATAGGCTGCCCGCGGTTCTTGTCCATGAGGGAGCGGTCCAGATCGAAGGCGTCACTCAGGCTGTGGGCGGGGTCCAGGGACATGACCAGCGTGCGAGTTCCCATCCGCGCGGTGACGACACCGGTTGCGGCGGCCACACAGGTCTTTCCCACCCCACCCTTGCCGGCGTATAGAAGGATTCTCATGGAGCCCACACCCTCACTGTTCGAGATGACCGCCCGTTGCGGCCACCCCTTGCCACGCATTGCCTGGAGAAGATCGTCTCTTCTAAATAGGTTAGCAAGAACGGCAAGGAATTGCCAGCAGCCAGGCCCCCCGCGAAAGATATCCTATGCCGTCGTGGCAGGTCGAACGGTATTTGAACGGGCATTGTACTCGAAGAGGGCTTGCCACCATCGCGGCTAGAAGCCGCTCCCACAGGAAAATAGTGCTTCCGCATGGAAGCCGCTCCCACGTGGTGATCAGGCCCACGCGGAAATGACTCCTCCATATCGCGATTGGACGCTATCTTCCATGTAGGAGCAACCTCCATCTCTCAACCCCAATGTGGGAGCGGCTCTCCATCTCGAAACTTCCATGTGGGAGCGGCTTCTAGCCGCGATGGTTCTAGACGTCATAGCGGCAATACCAATACGGATACTCATGGAAGTCCTTGACCAAACCAGCACGCACGGGGTTGTTCAGGCAGTAAAGTACGACCTCTTCCAACACTTCGTCTTTTCGTATTCCATGGTCGTGATATTGTGCCTGCCAGATTTGTCCTTGGGACTTGAGAAGCGATCTGATCTTCTTCGACGTAAAGCTTTTGAGGCTATGCATCAGTCCAGGCAACGTACCGGAACGTAGACGCGCGATAAAGTGCACATGATCAGGCATGACGACTGCCGCCTCAAGATCAATGGTCTTTTCTTTCTCAAGCCAAGACAAGCTATCAAGAACAATCTGGGCAGCCCGGGGTTGATCAAATATCCTCTGTTTTTCGTGGGTCCTTGTGGTGAGTAGATAGTAATGGCCCTCGAGGGAGGCTCTTCCCTTTCGGAGATAATGAGAGCCTTTGAGAGGTTTCATGAGGAACCTTGACTCTTATCGCGGCTGGAAGCCGCTCCCACAGGAAAAGAGTGCTTCCGCATGGAAGCCGCTCCCACAGGAAAAGAGTGCTTCCGCATGGAAGCCGCTCCCACGGGGGCGGAGACTCAGCTATGGTGGAAGTCCACGGCAAGGACCGTGCTACAGATTCGCTTCACCAGCTCCAACACGGGAAGATGGTCGGGGTGCTTCTGGTACCGCTCCATGGCCTTAAGATCCGCGAACCCCGAGACCAGGGCGAAATCGTACGATCGCTCCGAGTGGATCACATCCCGCCCGAACATATACTCTTGAATCTCAGGAATGGCGCCCGGAAGCGCTGCAAGTCCCTTTTCCAGCTCCACGATATCAGCTTCCTTCACCTCCGACTTGAACTTGAAGAACACCACATGCTTGAGCATCCTTTCCTCCTTTGTCTTTTAGCGCGCATCAGACTTCAGTTCCCGTAACCACTCGTCGTGTGTGATCGTCTCTACGCCGGGCAGTTTCTCTCCCTCTCGCACCTGGAGCGCTCCGCCCTCATCCTGATGATTTCGCCGACGATACTGACGGCGATTTCCTCCGGCGTCTCGGCGCCGATTTCGAGCCCAATGGGCGAGTGCACCCGCTCGAGCCGCTCTCGAGGGACCCCCTCATCGACGAGCGATTGGTATATCGCCGCCCGCTTCCTCTCGCTGCCGATCATTCCGATGTAGGCAGGACTTGTCGTCAGAGCTGATCTAAGCACCGTCCGGTCGGAGAGGTGGCCTCTCGTCACGATGACGAGGTACGAATCCTGCGTCACCTGCAGGTGATCGAACACCTCGTCGAAGGGGAGCACCAATACCTCGTCAGCAGTGGGGAACCGTTCCCTGTTGGCAAATTCTTCCCTGTCGTCGATGACCACAACCCGGAACCCAACCATACTTGCCAGAGGTGCGACAGATGTGGAGATATGCCCGGCGCCAAACAGGAGCAACACCGAGTCCGCCTCCACCGGTTCCGCGAACAGAGTCAACCGCCGATGCTGTAGCTCCACAATACGAGGGCTCTTGATCCGGGAAAAGTCAGGCGAAGCGTCCGAAAGCCCCCGAATCGTGCCGACAGGCGGCTCACCCTCAGGAAGCAGTACCCGGGACTCGGGATCGTCGGCGGAAACGCCTTCTTCGACAAGGGTCACCAGGACGCCTCTCCGGCCGGCTCTGATGAGATCCGCCGCCCCTCCGAACACCTCCACCGTGCGACGGTTCTCCGGGGAGAGGGGCTCCAGGTATACGTCCACCTTCCCCCCGCATACCATCCCCGCCTGTGTCAAGCCCTCGCCGGCGAGATGGAACGGATGGATAATTGATCTTCCTTCCTTCAGCACGTCTCTCGCACCAAGGGTGACTCGGTGCTCCAGGAAACCGCCGCCGATGGTCCCGAGGAGAGTGCCGTCCTCCCGGATGATGCACTGGGTGCCCGTCGCCCGGGGCGCAGACCCCTCACGCCTTATGATCCGGGCGAGGACGAGTCGCCTCCCCCGGTGAAGGAGTTCGCTCGCTTCGACGAGGAGATTCTCCATCTTCCTCTCCTACCCGAGATCAGACTCATTCCAGTACCGGGGTCGCACTATTGGCTGCACCAATGAGACCCCCTCAAGAAGAACTCTTTAGCATCTTGCTAGGAGAGAAACTCCTCGAACTTCTCCACCAGGTCCACGAGCTTGGTCTGGTAGTAGGCCACGTTCTCGTCCGGGTGCGTCGGGTCGTACTCGGTCGTAAGCCGGCAGTTCTCGTAGACCTTCACATTCTTTCCGGTCCCGGTGACATAGTAGGCGATCTGATCGCCCGCCCGGTATTCACGCCCAGAGGCGAGAGCGAGCTGGTAGGCTGCGGCGGGATTCCGCTTTCGGGCCTGCACCTTCTGGCGGTAGGTCTCCACCGACTCGCTGAGGGTCTCCGTCTTGGCCAGCCACGAGATCTCCACCTTATGCCCTTCGAGACGCTCCAGCCATTCCCTTACCCGGGACTGGACCTCCCCGGCCCTCCCCTCCAGCAGCAGTCGGATCATCTGGGAGAGGAACTCCCGCAGGTAGCGCTCCATGCCTCGGGAGCGGAGTGCGCTCCCCCTGATGATGACGTTGCCGGTCTCATCGAGAAGGGCATAGTTCTTCTTCTTGTAGGAGAACATGGCCGGGTATCTTCCGGCGAGCTCGACTTCGATACCGGCGGGCAAGCTGGCGGAGAGCCGCTCCACCAGAGCCCGCGCCTCGTTCTCCCCGGCTGCCTCTGGAGGCGGCACAAAGTAAATCCCATCGGTATCGATCTCCACCGGGTCGGCGCCCTCGTTTCTGAGCCACTCGAGCATATGCCGGATAATCTCCCTTCCTCGGCGCGTCACCTCACCGGCAAGATGCGGGTCGGCGAAGTGGTGCAACCGTGTCCCCAGGTAGCCGTAGAAGGAATTGATCAGCACCTTGAAGGTCTGTTGCAGCGCTTGGTAGTAGTCCCGTTCTTGGGAGTCGACCGCCAGACGGGCACTGTTCTTGGCCTGCAGGCGAAAGGTGCGAAGGTCCCGCAGGAGGGGCAGAAAGACGTTCCGGGAATCCGTGGCGGGCCTCAGCCCATAGGTGAGGAGAATCGAGGGATAGAGGGATGCCACATCACAGGAGATTACCGGGCTCACGACCCCTTGCCGGAAGATGTCGGTATAGCCCCCGGCAAACTCCTCGCCCTCCCCGGCCCTGGGCACGGAAGTCCCTTGTCTCAGGTACTCCCGGAGGAAGAGGGAGTTTATCTTTGTCGCGTTCCCCCGGACGAAGATATTCTGGTAGGAGAAGGGAAAGATGCGGGTCTGGAGAAAGAAGGGGTAAGCGAGGAGCTCGGAGAGCGCCAGGGTCTCACGGACGTCATCCAGGTTGTAGCGCTTGAGGGGCTCGGGATCGTGGTCGTAGTACCACTGGATTTTTCCCGGCTCGATATACGTGCGCCCCGGTCCGGCAAGGCCAAAGTGCCGGGCAGCGCTTTTCAGAGTATAACTCTCCAACTCCCGCGCCGCCACGTCGTAGTACTGGAGGAGGAAGAGAGTATCCACCACATGTCTGCCGAAAATCTCCATCCGCGTGTAGTCGATGATCCGCTCCGCCACAGTGAACCGGGAGCGCCGGATCCTGGGCTCACTCCCGTCCCGCCCCCACCGGAGCTTGACCCGGTGCAGGCGAGCCCTGGTGGTGATGTATTCCAGGTCGAAGTTGAACAGGTTGTGCCCTTCGATCACGTCTGGATCAAAACTGACGATCCTCTCTGCCAGGGCCACCAGCATCTCCTTTTCGCCCAGATTCCGACCGAAGAGGACCTCCTCGTAACCCCGGTTGTCCATGAGGGCAATGGAAAGAATCCGGTCCTCCTGCCGCGAGGGATTGGAGAAGGCGTATCCGGGCGCGGTGGCGGTTTCGATGTCGAGGGCGAGACGGTGAAGACCCTGGAACGGGAGCCCCTTGAAGAGCGTCTTTCCTGTCAGCAGGAGGTGCTGCTGCACCGGATCCGAGAGAAAGAGATAGGGAGCATGGGGGGAAGACGCTGATACTCCTGTCCGTTTCTGGAGGTAGGTGACGGCCTTCCGGCAATCCGCCCATCTCTGAAAGAGGACAAGGAAACGGTAGTCGTTGCCAGGGGAGAGAAGTTCTGTACGGAAAGGTCCCTTGAAGCCTTTCAGAGGATCTTCATCGGTTAGTAGCAGAAAGGGCGTGAAGTGATCATCCTGAGATTCGAGCTTGCCATGGCGCCGGACGAAGAGCCTCATGCTATCGTCCCCCATCGGCTCCACCGCCACTATCCCTTCCGTCCCGTCGACCCCAAAAAGGACCTCGTTTCCTTCGAAGGTGACCTCTCCCATACCTCATCCTAGCACGGCTGGCCTGTCCCGCCTGTCGCGAGCTTGTCGCGGGAAAGCCGCTCCCGCAGGAAAATGACTCCTCATCCTGACAAAACCGGCTCGCAGTGAAGGCAGGGTGGTCTGCGAAACAAAACGCATGTGGAGCCTTCTCTTACTCCGCCGCCAGCAGGAAGGCCCCCCGAGCTTTCCGCTCCCGCCCCGCCAGAAGGCCGGGCCTCTCCTTACACTGTCAATGCCGCGACTATGCTGATTTGTCGGGCAGATCACCCTGCCGGGTGCCACTCGATCCGGGCTGGAAGCCGCTCCCAGTTGCTGATCCCCTGGAACATTCACAAGAACCCCAGGAGATCCATGGGCCTCGAAATCAGCACCCGGGCTCCATTCGCCTCGAGCTCCGCAGCGCCGCGAAAACCCCACAAGGCGCCCACCGGAAACATTTCCGCCGACACTGCCGTTCGCATATCCGTGCCGGAGTCTCCCAGATAGAGAATCCGAGCAGGAGGAATCGCAAGGTCGCGGGCAATTGCAAGGGCTACGGTGGGGTCCGGCTTCTTCGGCACCTCGGGTCGTGCTCCTACCACCGCGTCGAAACGCCAGGGAGTGAGGAGCGCCGTGACCATCTCCCTCGTGAAGTCGTCAGGCTTGTTGGAGAGGATGGCCATCCTGAGTCGACGCCCTCTGAGCGCATCCAGAAGCTCGGGAATGCCCTCATAGGGGCGCGTCGTTTCCCGCCACCTGACGCTGTAATCCTTCCGCATGGCGAGCAAGCAGGCGTGCACGACCTGCTCCCCCCGGTGGCTCTCGGGGAGCGCCCGACGCACGAGCACCTCCATCCCATCACCGACAAACTGCTTGTAAACCTCATTTCCATGCTGCAGGAGCCCTCGGCCTTCGAGTACGGCGTTCATCGAGTTCGCGAGGTCTTCGAGAGTGTCGAGGAGCGTTCCGTCCAAGTCGAACAGTATGGCTTCGAACTGCATGAGCACCCCCGGCCTGGCACTTGCCTTCCCAATCGGAAGGATTCGAAGAGAACTGTAGCAGCACGGTAGGTGTCAAGCAAGGGGCTGGCAGGATGCTGAAAAACTCTGCCTCATTGCTAGCGATAGCCGTAGACCGGGCAATCTCATCGCCAAGGCCGCATAGTCGCACCATGAATAAGCTCGTGGTGTCCCGGCCCGCCTGCAGGCCGTGGTGCAAGATTCGGTAGGCCTTTCGACAGGCCAGAGAGTTAAGGGGAGGCTCCAGATGCGCCTTGCCTCAGAGATCGCCCGGTCTACGGCGTTTCCAGCCTCTGTAAGTATGACATGGTTTTTCAGCAACCTGCTAGGGCGTAGTTCCCCGCATCGTCCAGGGATCAGGACGCCGTTCTTCTCCGCATGCCCTTCATTTCGCCAGGCTAACCTGCTATTCTGCACGGGCAAGCCTCGGTGCGGGTCCCCAGCGAGGATCAACGTACTTCGACGGGGAGCCCGGGCGAGGCGAAGGAGATCCGGAGGATCAATGACCCAGATGCAAGATGAATCAATGGTGCGCCTCTTCCAGAAGCTTCTCGGTGAAGCCGGGGATGTGGACGCCGCAGTCCGACTGCTGGTAACGCGCACCGACCTCCCTCAGCGCCGCGCCGAAGCTCTTGCCTGCAGCCTTGGCCATATACCCGCCCGTTACCGTTACAACGAGGGGACTCTCGGCTGTGTTGGTCAGCAGCGTCTCTTGGAAGCCACGGTAATGATTGTCGGGCTTGGCGGGCTCGGCGGATATGTCCTGGAGCAACTCGCCCGCTGCGGTATGGGCAAAGTGGTTGCGGTGGACCCGGACCGATTTGAGGTCGCCAACCTCAACCGCCAGCTCCTCGCGGATGACACTTCCATCGGGCTTCCCAAGATGGCAATGGCCAGGAAACGAATTGCCGTCGTCAACCGGGGAGTGGAATTCATCGGTCACGAGATGAAGGTAGAGAACCTACCCGATGCTGCGTATGAAGGCGTGGAGCTCATCTTCGACTGCCTCGATCAGGTGCCGTCCCGACTTCATCTTGAGGAGGCAGGGACACGGCTGAACATACCCATCGTGCACGGGGCCATTGGCGGCTGGTACGGGCAGGTCGCGCTGGTCGCCCCCGCGAGCGGGATGCTTAACGCCCTCTACGGGACGAAAGACGCGGGAATCGAGAAGAATCTAGGCAATCCACCCTTCACCCCCGCCGTGATCGCGAGCCTCATGGTGAGCGAGGGAGTCAAGGTGCTCCTCGGGAAGCCGGTACGAGAGGGGAGCGTCTTTTTCGTCGACCTTCTCACCGACACCTGGGAGTGTGTACCCCTCGCCACGGGCTGACGGGATAGAGAGACGGGAAGGGAGTCCCAGCAGGTCTTGGCGAGACTCTTCTCGTGCGTAGAGAGGAGGCCTCCTTTGAGGCAGGGAGGTCTGCTCTGCAAAGGCGCATAGTCGCGGCATTGATAGTGGAGAGCGAGATCTGGTCTTTCGGGCGGGGTGGTGGTGGAAAGCCCGGGGGCCTTCCTGCCGGCGAAGGAAGGTAGAGGCTCCGGATGCGCTTTGCGCCGCAGACCATCCCTGCCTCAACGCAATACGCAGCCCAGGCGCGAACAGGGAGCCGCCCCAGGGGCTTTTTCCACAACTTGTTAAGTCCTACCAAGCAGGTCCTGCACGTCCTCCACGAGCCTCATCATCATGGAGCTCGCTTTCCCCTGAAGAAAGATATCGGTAAAGGAGGAGGTGAGCGCGGTTGGCTGGACATTGATTTCAATGACCCGAGCGCCGGCCAGCTTGGCCGTGCGAGGGATGGTATTCGCAGGCGCTACCTCCGCGGAGGTACCGATGACGAGGAGGGCGGTGCAGGAGGAGGCCAAGAGCTGAGACTCCCGGAGTGCCTCCAGGGGAATGGTCTCGCCGAAGAAGACCACGTCCGGTTTCAGGATCTCGGTGCAGGCGCATCGGGGTGGAAACTCTTCTTTCTTTGCCTCGGCATTGTATCGAGCTCCACAGGTGAGGCAGCTCAGGGTGCGGGAGGACCCATGGTACTCGATGACCCTGGTGGCGCCGGCCTTCTGATGCAGACTATCGATGTTCTGGGTGATGATGGTATGGAGGAGTCCCAGATGCTGGAGCTGAGCCAGGCCGAGGTGTGCGGGGTTGGGTTGGGCGCGGTCCACCAACTCAGACATCTCGCGGATCATTTTCCAGACCTTTGCCGCATCGTCCCGAAATGCCCAGATGGTCCCATACTCCGCCGGGTTGTAGCGCTCCCAGAGACCCCCGGGACTGCGGAAATCGGGAATGCCCGACTCAACGGAGATGCCTGCTCCGGTCAGGGCCAGGCCCAGCCTGGAGTCACGGAGGATCTGCGCCGCCTTCTTGATCTCGTCCGGATTCATCTTCCCCTCCAGTCGCGAGCCTCGGGAAGCATCCTAACAGAAGTGTCCATTCCCACCAAAGGGGAAGAAACGAGCGCTCCCCCAAGAATCCCTTGAGACTCGGCTCTCGCTCGTCTAGAATCAGCCCGGAGAACTCGGCCGAGCGCAGCAAGAAACAAACTCCTCTCCCCCGGCGGGAGCTGGTCTTGACCCACAGGTCAGGCTGCTGGACACCTGGGGTTGAAGATGCAGGAAGGTCTATGACCTCGTGTATTGCTGTGTCCGGGCTTAAGACGAAAATCGTAAACTGAGAGGGATAGAGGTCCATGGAACCAGGGTTTCGCAAAGACTGTTTGCTTGTGGCTCTCCGGGCCGCCAAGGCGGCCGGAGATGCCATCCTCACCGTCTATCGCGGCGAGTTCGACGTGGAATACAAAGAGGATCGTTCGCCGCTCACCGTGGCCGACAGAAAGGCTCACGCTGTCATCAAAGAGTGCCTCTCCGGTGGCGAGCATCTCGAGAGGATTCCTCTCCTCAGCGAGGAGGGACGATCCATCCCCCACGAGCTGAGGAGCCGATGGGATGAGTTCTGGCTGGTTGACCCTCTCGACGGCACGAAAGAGTTCGTGAAGCGGTTGGACGAGTTCACCGTGAACATCGCCCTCATTCAAGCGGGGAAGCCCATTTTGGGTGTTGTCCTGGTACCGGCGAAAGACCTTCTCTATTTTGGTCTTGAGGGGCTCGGCTGCTACAAGGTCAAGAGACCTGCGGTGGTGCAGGAGCTGAGCGAGGGAATCGCCAGGGCTCCTGCTCGTGATTCCCTCCTGAAAACACTCCTTGATGCGTCAGACCGCCTTCCCCTGCGACGGATCGGGTGCGAAGCGAAAGAAAAGCCCCTCACTGTTATCGGGAGTCGATCCCACGGCACGGAAGCCCTCGGAGAGTTCGTGCAGAAAGCGGAGCAGAGATTCCCCGAGGTGACTTTGATCTCGGTGGGGAGCGCTCTCAAGTTCGCCCTTGTCGCCGAGGGGAATGCCGACGTCTATCCCCGCTTCGGCCCCACCATGGAGTGGGATACCGCCGCCGGACAGTGTCTCGTTGAGCAGAGCGGCGGCACCGTTCTCGAACTGGACGCACAGATACCCTTGGTCTACAACAAGAGGGAACTCCTGAATCCCTATTTTATCTGCCGGGCGGCCCATTGCCTGAGTCTTCCCTACCCTCTCGAGTGAGGCCACATGGGTTTCCGTCTCCGTGCCGACCCGGGTATTAACGCCACCCTGACCTGTCTATTTCGGTACGGGGGAGGCCAAACCAAGGGGCGGGACCGGAAAAATCCCCTACGGGCAAGAGGCAATTGAGGACCTCGACACCAACCTTTTGGTGGTGGCTCCGCTGCGTTTGATTTGCTCCGCAGTTCTGCGGTTTGATGAACCCGGTTACCCCTCCCTCGCTCAATGGCGAGATCTCCGACACGGTTGAAGGTTGAAGTTGCGCGCGCGAAGTGTTCCCGTCTGCTCTGGCTGGAAACGGGACCTTGCGAACCGCCGTGCTATGACCCGGGGAAGATGGTTCCCAGCAGGGCGAGATCGTTCACCACCTGCCAGTCGCCGCCTCCTGCCTCCACCCAGTCCTCCCAAGCCTCGAGGCGTTTCAGTGCGGCAGCCTGTTGGCGACCGGTGAGTTCCCCGTTTTCGACGGTTATGGGGATCACGCGACATCCCTCCATTTGCAGGGGGAAGTCTTTCACCGGCCCCGGGATCTGCTCCTTCCCGAGATCGGCGAGGATCAGCACGTACCGCTCTTCCGCATTTGTTTCGCCGAGCTGGGCAACGGCGTAAAGCAGAGCTCCGGCAATGTCTAGGTGTCCCGCAGGTTGCGGGGAGGGATTGAACTCGTCGAATTTCTTCTTGAGGAGACGCTTCTGCTGCGCGGTCAAGGAGGGTCGCGCGTCCAGCAAGACGCTGGCAATGGTATCTCTGTCGCTGAAATTCCCTGTGCCGAGACAGGCAATTCCAAACGACTCTCCCGGCTGGAGGGCGCTCAGAAAATAATTGACCACGGCCTGTGCTTGCGCGGATCTCAATCGAGCGGACTCAATGAGAAGGCAGGCTGCTCTCGGTTTCCGTACCGACTCAGTGCAGCCAGCGATTCCCACGGCCTGGGCCAGAAAGAGTATTGCCACCGCCCATCTCATTGGGGAGCCTGCTCCTCCAGGAATCCCTCGGCGCGTCTGCACCGATACCGCAAGAGGCCCTCCACCCAAAGGGGTGGAAAAATCAGAAGGTCGTAGAGCTGTACCCCGAGTCTGCCGAGGTGCAAGAACAGATGCCCCAGGGCTCGGAGTGCGAAGGCAGCCCAGCGGAGAGCAGCGGCAACGGTGATTCCGAGCACAGTGCGTCCTGTTTTGACCAGGGACTCGAGGGGTATTGCCCCAAAGGTCAGGGCAAAGGGGAGGACAAAAGCGATCACCATCTGACCGGTGGCGGGAATCCATGTGCTCAGCGGTTGCGCCCCCTGCGTCTGGGCGAGGGATTGCTGAAAGACCTGGAGCTCGCCAGCAAGCTGGTCTCGGACATAGGCGAGGGACGCCTCCACCCCCGCCAGAACTGTGAGAATGACAAAGGCAATCAAGGCGAGACGGGGCCGCATCTTATCATCGACTTGACCGAGGGAGGGAAAAAGTCGGGTGATTCCCAAGAACTCCATGATGCAGATGCCCATGGCAAGCTCAACAAGAATAATGACCAGAGCGGCGACACTCGAGGATCTGAAACTGCCAATGTAGCTACCGCCTCCAACCATCTCCGACATTGGGAGGGCAATGAGATGAAAGTTGAGCACAACGCCCACGAGGGCGATGAACAAGAAGGCGGCGGCGGTAAAGAAGCGGGTCACGGAAGACGCAGTCAGAGTGCGTGCAGCCTGGTCGGACTGCGAGCGGATCTCTTCATACTCGGCCAAGGAGATGTCGACCAGCTTGGCCCGCTCCTCCAGGCGCTTTATCCTGTTCCCCATCTCGTCGAGAGTTTCGGAGACTTTCCGCCAGTGCGGCATGATCCTCTTGAGGATGGCCTGCCGCTCACTCACCGCCCGATTGTAGTCCGTCATGGCCGTGTGATATTGCGATTCAACGGTCTTGTGGATAGAGTTCAATATCGGCACAATTGACGCGTCACCTTCTGCGGGAAGCTTTGCCAGGACCTCCACCGCCCGCACCCAGCCGGGAGGAGGCGGCGGCAGCAAGGCACTGTTCCGGTACTCCTCATCGATTTCTCCACTCTGCTCCACCAGGGTTCGCTGCAAGGCAGGGTAGCCGCTCAGGTCGCGGGTAACCGCCTCGGCTATCCGCTGAAACCCACGCTCCAGGGCGAGTTCCCGCTCCTCCACTCCGGCGTTGATCATGACCTCCCGAGTACGGACGACCACTCTCCTCTCCAGGAGGAGGGTGGAACGAGAGGCCAGGCGAAGGGCACCGTGGAGCATACGGCTGAAGGAGATGATGGCTCGATGGGCAGGAAAGCGAGCAAGGTAGAGGAGGGCGACCGCGACGCCGATCCAGAGGAGCACGGAGAGCAATGGCGAGCCGGGCCAGATGATGAGAAGGTCGTGGTGTGACATGGGGTCCCTCCTTTTCCTGCACCATCTCGCCTGAGACTATTACTCTCATCTGCCCGAGAGGGTTTAATCGTTGTCCCAATCCGCATCAACGGTGAGGGCCGGCCTTTCCTGCGGGAGATCAGCGACGGCCCTTCCACTGACGCGGTGCGGTAACCTAAAAGACACGCCATCTCTTCCGTTCGTCCTGGAAGAGATCCTCCCTCACGAGCGGGTTGGTGGGTCGAACTGTTGCCCCTCCTTCCACTGGCCGGAGCCGCCGGGCACAGAAAGATGATACTCGCCGCTCGGAACCCGCCATGTGTGGGCCTTCAGCCCCTCAGAGAAAGCAAGATCCATACCACGGCTTTCGGGTACGCCTCAGTGCCGCCCGCGGGGCAGTCTCCGGCTCATCCCATCGTTTGAAGCCCTTCGTCCCCCATTCGGCGCCGGACTTGAACCGCATCCCCCGAGATAAGCTTTGGGTGGGCATCGCCGAGATACTCGGAAACGAAAAACGTCCTTATCTGCAACACGGAAGTCTGCTCCTGGGAGGCACAAGTGACCCTGGACCAGATGGGAAGACGGGATACGTGGAATCTCAAAGGTGGAGTTGCTGCTCTCAAGAAGTGGGGACTCGATCTCCTCTCCCGTCAAGCGAGAGGCTGAAAATGCGAAAGCCACCCAGATTCTCCGGGTGGCTTTCGAACTCTCGGGAGCCTATGAAAGCGAGAAATCCAATCGTAGCGGTGCTCAGGTAATCGCCCGGGTGCACCCTCATCGACTATCGACGAAGGCAGCAACCAGATCAGCCTGGAGCGCTCTTTTCTTAGCCGCCGTCCACGTGGAGTCTCTCCTTGACCCGGAACCAACCGGTGGGGTCCTTGAAGTAGTCACGGGTGCTTTCCAGGGAGAGGCGGTGCTCTCTTTCCATGTCAGCAAGCATCCCGTAGAAGGCCTTCTCCTTGGCATCAGCGACGCTCTCCCGCAGATCGCTGTAGAACTTCTCGCCCCTCTTCTCGAAGTTGATGGCAATCTTCACCGCCTCGAGATCGTTGCTGTCGGCCTTGCTGGGACTACCCGCGGCGAGTTTGCTCAGCCTCTTGAGAACGGACCCGACCTTTGTGTCCTTCACCTTGAGCGCCAAGGTTTCTGGCCATTTGCCCTTTTCTTTGAGTCTCTTGTGAAGAGCCTTGATTCTCTCGTAGTGTTCGTCCTCATCGCTCGCGATCGACATGAACATCTTCTTCCCGAACTCATTTTTTGTCCGGGCGGCGTGCTTCAGGTAGAAATCTCTCTCGTTGGATTCGTTTTTCAGTGCTACTTGCAAAGCTTTTATCCGATCTTCGGTCTTCTTAACCATACTCCCTCCTCCTGAGCTAGAACTCGCCGTTATCACCGAGCACACTCATCGACTGCCGCTATCTCGCTCTCGCTGCCTCCCTTTTTACACCAGATCGGTGAGAAAAACCAGACCCGGTTTGATTCACCCTACGCTTTGCCAGAAAAAAACCATCAGAACTGACATCGTGACCCCAATAATGCGACAGATACTCGTCGGCTCGATGCCGCAGCATGGAGGATGAATCCATCTTATTACTTCAACTTGGGGAACTTCAAGGTAATAGTTTCACCTTCCTCATCACGTTCTACGCTTGTCGTCAGTTCCAGGCTGTCGCTTCGAACCCCAATGGCAAGAGGGCCCTTCTCCTTCTTCCCCTCAAAATGGGTGATCTGGCGGACGGCATCTACCACCCTCGCGCCCACCCCGGCTCCGGGTGAAGGCAGTTCAGCCTTGCGATACTTCGCAGTGACCGTGACCTCTCCGCCCTTGGCGACAGACAGTGTAATCTTCTTGGCATTGAAGTTCACACCATGGAGAACGGCCAAGGCCAACCACTTAAGAGCAGCCTCGTCTAGATCCTTCTCCTTTGCGATGACTGACATCTCGCGAAGGGGATCCGTCGCTGCAAAACAGTCTATGAGTTCCTGAACCTTGAGATGCTGACTTCGTTTTTCTTTCATTGTTTGCCCCTCCCTCTGCAACCATGTAAACGTGAATGTTTTCGCTCCCCGATTTGCGCACAACATAACCACGAATCTTGCTGAGACAAGTCTCGGTGCGGGAAAAACCCTCGCTACGGACCTGATTTGTCGGGTCTTCTCGGCGGTTCCAGCGGCGATCTCAAGAACGCCTGCAATCCTCGCATAGCTCAAGGCTGCGAGGAAGAGACCTCGAGTCGTTTGGAACCGAGAACGAGGAAACCTGCATCTTCCGCGGGGCGACGTGGGAAAGCATTCGCGCTCAGACGTGATTCCGGAGCTTGAGTTCCACAGGATGGGGGTTCAAGTACAGCTGGTGTTTCAGGTAGGACTGATCGTACTTCCTTACGTAGTGCCTGAGAAGCGTTATCGGCACAATGAGGGGAGCCAGACCTTGGTAATAGCCGTTGATAACCTCCAGGAGCTCTTGCTTCTCGTCTGCAGAAAGCTCTTTCTTGAAGTAGCCCATCAGGTGTTGGAGCACGTTGGTGTTCTTCTTGGTTGTGGTCTTCACCCTGAGGGCCGCCACGAAGAGTGTCTCATACTCTCGATAGAGCTTCCCCGGCGGGACGTGCTTCACTTCGGCCACCAGCTTGCCCATGAGCTGGTTATGCTTCGGGCTGTGGGAAAGAATAAGGAGTTTGTGCTCCGTGTGGAAGGCGACCAGCTTTCCCCTGGTGGGATGGTCCTTCAGGAGGTCACGCCAACGCTTCAGGGCAAAGATGGATTCGATAAAATTCTCCCGGAGCTTGGGATCGTGGAGTCGCCCCTCCTCCTCCACTGGGAGCAGGGGAAAGTGCTCCATGAACATCCGGGCAAAGATGCCGACGCCCTTCCTCTCGGGCATACCCGTGTCGCCGTACACCCGAACCCGCTCCATTCCTGAGCTGGGCGAGTCACTCTTGAAGATGAAACCGCAGAGATCCTCCTGCTCCAGTTCCTCGAGGCGCTTCCTGGCCCAGGCGACCATACGGTCGGTGTGATCCACTTTGGTGCGGGTGGTCACCAGACGGGGCGAGGCGGGATTCCCCGCCAGATGCATGGACTCCCGCGGTATGCCGAGCCCGCATTCCGTCTCGGGGCATACGGGAACGAATTCAACGTACTGGCCGAGGGTATCGGTAATGAAGCGATCGCGCTTGTGACCGCCGTCATAGCGGACCGGCTCCCCCAGCAAACAGGTGCTTATTCCCAAGCGTATAGTGCTCACCACAGCTCCCCCGTTCAAGAATCCTCTTCAGGCTGTCCGAAAACCCTCGGGATTCCACCCTCGGTGGCTTTGGTCTACGCCCTCAATCCACTCGACATCTCCTGCAGGACCGGAAAACCGCAGAATGGATCAAGCGTAGCGGATCCGCCAATGAAAAGTTTCCGGACAGCCTTTCTTTCCCCAAGAGAGCAACCCGGGTCAACGAGCCTGAAGCTGCTCCTTCACGTAGTTCAGCATACCTCCGGCAAGGAGACTCTGGCGCTGCCTTTCCGACACATCAAGGACGGTCATGAATCTGTAGCCTTCGATTTCAACGGGAATATCCCGGTCGCCTCGCTCGATTCGCGCTCTGACATCACGGAACACCAACCTTGCGCCTCTTTTCACCCGCTCGTAATCCTTCGGGTCCTTGAAGAGGAGCGGAAGAATGCCGAAGTTGCACAGGTTCGCCTTGTGAATGCGGGCAAAACTCTTAGTGATCTTCGCTCTCACTCCGAGATAGCGCGGGGCGAGAGCGGCGTGCTCCCTGCTCGAGCCCTGCCCGTAGTTCTCACCGCCCACTACCACCACGGAGCCTTTCTCCTTCGCCGCCCTGGAGAAATTGGGGTCGATCTGGTAGTAGACGAACTCGCTGATCGCCTCGATATTCGAACGGAGCGGGAGCACCTTGTTTCCCGCGGGCATGATGGTGTCGGTGGAGATGTTGTCCTCCACCTTGAGCGCCACCTCCCCGACCAGGGTTTCCGGGAGCGCCTCAAAGCTGGGAAAGGGCTTGATATTGGGACCCCGGATGATCTCGGTCTTTCTCCCTTCCTCGCCGGGGAAAACAATGGCGGATTCCGAGATAAGGTATCGCTCCGGATCCTTGATGCGGGGATAGACCATCTCCTTCCCGAGGTCCCGGGGATCGGTGATGACACCTTTTAGAGCGGCGGCCGCCGCCGTCTCGGGCGAGCAGAGGTAGACCTGGTCGTTCTTGGTGCCCGAGCGGCCGGGGAAATTCCGAGGAAAGGTGCGAAGGCTCACCTGCCCTGTACCGGGAGCCTGGCCCATACCGATGCACCCAAGGCACCCGGATTGGTGGATACGAGCCCCGGCCTGGAGCAGGGCAAGGAGTCCCCCGTGGTTCAGCACATTCTCCATCACCTGTCGACTTCCGGGATTGATGTGAAGGGAAACATCCGGGTGGGCAGCTCTCCCCTCGACCGTCCTGGCCACCACCATGAGGTCCCGAAATGAGGAGTTCACACTGCTCCCCACGATGGTCTGGTCGACCTTGATCCCGGCGACCTCCCGCACCGGAACAACGTTCCCCGGCGACGAAGGGCATGCAATGAGCGGCTCCAGCCGCGATAGGTCTATCTCATCGTGTTCATCGTAGGCTGCGCCGTCGTCAGCTTCCAGAGGCACCCAGACGCGGCCTCGTCCCTGCGCCTCCAGGTACTCTCGGGTTCTCTCATCGGACGGAAAGACCGTTGCCGTCGCGCCGAGCTCCGTTCCCATGTTCCCGATGGTCTCACGGTCGGTTGCGGAGAGATTGTTCACGCCCGGGCCGTAATATTCGACGATCTTGCCTACGCACCCCTTGACGTCATAGCGGCGGAGCATCTCGAGGATCACATCCTTCGCGCTCACCCAGTCGGGAAGTTCGCCCGTCAGCCTCACCCTGAGTACCCGGGGACAGGGGAGATAGTAAGGGCTCCCGGCCATGGCGAGGGCAACATCGAGGCCGCCAGCGCCCATGGCAAGCATCGAGACACCGGCCGCTCCGGGGGTGTGGCTGTCCGCCCCGAGCATGGTCTTCCCGGGAACCCCGAAACGTTCCATGTGCACCTGGTGGGAGATCCCGTTCCCCGGGCGACTGAAATGGATGCCGAAGCGAGCGCAGGCGGTCCGGAGGTACTGATGATCGTCGGCATTCTTGTTGTCCGTCTGGAGCAGGTTGTGATCCACGTACTGGGCCGCCAGCTCCGCTTTCACCCGGTCGATCCCAAGGGCCTCAAACTCGAGCATGGCCATCGTGCCGGTAGCGTCCTGCAGCAGGGTGTGATCGATCCTGATCCCGATCTCCTCACCCGGGACCAGTCTTCCCTCCAGGAGGTGCGCTTCCAGGATCTTCTGGGTAAGATTCTTCCCCATCCCTTGCTACTCCTTATTCTCTCAGTACTTACGCAGCCCTGTCTTTATACCAAAAAACTGATCCCTGTGCCAATGCATGCCGAGGAGGGGCCCTCCGGTAACACGGCCGCCCCAAAGCGACAAAAACCCAAGCTGTTCCATCATCCGGTAAGCCTGTACCAGAGGGCTGCAACCACTGCCCACCCGAGAGTCCCGACGGTCAGGACCATGCAGACTGCCGCCAGGCTCTTCTGCACCAGGGTTTCCTCTCGCTTCTCCCGGTAGCCGAGAAGGAGGGCCAAGAGAATGCCGCCGGCCAGTCCGCCGCCATGGGCCCAGTTGTTGATTCCAGGCACCAGAAAGCCAAAGAGGAAGATCCCGATCACCCAACCCAGAATCTGCTTGTAGACCGCCTGTCCGTACACCCCGCCCCGAGCCTTCCCGTAGTAAAGGGCCGCACCGATCAGGCTGCAGACAGCGGCTGAGGCTCCCAGGGTGAACTTGATCCCGGCCAGGTAGGAGACGGCAAAGCCGGCTACGCCGCCACCGGTGTAGAGGATGAAACTCCGGTAGACACCGTACTCCTCGACGACCAGGTTCCCGATCTGGCGCAACGCCATCATGTTGAACAGGAGGTGCAGGATGCTTCCGTGGAGATAGTTGGCGCTCACGAGAGTCCACCAGCGGCCCAGTTGATCGATGGGGAACGTGCCGCTCGCGCCGAGCAGGAGGAGAGAACGGTCTGAGGGAGAGAGCAGCGCAAACGGGTTTGCCGACAGGCCCAGCCGCGAGGGATCGAGAAGGATGGAGATGACATACATGCCGACGTTGACGGAAATCAGCAGCCGGATCGCCTGATCCGGGGCGAACCAAGCTCTGGTCCACCCCAGCGCCTTCCACCAGGAACCGGGGTTCGCCGTGCCGCAGTACGGGCAGACCCGCTCATCGGCGCTGATGAGCTTGTTGCAGTTGGGGCAGAGAATAGAGTTTCTCCGGGAACCGTTCATTGTGCTCGTCACAGGAGGAGGTGCAGCGGTACGACGAGGGCGATCTCGTCGATCCCCATCACCCGGCAATGAGCTTCAGATGCTCGGGAGTGAGATACCAGCTCAATCTCCCCTGGTGAGTGGGGAGTGAGTCGACATCAATCCTGCCGATCCCCCCTCTCTCGAATTGAATGGTCGCCTTGGAGCCTTCGGTGACCAAGGCGGAGGCAATCTCGGCGAGAGACGGAAGGTGTCCGACAACGAGTACCGCCTTGCCCCTCTCATATTGTTGGAGGAAGCGGATGCTTTGCTCGGGCGCTGCCATAGGTTTCACAAAGTCCGTCTGCACAATCTTCTCCGGCTGGAATCCGAGCTGCTCGGCGACAATCCTTGCTGTTTGCCAGGCCCTTTTCTTCGTGCTGCAAACGATCACATCGAAGCGGAGCCCCATCCTCTTCAATCCTCTTCCAGCCGTCACTATCTGGGCCTCCCCTTCGGGAGTCAGCGACTCCTCTGGGTCCACATGCTTGGGGGAACTGGGGCCATGCTGCATCAGATAGATCTCCATTGTGTCACCTCTTAACAGGCCATAGGCTCCTTGAAGAAGTCCATATCCGCCTCGGGAGGGAGCTTTACCAGGAGCATGGTAGCGCCTGACTCACTCAGGATCTGAAGCGGGAGACTTCCCTTCATCCGGTGATGGAGGTCATGTTTCAGGGTTGCACCCATGACCACCACAGAGCGGTCTCCCGCCGTCTCCATAATGATCTTTTCCGGCCTTTTTCCTTCCGGCCGAAGGAGCTCCCCGGGCTTGCCGCAGCTATCAAGCCAGGCGCGGGCCTTCTCGACACACTCATTGCCCATGTCCGCCTCGCGCTTGGGAGTCCCGGGTTTCTGCACGAACATCACATCCACAGCTCCACGTATCGCCGGCAGCAGCTGCTTCAGGAGAGGAAAAAGGCGAAGGGCCGAAGAGGACCCGTCGGCACAGACAAGGAAGCGACTGTCAAGGTCACCCTCGCGGACAACAAGGAGCGAGGTGTGAAGGTTCAGCGCAAGACGTCTGGCCGGGTCCCCTTGGAGAAGGCGCCCTACCCTGTCCCTTGGCGGCGAGGCGAGGACTACCAGGTCGTACCGGTGCTCCGCCACCTCCTCATTGAGGACCTCGATGAGGTCTCCGTAGTGCTCGAAGAACAGGACCTTCTGACCGGTGGAGGTGGAAGCGACAAAAAGGTACCCGCTTGTTGCCTCTCGAATCTTGATACTTGGAGTGGTCGGGAGAAATCCGGCCTCAGTGAGTACGTCAAGAGCTCCCGTGAGAATCCGCATCCCCTGTGGGAGTGTCGACCAGTCTTCGCGCGGCAGCGCCACACCCAGCGGTGGGGGACTCTCCGTCGCATGGGTGCCGGAGCGGACGGTGAGAACACCCATCTCGGCGCTCAAGCGTTCGGAGAGGGCGGCGGCAAACCGCAGCGCCGTCGCGGCAGAGGCCTTTCCATCCGTATAGACAACAATGTTCAAGGGATCACCTCGCTCGGCATCATTCGCCGGTCAGCTCCGGGGAAAGAACTCCCTTCAGGCCTCAGCACCCTGACGATCCACGTTCCTGTCTCGAAAAATAGGGCAAGACCTCGGTTGCACACCCTCCCCGAAGATCTCCCAGTTGCCTTTCTTCAGCTCCGGGCACTCGGCGAACACGGCAGCCTCGCACAATTCGCACACCGCCGGGCAGAACGTCTCCATCATGGCCTGCCGGATGGCGGATCGCGTTGTCGTCCGTACGTGAGTCTCACCCACTCGGCGCAGCAGACCGGAATTCTTGAACACCTGGAACACGCGAGGATTCAGAGCGGAAAAGTAGAAGCCGCCCGCCCGGTTCACCACCCCGTCGAGCACGACTTCCAACGCGTGAACGCCGCTTGCATCGAGGATGTTCACATCGTGCATGCGGATGAGGAGATTCGCCATGCCGGGATGGCTCTTCAGGCGCCGAAGCAGGTTCTCCTGCACGAATGTTGCAGAACCGAAAAAGACGGAACCCTGAATCCGGACGATGTCCATCTGACAACAGATTTCGCCGTGGATGGTGGGGATCATCTTACCGGTGCGGAGGTCAGGAACGTTCGAGTAAATCCGCGGATGTGCCGTCTTCGCTAGATGGAGGCCGATGGAGAGCAGCACCCCGATGTAGACGGCAAAGGTGAGGTGAAGGAAGATGGTGGCGAGAAAGGTGACGAGCAACACTGCGCCGTCGCTTCGGGTGGAGCGTACGGCCCGCTTTATGTCCTTGAGATGCACCATCTCATAGGCAACAACCATGACAACCGCTGCAAGGGTCGCAACCGGGAGCTTTGCCGCAAACGGTGCCGCCGCGAGGACGATCGCGCCGACGGCAACACCCGAGAGCACCCCGCTCATGGGAGTCTTCGCGCCAGAGCGGAAGTTCAGTGCCGAACGGGTGAAGGACCCGCTCACCGGGTAGCCGGTGAAAAGCGATGCTGCCGTATTGGCGAGACCCTGACCGAGGAACTCCTGGTTGATGTTGAGCCGTTGATGGGTCTGACCGGAAACAGCCTTGGCGATAGAAACCGCCTCCACCAGTCCGAGAATGGCAATAGCAAGAGCCCCCGGAGTGAGTGAAGCCAACTCACCTCCGCCGGGAAGCCGAGGCAGGGTCAGCGGCGGAAGACTCCGCGGAATGAAACCTACCACTGCGACCCCAAGCTGGTCCAAATCGAAAATGGCCACCGCCCCGCCAACAAGTGCCATGGCTAGGAGACTTCCCGGCCAGGAGGCCCGAAATTTCTTCACCGCCAAGATGATTAGTATGGTTATCATCCCCAGGACGAATGTCAGGAGATGGGTTTTGTGCAAAGTCGCGCCGAGATGTAGTAGAGAATCGAGAAACACACTGCTCTTTTCGAGATGTAAGCCGAGGAGGTTCGGGACCTGCTTGAAGGCAATGAGCACAGCGGCCCCGGCCGTGAATCCGAGGATCACGGAGTGGGAAACAAAATTTAGAAGCGCCCCGAGCCGGGAGATCCCCATGATGATCTGGAGCAGGCCGACCAAAAGCGCCAGGGCGAGGGCGGCCTCCAGGTAGTTCATGCTCCCTGCCCGGGAAAGATTGGTCAGTGAGCTGAAAACCACAAGTGAAAGTGCCGTCGTGGGGCCGGTGATCAGATGAGCGGAGCTTCCCCAGAGCGAGCCGACGATCGCTGGAATAATGGAGGCATAGAGGCCGTGCTGCACGGGTAATCCGGCAATGAGGGCATAGGCCATGGACTGAGGTACCGCCATCACCGCTACGGTGAGACCCGCCATCAGGTCGGCGCGAAGATGGTACTTGCGGTATCCCCGCATCCACTGCACGAACGGGAAAATGTCTGCAAGTTGTACGTGCACGGATAATCCCTGGCGAGCAGCTAACAGCCGCAGGTTCGCACGGCGAATGGATGGGGGCCACGCATCACTCTATCCCTGGCCCACCGGCTCGAACAACCCGGCCAGCATCTCGGTCAGCTCTTCCTCGGTCACGTCGCTCCAGCGCTTATACGCATCGGCCACCGCGAAGCGCCAGCCGCCCCGAATATTGGCGCAATAGATGAATTCCGCCTCCCGGGCGAGTCTTTCCACCGAATCCAGGTGCCCGGTCGGCACGGCCACCATGATCCTTGCGGCACCGCTTTTTTTCAGTGCTTCCACGCCGACGCTCATGGTGTATCCCGAGGCCAGCCCGTCGTCCACCACGATGACCGGTCGCTCCGTAAGGTCCGGCAGCGGCCGGCCTCCGCGAAGGAGTGCCTGCCGCCGGCCCACCTTTTCCCGGGTCCTACTGATCCCCTGCTCCACCTCCTCGCGGCTGAGCCGAAGACGGTGCAGCAGCGCCTCGTTGATGCGCACGGTCCCGTCGAAGGCGACCGCGCCATATCCCGCCTCGGTGTCCCACGGCAGGGTGACCTTGCTCACCACCAGGAGGTCCAGGGGCAGGCCCAGACGTCGTGCCACCTCACGACCAACGGGCACGCCGCCGGCGGGCACAGCCAGAACGATAGCATCATCTGGTGCAGCGGCTGTCAACATTCCTGCGAGAATCTCGCCCGCATGAGATCGATCGCGAAAGATTCGGGGACGGTCTCGGTATTCCGCAAGTTCGATCAGATTTGCCGCCACTCGCACCTTCCCTCCTACCTTCTGCGCGGGGGCTAAGACGTAAACATCCCGCAGAGCGACAAGAAGGCGCGCCTTCCCGCCACTGTCAGTCGACGGGCAAATCCTGTCCTAGCTCAGGGTGTCTTCGGAAGAGATCCGGAGTGTTTCTTCACCGGCAGGCTAACCTTTTCCCCTTGGGATGACAAGTGCCGAGTGAGCCGGCGCCGCCACTTGCGAAAAAGTATACTCTACGCTACAAGTGCCAAGCCAGCGTCTTGAGCAGGAAGGGCGCAGCCGACCCGACAGTTCACAACCCGGGGTCTTACCTTACCCTTGCTCTTGGGAAAACCCGTCTGGAGAAAGGCGCCGCTCATGGGAGAGGAGACAATACCTCTACCGAGAATCGAAGGTTACGATTGTTTCGGGTGTGGCACCAACAACCCTATCGGGCTTCGGATGATCTTCTACCGCCGGGGGGATGCCGTCTGTTCCGATGTGGTGCTAAACAGACATCATGTGGGATGGCAGAACATGGCTCACGGCGGTATCATCTCGACTCTCCTCGACGAGGTGATGGCGTGGGCCGTAATTTATTTCAAGCGTTCTTTTTCCGTTACCCGGAGAATGACGGTCCGGTATCAAGCGCCGGTGCCGGTGGACGTTCCGCTTACGGTGCGAGGAGCTATCGCCGAGGAATGTGCGGCGGGCACCTGCCGAACATCCGGCGTTCTCATCGA